>Ga0184612_10000138_pt1 | contig 32015 bp, 29 predicted proteins | sample PLM3_60_coex_FD_133163 | JGI IMG/M metagenome (GOLD analysis project Ga0184612, IMG submission 133163) | Groundwater sediment microbial communities from an aquifer in East River, Colorado, USA - PLM3_60_coex | ecosystem: Environmental > Terrestrial > Soil > Riparian zone | place: USA: East... | reverse complement strand
CGACACGGATCCGGGCGCGGCGCTGAGCCAGCACTACGACCTGATCTGGAACGGCTGGGAGCAAGGCTCGGGCTCGATCAGGATCCACCGCCAGGAGATCCAGGAGAAGGTCTTCCGCGCGATGGGCATGAGCGACGAGGAGGCGCGGGCCAAGTTCGGCTGGTTCCTCGACGCGCTGCAGATGGGCGCTCCGCCGCACGGTGGTTTCGCCCTCGGCATCGACCGGTTCCTGGCGCTTCTGGCCGGGGAGTCCAACATCCGCGAGGTGATTGCCTTCCCGAAGACGGCGAGCGGGTCGGATCCGCTGACCGGAGCTCCTGCGCCCGCCACGAAGGAACGGCTGGACGAACTTGGAATCAGCTTGAAGGAACGACGGGCTAAGCCTTCGGGTTGAGTCCGCCGATGAAACCTGCATACTTTCGGCTCAAGAGGACCTAGCCTTCCCCGTGGCCACACAAGAACCAGGACAACACCCGTCACTGACCGCGCTCCCGCGCCTCGAGGACCTGCCGAAGAGCGGGGACGGCTACGACGTCGAGAAGGTCCGTGAGGCATTCGACTCGTTTCGCCGGCACTCGTCGCAGCTACAGGCGCAGCTGCGCGTGCTTCAGGCCGCGAGCCGGAGCGGCCAGTCCGTCGAGCCGACCGGCCATGCAGTCCGGATGGACGCGCTCCATCTGATTCGCGCCGCTGCGGAGTTCGCCGACACGGTCGAGGCTGACGCGCAGAAGGCCTCCGAGGCTCAGCTGTCGAAGACGGAGGAAGAGGTTCGCCGCCGCCGCCGCGAGCAACAGGACCGCGAGGCCGAGATCGAGCGCTACCGGCAGGAGAGCGAGCGCCAGCGCGCGGAGCTGCTGAACAACGCGCGAAACGAAGCGCGGGAGCTCCTCGCCAACTCCAACCGTGACGCGACCCAGGAGCTGCGAGAGGCCGAGGCCAAGGGCAGCCGACTGCTCGAGCAAGCCCGGCACCAGGCGACCGAACTGACGAACTCCGCCCGCGCCGAGGTGGAGCAGACCCTCGAATGGGCACGCGCGCAGGCGTCGGCGATCATGGGCCGCGCCCAGAGCGGAACAGAGCAGTTGCTCGCCGCTGCAGGACTGGGCGAGCAGGAGATCAAGAAGGTCGGCGAGGCGATCGTCACCGCCGCCAAGGAGTCGACCGAGGCGAGCCGCACGCCGCCTGCGCCCGCCCGACCGGCAGCCGCGCTGACCGCTCCCCCCGTGTCACCGGCGCCGGCCAAGGAGAGCGGAGCGGAGGAGCCATCGCCGAAGCCTGCAGGCGGCGACAAGACTCGACCCGAGGCATCGTCGCCCGGGGACGAGCCGCAGGACGACCAACAGCCGTAGGATCCCTCTGTGCCCGTCGTCGGCCCCCGGTTCCTGATCGAGGCCGGATTCATCGTCGCCGTCGCAGTGATCGCCGGGATCGCAAGGCTCGGGACACTGTGGATCGTTGCGGTGATGGCCGCCGCCTGGCTGATCGTCGCCGCGGTCGAGATCACCGTCTCGCGTCGCCGGGCGAGAGAACGCGCACTGCCGGCACGGGCCGTCCGCGAGCCGGTCGCAGTGGCCCGGCCCATCATCCGCCCGGAGCCGCCTGTCGCGCCGACGCCGGCGCCGGAGCCCGTCGTGCCGCCGCGGGTCGAGGAACCGGAGCGGAAACCCGAGCCGGCACCGCGGATCGTCGCAGTGCCGCCCCCGGCCGAGCCGGAGCCTGAGCCCGAACCGGAGCCCGAGCCCTCGCGTGTCGTGGCGTTCATGCCCGCGAACGCCGGTCCGCGCGAATGGAACCTCTGGGAGCTCGAGCGAGTCGCACGCGACCACGCGAGCGGCGACGTGGCCCGTGACGAGGAGCGCTCCTACCTACTGGTGTACCTCCGTGAGTTCGCCGGGGCTGACGGCGTCCTCCCAGCCGACTTCGACGGGCTCGTGCGGGACGCCTTCGGCGACGTGCTTCACAGCGTCGCCACGTGAGGGCGTCACTCGCCCAGCGCGCAGTCTGGCTGGCCGGGATCGCGTTCCTCGCTCTCATCGCGGCAATCGCAATCACCCGGCGGGACCAGGGTCGCGTTGACGAGAGCCTGCCCGCCGGCGTCGTCGTGCCCGGTACGGAGAACGGCTACTACACCGCGAGGGCGGCACCGTACGGGCCGACTGCGCGTCGAAGCCGCACCGCCTGCGGGAGGCCGCTGCTCAACACGACCGAGGGGGTCGCGCATCCGGTGCTGCCGTGCGGAGTACGGCTGTACATCCGCTTCCACGGGCGTGAGGTGCTGACGCAGGTCGTCGATCAGGGGCCGAACGTCCCGGGCCGCGAGTTCGACATCACCAAAGCACTTGCAAATCGGCTCGATCTCCACGGCACCCAGACCATCTCCTGGCGCTTCGCGCGCTGAGTCGTCGGATGAACGCTACTGTGCGATTGCCCGACCCTGTTCGTGATCTGCGCATTCATGTAGAACCAACAACACTGATGAGGGAGCCCGGGTCCGGTCTAGGCTTTCGCCGACGACCGGCACGGCACCCACCTGGTTGACCAGGTTCACAGTGGGCGCAGGTCACGGCAGGGTGGGGTAGACGTCGCGAAGTCCGCCTCGGCTCCGCCGAGGCATGATGACTTCGCGACGTGACAGCATTGGTCTCTGACTGCCTCTGAGGCGAGCGCCGGCAAAGCCGGCACTCGCGGCGATTGGGGGCGAGCGCCGGCAGAGCCGGCACTCGCGGCGATTGGGTCGCGCGGCTATGAGCTTCGAGCAAGCGCGTTTTCAATAGTCGCTCTTTGCGGCGTGATCGAAAGTCAGGGTCGTGCCGGACCGTTGACAACGTCTTTCGGGCCTATTAGCGTCGCTCGCGATTCGTAACCTCGAGTGGCGGACGAGTTCCCGTCATCTGCGGCAATTGAAAGGAGTCGACGGTGACCTCGTCCCGCCCTGCGGCGTGCGGCCGCATTCCTGTTGGCAGTTGTCTGCTGCTGGTCGCGATGGTGCTGTCGCTGCTCGTCGGTGCCGGACCGGCGAGTGCGGCGACCTTCATCGGGCAGACGACGTACACGTCCAACACGACCTGGACGCTCGCGAACAGCCCTTATGTGCTCAATGGCGACGTCACCGTCGCGGCGGGGGTCACCTTGACCGTCGAACCCGGTGTGATCGTGAAGATGAACGGCGTGCGGACGCTGCGGGTGAACGGCTCCCTCGCGGCCTCCGGGACGAGCGGCTCGCACATCACGTTCACCTCGTTGCAGGACGACGCGATTGGCGGCGACACGGGCGGCGACGGCGCGACCAGTGGTTCGCCGGGGCAGTGGGCTTCGGTCAAGTTCGCCACCTCGACGAGTAGCGGGACGCTAAACTATGTCGACGTTCGCTACGGCGGGATCGGTTCAGCGGAGCAGTCATACGGTGCGGTCGAGGTAACGAACGCGAGCGCAAGCGTGTCGATCACGCAGTCGACGGTCAAGTGGAGCCAGGCCAGTGGTCTCTACGTGTTCTTGGGGTCTGGGACGGTGGACTCGACGACGATCTCGAACGGCGGCAACGGCATCTCGGTGAACACCGGTGTGGTGAAGGTGCGCAACCTGAGCGTCATTACCGCGAATAGCAAAGACGGGGTGTGGTTCAACCTGGGCACAGGGACGCCCTCGGCTTCGACGATCACGCAGAGCGATGTCACGAGCAACGGCCGCTACGGGGTGTACATCGGCGCGGGCAGTTCTGCTCTAGCGTTGATTCCGCGCGGGTCGTTCAACAACATCAACGGCAACACCACCAAGCAACTGTTCGCGTCGGCGTCGCCGTCGTTCAAGAACGCTGACGTGAACTGGCGCCAAAACTACTGGGGCCAGGTCACTTACGCCCCCAACAACGGCGAGTGCGCCGGTGTGTCGCCGAACTCGCGAGGGGCGGCCGGAGCGATGAACGGCGGCAGCTACCTGATCGTGAAGACGCCGCCGACGCCGAGCATCGTCTGCCCGTACGACGCGTTCAAGCTCGACCCCTTGGAGATCGCCGCCGCCCCACTGCACAGCGGCAGCCCTTCCGTCGTGCTCGGTCAAACGATCGACGGTTGCGGGGGCCCTAGTTACGTTGACCTCGCGGGCAATGTCGGCTCGTGCGGGAGTGACCCGGTGTCACTCGGCAGCGGCAGCTTCGCTAGCCGCAAGGCTGACCTGCGGCTCTCGGGGATCGGCATTCCGTTCAGCTTTAGCCGGACATACAACGCGCTCGACTTGAACTCGGGCCTGCTCGGGCCGGGCTGGTCGCACAGCCTGAGCGCAAGCCTCTCAATTGCCGCGAACGGTGACGTACTTGCCCGCTCGGACACGGGCCAGCGGCTCTACTTCACCAAGCAAACCGACGGCTCCTTCCTCGCGGACCCTGGAGGCCGCTCCACCCTCACCTCGATCACAGGCGGCTACGAGCTCGTCGACCGCAGCCAGACCCATCTGCGCTTCGACACGGCCGGGAAACTGAGCACCATCCGTGACCGAAACGACAAGGGGCTGACGCTCACCTACACCAGCGGTCAACTCTCCTCTGTCACCGACAGCGCGAGTCGCCTGATCAACTTCACGTACAACGGCTCGGGCCTGCTCACCCAGGTGACGCTCCCGGACAATCGCAACGTCCAGTACGGCTACACGAGCGGCGTGCTGACGTCCGTCACGGACGCGCGCGGCAAGACCACCATTTACGCCTATGAGAGCCACAATTGGCTCTTCCGCGAAACAGATCCGAACGGGCACCGCGTCTTCGAGAACACCTTTGGCGCCGACGGCCGAGTAACGCAGCAGCTCGACGCACTCAACCGCCAGACCACCTTCGCCTGGAACCCAACAACTCAGACCTCCACTGTCACGGACGCTCGGGGAAAGGCGTGGAAGGATGTCTACTCCAACGGTGTGCTTGTTCAGCAGATCGACCCGCTCAACAACACCACCAGCTACGGCTACGACGCCGACCTCAACCTGAGAAGCGTTACCGATCCGCGTGGCAAGACGACGACGATGACCCACGACAGCAAGGGCAACCAGCTCACCCGCACAGCGCCTGCGCCGCTCTCCTACCAGGAGATCTTCACCTACAACTCGCTCAACGACGTGCTGACCGCCCAGGACGGACGCGGCAACACGACCAGCTTCGGCTACGACAGCGCCGGCAACCTGACCTCGGTCACCCGTCCTGGGAGCAACGTCATCCAGTACGGACGCGACGCCTCCGGCAACGGCCTGCTCCGGACCGTGACCGACCCGCGCGGCAAGGTCTCGAGCCTCGACTACGACGCTGCCGGCAACCTTACGGCGATCACGACCCCTCTGGGGAACGAGACGACTATGGCCTACGACGGCTCAGGCCGACTGACATCCCGGGTCGAGCCACGCGGCAACGTCGCTGGTGCCGACCCCAACGACTACAAGACGACCTACAACTACAACGCCAACGACCAGCAGCTCACCGTGACGGACCCGCTCACACACGCCACGGCCCACGCCTACGACGACGTGGGGAACGTCATCAGCATCACCGATCCACGTTCGCACGTCGCCACCTTCGCCTACAACGCGGTCGACAAGTTGACGACCGCCACAGCGGAGGGCGGGGCCGCCACCGCCTACGTCTACGACGCCGCCAACAACGTGACCAGCCGCACCGACCCGAACAACCACCAGACCAGCTACGCCTACGACGACGCCGGCCGCCTGACAAGCGCTACGAACCCGCTCAACAAGATCTGGAGCTTCAGCTACGACGGCAGCGGAAACCGCACCGTCGTGACCAAGCCCTCCGGAGGCACGGTCACGGTCACCTACGACGCGATCAACCGCCCCACCGCGATCACCTTCAGCGACTCGACCCCCGCCGTCTCCTACATCTACGACGGCAACTCCAATCGCACTCAGATGACCGACGGGGCCGGCGCACAGACCTACACCTACGACGCGCTCAACCGCCTCACGGAGATCACCCGCGGCAGCGACACGTTCACCTACGACTACGACGCGGTCGGGAACATCACCCTACGCACATATCCCGGCGCGACCACGATGAGCTCGTCGTACGACGACGACGGCCGGCTCGCGAGCGTAACCCGGAGCGGCAACACTGCCAACTACATCTACAACGCGGCCGGCGGCCCAACCCAGACGACCCTGCCGAACAGCTACGTCGAGTCACGCAGCTACGACCACGCCGGTCGCGTAACCCAAGTCAAGCACTCCACCGGCTCCTCCGTTCTCTCCCAGTTCGACTACGCCTACGACGCCACCGGCAACCCGATCTCGGTCACGACCCCGAGCGGCGTTACCACTTACGGCTACGACAACCGCGACCGACTGACCAGCGTCTGCTTGCAGGCCAGCTGCCCGGGCGGCTCGGATCCCTTCATCCGCTGGACTTACGACCCGGTCGGAAACAGGCTCACCGAGGACAGGCCGAGCGGCACTACCAGCCACATCTACGACGCCGCCGATCAGATGACCCAAGTCGGCTCAACCAGCTACTCCTACGACGTCAACGGCAACCAGACCCAGGCCGGTAGCCGCACCTTCGGCTGGAACCTCGCCGGCCAGATGACCTCAACGACTGCAGCAGGCTCCACCACGAACTACAGCTACGACGGAGACGGTAACCGTCTCCAAGCCGCTTCGAGCTCGCAGACGACCAACTACATCTGGGACGTGAACGCAGCCCTACCCCGGCTCGCAGTCGAGCGCAACGGCGCAGGCAGCCATCTTCGAAGCTACGCGTACGGGCTCAATCGGCTTTCGATGCTCGCAGGTGGTCAGCACTACTACTTCCACCCGGACTCGGTCGGGAGCACCATCAATGTCACTTCATCGAGCGGTCAGACGGAGTGGACCTACTCGTATGAGCCATTTGGCAGCGCCCAGACCGAGACGAAGAATGATCCGATGGCTCCCGACAACCCGAACCGCTTCGCCGGCGAGCTCCTGGACACGGACACCGGCCTCTACGACCTGCGCGCGCGCGTGTACGACCCCGCAAACGGCCGCTTCGGGTCGCTCGACCCGCGCCCCGTGAGTCAGGCCAGCCCGTACGAAGGCAGCTATGTCTATGCTCTCAACAACCCGACAACCTGGGTCGATCCAAGCGGCCTTAAGGCGGCGTGGGCGGATGGTCAGACTCAGGGGCAGCGGGCCCTCGACTGGCTAACGAACCTTGTTACGAATCTGAAGAGCGGGCTCTGTGGGACTTCACTCACGATTCCGCTGACTCTCGCGGTCTTGAACCCGCTCATCGCCGGTTACTGGCTTATGGGCTACATGCTCACGTGCACAAAGGCGATCCAGCGATTTGCCGACAAGATTGCGACTGTTGCTGACAAGACATTGGACGCCATGCGCGGGGGTTGGAACACCGCTGCGGACTTCGCGCGGGAGCATTTCGATGAAACGCTCTATGTTGTCGCCGCAATTATTGCCGTGCACACCTGCGCAGAAGCAGCGAGCGTAGGCGCCGCAACGGGGTTGAGCTTGGGGCCCGTCGCGGCTACAGGATTCGCGCTTGGCGCAGGAGCGTTTTGCGCGCAGGAAGCGCGGAACCTTTGGGAATACACCCACTAGAATTGCGATGCCCAAACGCGAGACCAACAATCCGCTCCGAGACCTTCGAGCCGACGAGCGTCTGAAGGTCGTACTAGCTGTCCGCAAGGGGGCGGCCGTGCACGATCCTCGGCTGGCGGCCCACGCAGTCGCCTACGCTCGGTGGATACAAGCTCCGGAACGTCACGCGGGTGCCGCTCGACTCTTTGCGTGGGTCGAGGTTGGGAGGATCGGAACGTTGGTCTTCGCCGGTGCCGTTCTCCTTCTAGTTCGTGCCGACGCGCTGACCGCGGTCTTTGGTGCCCTCGGATTGTTGGTCGTGATGTTTGTCTTGTCTCGACGGGAGCGTCGCGTTCGCAACGCTCGGGCCGCCGCCGCGGAGACTAAGAACTCGCGGCTAGTCGATGCGCGGCCATAGAGCTGAGTCGAGAGGACACCGTCGCACCAAATCTCTTGCTGATTACCTCTACGTGCCTTCTTGCCAATGTCGTGCTGTCAATCTCCGCATTGGGGATCGTCCTGGCGAACGTATGGGCAAGGTGGGTGCGTTCAGGGGATCCACTGAGGCAGATACCGCCAAGGTTCATCGCTGCCTCTGTCGTCGGGATCCTTGGCTCCGTGTTAACGCTTGCCATCCGAGACTGCTAGCAACCATCAGGCTGGGAGTGGGCGGGAGGCTTCCATGCGAGTTGGAGTGGAGTTCCCCGCTTTCGTGGACACCTCAGCGCCAAGCCTGCATCGTGCGGGCCGATCGCGCATCAGGACCATCGTGTCGTATCGTAGGCCGCCGATGACGGCGCTCCGAGAGCGTCTAGGCGAGCACCGGGCGGAGGGGGCACTCTCGGTGATTGTCGCTAGCCTGGCTTCGTGGTCGAGCTGATTGGAGATTCCTCCCGGGGTTCCGAGTTTGCGCTCTTGCGCCTTGGATTCGACGGACAGCGGATCGTGGAGGCTGATGCGACCGGGCTCGAGCGGTCGCTCGTAGGGTTGACGCTCCTGGAAGCCGCCGCTGTTGGGGGCGAGACGCTCGCTGTCGACGCGCTTGCGAACGCGATCGGACCTGCTTTCCGCGCGCCTCACTCGCCCGGTCGCGTCGCCGTTGCGATGAGCGGTGGGGTGGATAGTGCGGTGGTGCTGCTGAAGTCGCTGCCGAATGCTGTCGGAGTGACGCTGCGGCTCTGGCTCGACCCGGACGGGCCTAGTGCGGAGCGTGCGTGCTGCTCGCCGGAGTCGGTCATCGCCGCGCGCGATACGTGCCACGCGCTTGGCGTTCCGCACGTGACGCTCGACCTCCGTGACGAGTTTCGCCGGTCGGTCGTCGATCCTTTCATTCGCGGCTACGAGCGCGGCGAGACCCCGAACCCGTGCATCCACTGCAACGGCGGGTTCCGGTTCGCGCGACTGCTTGCTTTCGCGCGGCGCGCCGGGGCCGACACGCTCGCCACCGGTCACTACGCGCGGATCGTGGAACACCGTGGACGCAAGCTGATTGCACGCGGGACCGACCCCGACAAGGACCAGTCCTACATGCTCGCGCGCCTCGATCCGAAGCATCTCGACCGCATTTCCTTCCCACTCGGTGCGCAGACGAAGGATGAGACGCGCGCGGAGGCGGAGCGAGCAGGTCTTGCCGTCGCGAGGCGCGGCGAGAGCCAGGAGGCGTGCTTCCTGGCGGGCGACGATTACCGCGCCTTCCTCGAGCGCCGCGGTCTCGATGCGACACACGGCGCCGTCGTCGACGAGGACGGCCGCGAGCTCGGCCGTCATGCCGGTTACTGGCGCTTCACGCCGGGCCAGCGCAAGGGGTTGGGTGTCTCGGCTGCGACGCCGCTCTATGCCCTGCGCTCCGACCCGAGGACCAACACCGTCGTCGTCGGCCCGCTCGAGTCACTTGCCCGCACACGCGTCGAGGCGAAGGGCAGCCTGTACGTCCCCGTGGAAGAGGCGGACGTGAAGCTCCGCTACCGGTCGCCTGCAGTTCCGGCCTGCGTCGCCGAGACCGCAGAAGGCTTTCAGCTGGACCTCGACCGGCCCGCGTACGGCGTGGCTGCGGGACAGGCGGCAGTCCTCTACGAGGACGGCGTCGTTGTCGGCGCCGGGCTCATCGGGACCGGGCCGTAAGATCGGGACCGGTGAACCTCCTAGCAGTCACCTGCGGAACCGACGCTGCCCGTTCTTCGTTTTACCGTGGGTTCGGATTGGAGGGCTAACGGATGAGCGGCGACGAAATCTCATTGACTCTGCCTGCGGACGACGCCTTTCACAGCGTCGCCCACCTCGTGCTGGGCGGCTTGGCGGTCCGGCTCGATCTCACCTTCGAGAACCTCGAGGACCTCGAGCTCGCGATTGACGCCCTCCTCGAGCGCTCGACTGACGGCACCGACGTCACTCTGCTCGTCCGGGTGCTCGATGGGGAGCTCCAGGCCGTCGTCGGCCCGTTCGACGCCGTGCGCTCGGAGTTGGAGGAGGGCGGCGAGGAGTCCCTCAACCTGCGGCGGATCCTGGACACCGTCTGCGACGGCGTCGAGATCGTCGATCGCGACGGCGGCCAGTGGGTCGAGTTGACCAAGCGCATCGAGACGGTGGGGAACGGCAAACGGTGAGCGAGTCCGACAAGGTTCTGCTGCGCCGCTACCACGAGGAAGGCGACCTCCAGGCCCGCGAGCGCCTGATCGAGCAGTACATGTCGCTCGTCCGCTCCCTGGCGCGCCGCTACTCGTATCGGGGCGAGCAGCTGGAGGATCTCGTCCAGATCGGTGCGATCGGGCTGATCAAGGCGATCGACCGCTTCGAGCTCGACCGTGGCGTCGAGCTGACGACCTATGCGACGCCGAACATCATCGGCGAGATCAAGCGCCACTTCCGCGACAAGGGCTGGTCGGTGCGCGTGCCACGCGGACTGCAGGAGCTGAACGTGCAGCTGTCGAAGCTCGTGGAGCAGCTCACCGTGCAGCTCGGCCGCTCGCCGACGATCTCGGAGCTCGCCAAGGCTGCGGGCACCGAGGAGGAAGAGGTGCTGGAGGCGCTCGAGTCGGGCCGCGCCTACTCGTCGTTGTCGCTCTCGTCCGGCGGGGGCTCCGAGGACGGCGAGGACCTTGACCCGCTCGAGTCGATCGGCACGGAAGAGCACCAGTACGAGGTCTCGGAAGACCGGGCGGTGCTCGCACCGGGCTTCCGCGTGCTCGACGACCGCGAGCGGATGATCCTCCACCTGCGCTTCTTCAAGGGGCTGACCCAGTCCCAGATCGCGCAGCAGATCGGCATCTCGCAGATGCACGTGTCTCGCCTCATCCGGCGCTCCCTCGAGAAGATCCGCGAGGAGATCGCGGGCGAGGAGTCGGAGCCAAAAGTCGCCCGCGGTTGAGCTCTCGCATCGATGAGGCCGGCTTCGTCCGGGAGCACTACGCAACCGAAGAGAATCTCGCGGCTCGCAGGTCCGCCTACGCGAACGCAGAGGGAGACGACCCACGGGAGCTCGCGTTCCAGGCGGTCGTCGAAGTCCGACCGCGCCGCCTACTGGAGGTCGGGGGCGGGGAGGGTGAGCTCGCCGAGCGGATCGCCGCAGAAATCGGCGCGGAAGTCGTGGGCATCGACCAGTCGGAGCGGATGGTCGAGATCCAGCGCTCCAAGGGGATCGACGCCAAGGCCGGTGACGCACAGGAGTTGCCGTTCATGGACGGGGAGTTCGACGCTGCCGTCGCCGCTTGGATGCTCTACCACGTTCCCGACCTCGATCGGGGCCTCGAAGAGCTCGCACGAGTGCTGAGGCCCGGTGGCCGGCTCGTCGCCGTGACCAACTCCGTCGAGCATCTGCAGGAGCTGTGGGATCTCGCGGGACGTGACACGTCGTTCCGACGCTTCACCTTTCGCAGTGAGAACGGGGAGGGGCCGCTCCAGCGCCACTTCGGGCGCGTCGAGCGCCGCGATTCGAGCGGTTGGGTGACGATGGACGACGCGACCATGCGCCGGTATGCGGCCACTTGGGAAGACCTCCATCCGATCCTCGATCTGCCTCCGCTCGAGGCACCACTGAGAATCCGCTGTCGGAGCACGGTCTTCGTCGCCGAGACCGACTGACCTCGCACTGCGCGTGACGGTTGCGAAAGCTAGCGCGCGGCCTAGCGGTAGTTCGGGTCGATCTTCCGACGCTCCTCGACCTCGGCCATACCGCGCTCGTAAAGCTCTCTTAGCCTGCGCGCCGACTCGGGGATCTTCTCCTCTCGACGCCGCGGCTCACGATCTTTGTTCGTCCTCTTCCTCTTCATCGTCCTCGTCCAGTCGGTCGCGAATGTCGTTGACGCCCACGACCAGATCGGCCAACGCTCCGATGATAGCCAGCACTTCCGTGCGATAGATCACCGGCTGATCCGGTTCGTGCACGAAAGGATCGTTGCGAGCGGCGACTCGAGCGGCAAGATGCCCTAGACGGACCTGGCCGTCGCCCCTCCGCCGAAGGTTCGGCCAAGCCAGGCCGAAGCCGGCCCCGGCAGTACGATCAAGGGATGCGCACGTCCGCCGAGCTGCGCGCGGGTTTCCGCGAGTTCTTCGAGTCCAGAGGCCACGTGTACCGGCCCTCGGCGCCTCTGGTCCCGCGCGCCGACGACCGCTCCACGCTGCTGACGACCGCGGGCATGCAGCCGTTGATGCCGTACTTCCTCGGCCGCGAGCCGCCGCCTGCGCCGCTGCTGACCACCGTGCAGAAATGCTTCCGGACGCCCGACATCGACGAGGTGGGGCTCGACGGCTCACATCTCACGTTCTTCGAGATGCTCGGCAACTTCTCGTTCGGCCAGTACTTCAAGGAAGGCGCGATCGACTTCGCCTGGGAGTTCGTCTTCGAGCACATGAAGATCGAGCCTGAGCGCTTCTGGGTCAGTGTCTTCGCCGGCGACCCAGAGCTCGGCCTTGGCGAGGACGACGTCGCCTACCAGGCGTGGCTGAAAATCGGACAGCCGAAAGAGCGGCTCGTCCATCTACCGGCGTCGGAGAACTTCTGGTCCGTCGGCGGTCCCGGGCCATGCGGTCCCGACACCGAGATGTACTACGACTGGGGTGAGGAGCACGGCTGCGGAGAACCTGACTGCCGGCCGAGCTGCACACGCTGCGAGCGGTTTCTCGAGTTCTGGAACCTCGTCTTCATGGAGTTCGAGCTCCACGCGGACGGCAAGCTGACGCCGCTGCCGGAGCAAAACGTGGACACCGGAATGGGCGTCGAGCGGACGGCCGCGATCCTGCAGGACGTCATGACGGTCTACGAGACGGACGTCTACCAGGCGATCATGCGCTGGATCGCCGAGGAGAGTGGTGTCGCCTACGGCGATTCGCCGGAAGCGACGAAGGCGCACCGCATCCTCGCCGACCACGGCCGCGGCATGACGTTCCTCGCGGCCGACGGCGTGGCGCCGTCGAACGAGGGCCGCGGCTACGTCATGAGGCGCATCATCAGGCGTGCGGTGCTGCAGGGCTCGCGGGTCGGGCTCGAGCCGCCGTACCTCGCACGGCTCGCCGACGGCGTCATCGACCAGATGAAGAGCGGCTATCCGGAGCTCGACGAGCATCGTGAGGAGATCCACCGCATCCTCACCGCCGAGGAGCATCGCTTCGGCAAGACGCTCGAGCGCGGTGTGCGCCTCTTCGAGGAGATCGCGCAGCAAGGCGGCGACATTTCCGGCGAGGACGCCTTCCGCCTGCACGACACGTACGGCTTCCCGCTCGAGCTGACGCAGGAGCTCGCGCGTGAGCGCGGCCTCGGCGTGAACGACGAAGAGTTCAGCGCGCTGATGGCGAAGCAGCGTGAACGTTCACGCGCCGCCATCTCCAAGGACGACAAGCGCGCGGCGGAGTTCTCGAAGGAGGCCGGTTTCCGCACGGACTTCGTCGGCTACGAGAAGACCGACGTTCTGACGCAGATCGGAGCGCTCGAGGACGCGGGCGACGGGCTCTTCCTCGCCAAGCTGCGTGAGTCACCGTTCTATCCCGCCGGTGGTGGACAGGTGACGGACGCGGGCTGGGTCGAGCGCGACGACGGCAGCGGCACGCGCGCCGAGCTGCGCGAGGCCTACCGGCTCGAGGACGACCAGGTGTTGCTGTTCGAAGGCGAGGGCTTCGCGGCCGGCGATCGGGTTCGCGCCGTCGTGCCCTGGGCGGTGCGTTTCCCGACGATGGCGAACCACACCGCGACGCATCTCCTGCACAAGGCGCTGCAGGACGTCCTCGGCGAGCACGTGCGCCAGGCTGGGTCCGCCGTTCGTCCCGACAAGCTGCGCTTCGACTTCACGCATTCGCAACAGCTGACGACGGAGGAGCGAGAACGGATCGAGCACCTCGTCAACGAGAAGGTGTTCGAGAACCATCCTGTGCATACGTTCGTGACGCCGATTGACGAAGCGCGCCGCCTCGGAGCGATGATGCTGTTCGGCGAGAAGTACGGTGAGCACGTTCGCGTCGTCGAGATCGACGACTACTCGCGTGAGCTCTGCGGCGGGACTCACGTGCGCTGGACCGCGGAGATCGGGCCGTTCGTGATCCTGTCCGAGAGCTCGGTCGGCGCAGGCTCGCGGCGGATCGAGGCGATCACCGCGGGCGAGGCGTGGGCGTACCTGCACGCGGCGACGCGAGAAGCCGCCGACCTGCGCGTTGAGCTCGAGCGCGCGAAGAAAGAGGTTCGAACGCCGAAGAGCCAGCCGGTCGCAGACGTCGAGATCGTCGGCAAAGAGGGAAATGTCGTGCTCGCGGAGGTGAAGGCGTTGAAGGGCGGGGAGCTCCGCGACCTCTCCGATCGGTTGCGCCAGCAGGAGAAGGTAGCGGGCGTGATCGTCGGCTCGGTCGACGACGGACGTGCGTACCTCGTCGTCAACCTCGACGAGTCACTGGTCGAGCGCGGCCTCGACGCGTCGAAGCTCGTACGCGAGATCGGCCGCCACATCGGCGGTGGAGGCGGTGGTCGCCCGACCCTTGGCGAGGCCGGCGGGAAGAATCCAGCCGGGCTGCGCGACGCCATGGAAGCGGGAAAGCAAGCGATCGCCGACGCACTGAGTTGAAGGTTCTCGCCCTCGATTACGGCCGGGCTCGTACCGGCGTCGCCGTTTCGGACCCGACCGGTACAATCGCGCGTCCGCTCTGCGTCGTCGACCGCGCAGGCAGCGGGGACGGCCTGGCGCAACTGGCAGCGTTGATCGGCGAACACGAAGTGGAGCGAGTGGTGGTCGGGCTGCCGCTCACGTTGCGCGGCGAGCGGGGCGAACAGGCACGTGAGACCGAGCTTTTCGTGGAGGCGCTCGCCGACGTCACCGACGTCCCGGTCGTGACCTTCGACGAGCGCTTCACGACGGATCTGGCGGAACAGACGCCGGCGGATGCGCCGGAGGACGCGCGAGCAGCCGCCCACCTTCTGTCGAGCTATCTCGCATGGGCGAGCGGCGCCCCGGCATGATCCCGCCCCGGCCGGGCGACCAGCCGCGCGGCCCGAACCCCCGCCAGGTTGCCCGGCGGCGCCTCCTTGCTCTTGCCGTCCTCCTCCTGATCCTCGGCGGGCTCGGCTGGCTTGCCGTGGCCGCGATCGGGGGCGGCGACGAGAATCGTGAGGCGCAGCTGACGACTGCGCCGAGCGGCTTCTTCCTGCGCACCGTGACGCAGACGACACCGACCGGGACCGTCCAGACAGTCATCGCCGTCCCCAAGCCGTACCGGATCGTCTTTCCAGAAGGCTTCACGCGCGAGCAGATGGCGGACCGAGTCGCGGCAGTGGACAAGATCGCCGACCGCAAGCGTGGCGCGCGACTCTCGAGGGCGGCCTACCTTGCTGCCAGTCGCAAGCCGCGGGTGCCGCCGTGCTTCAAGGGGAAGGTGCGTTCGCTCGAGGGCTTCCTGTTCCCGGCGACGTACGAGTTCTTCCCGGAGACGAAGTCTGCTCAGCTCGCCCTGGATCAGCTCAGCGCCTTTTGCGAGAACTGGGAAAAGCTCGATCTCGGCGACGCGCGGTCGAAGAACCTCACGCCGTACGACGTCCTGATCATCGCGTCGATGGTGGAGAAGGAGACCTTGTCACCGGACGAGCGCCAGCTCGTGGCCGCAGTGATCTACAACCGCCTGCAGAAGAGGATGGCGCTCGGGATCGACGCCACGCTGCGCTACGGGCTCGACATCCCGCCGACTGAGTCGATCCGTCAATCGCAGCTCGACAGCGACTCGCCGTACAACACGCGAAAGCGCTTGGGACTCCCGCCGACGCCGATTGCGAACCCTGGGCTCGCCTCGATGCAGGCGGCCGCCCATCCCGCCAAGGTCAACTATCTGTACTTCGTGCGCAAGCCGGACAAGAAGCATCACTTCTTCACGGCCAGCTTCAAGGCATTTCAGGACTACGCGAACGCCCACGGCTACGGCGGCCCGTGATCACGGGTGAGACCCGGCTCGTCGGCCTGCTCGGCGATCCGGTTTCGGGCTCGCTGTCGCCGCGCATGCACAATACGGCGTTCGCGGCGCTCGGTCTGGACTGGGCGTATGTGCCTCTCCGCGTGAAGGCAGAAGAGCTCGCCGATGCGATCCGAGGTCTCGTGGCGCTCGGTTTCGCCGGCGCGAACGTGACCACGCCCCACAAGCTCGCCGTCGCCAAGTTCGTCGAGACGGATCTGGCTTCCGTGAACACGCTGGTCGTGGGCGGCGGGCGCGTGCTCGGCCACTCGACCGACGCGGCAATCCTTGACGGGCTCGACGCCCGCCGGCCTGTGATCCTCGGGGACGGCGGCGCTGCGCAGGCGTTCCTGCAGAAGCTTCCGCACGCCCGCGTATTCGCGCGCAAGGGAGAGTGGCCGCCCGACCTCCGCGACGTCGACCTCGTCGTCAACGCCACCTCGGAGCGCGACGAGGTCCTCGCCGCGCTCGAGCCGGGCCAGACGCTGATCGACCTGCCGTACCCGGCGACCGCCACCGCACGCGCAGCCCGCGAGGCCGGCGCGCGGGTGCTCGACGGCTACGACGTCCTGGTCGCACAGGGGGCGGCCGCATTTCGGATGTGGACGGGGCTGCCGGCGCCGGTCGAGATCATGCGGGCCGCACTCGAGTCGTAGAACGTGGAGGGCCCGCCGAGGCGGGCCCTCCACAACGTCCTGCTCGGCTAGTGGATCTGGACGTTTCCTCCTTCGATGACCTGCACGCCCGAGTCGTAGCCGTTCGAGAGGCGGATGCGGTAGGTGTCGCTCGAGCCCGGCTCGCCCAGATCCTTCAGGTCGATCCGGAAGTTGAACGACCCGCTTCCGTTGACGGTCGCCGTGCCGAAGATGCTGGCCTGCGTGCCGTCCCTGCTGCACACGACCGACTGGATCTCGATCGAGTGGACGTTCAGGTCCGTGGCAGGACCGTGATCCTGGTACTCCTCCTGCCCCTTCAGGCCGTTGGCCTGAGCATTGCCGCCGAAGGTCGCCTTGTCGCCGTTGGCCGCCGTGATCCGGCCGCCGTAGGTGACCTTGCAGCCCTCGGTGCTCGCCGGGATGACCCACGTCTTCGCCGCGGTGCCCTGCGGCTCGGTGCCGTCCCTGACGTTGTTGTTGTTCGTGTCAGCGTAGGCCGTGATCGTGTCCGCGCCCGGCAAAGCCGGGCCGGTATAGCAGAACGTCGCCTCGCCGGCGGCGTTCGTGGTGGCCGACCCGGTCGTGGTCACGGAGCCCGCCACGCTGAAGCGGACCGTTATGCCCGGGGTCGGGTTGCCGAACGCGTCTTTCACCGTCGCCGTGACGCAGTGCTGGTCGTCGACTGTGTTCGTATCCGTCGCCGGGGTGAGCACCAGCGTGGCCGGCGGTCCAGGAATCACATTGACAATGACCGTCTCGACCGCCGTCGTCGGCCCGCCCGGGCTCATGACCGCGGTGATCGTGCAGGTGTAGCTCCCCACGAGCGTCGGGGCCGTGATCGTCTCGGTAAACGAGATGGTCTGCGACCCGGTGAACGGTCCGTACGGCGGCGCAGGGCTGAAGCTGAAGCCGATCGGGCAGCCCGCGGAGACCTGCAGGTTTACCGTGTACGGCACCAGTTGCGCGTTCGCGATGATGAAGTTCCCGATCGACGGGGCGCTGCTGTTGTCGACAGCAGTGCCGCCGGTGGCGTTGGCCATGTCCTGGTAGCAGGACAGGGGAACGGAGACGCCGCCGGTCGTGTAGCGGATCATCAGCAGGTCGATGTTCGCTGCGTTCAGCCCGGCGATCGTGATCGAGGTGTTGAGGTCGTCGCCTCCCCCCGCAACGCCGTTTCGTCCGAAGTCGGCCGGCGGCGCGGCCGGGCACGTGCCGAACGAGGTGGCGCTGTGCGGCGCAGCGTCCCCGAGCACGACGAGGAACTGACTCGCCAGCGGGTCTCGCGTGAGGACGATCGGGTTGCCGCCGTCGGCGTAGGCTTCGAAGAAGGCACGGTTGTATGCCTCGGGACCGTCGCCGCCACTACCCGACACTGCGGCCATCGTGCCGATGGCGGTCGAGAAGACCGCGCAGCTCGAGGTGAAGCCTGGTGTCTTCAACGAGTACGGCACATCTCCCGCGGCGCCCGGGCCCGGGAAATAGTCCTCGAAGTCCATCACCGCAAATCGGGCACCCGGGATCGAGCCCTGGACTGTGGTGCACAGGTTGACGGCGTCCGCCTGTGCCTGTGCAATCGGTGTGCCCATGCTGCCGGTCGTGTCGATCGCGACGATGATGTCCGCCCTGGCAGGCAGACCGTCGAGGTGAAGCGACTTGGCGACCGTCGTCGACTGGCCCGCCTGGAGCGTGACCACGAACGGCGTCGGTGTGAGCGTGTCCGCGCCTAGCGCCGGGCTCGCGCTGCCCGCGAGCAGACCGACCGTCAGCACGAGCGCCCAAAGTGCTCTTCCTACAGAGGCTCTCATGAGCCATTCCCCCTTTTCTTCCTACGTTCGGACCCGCGCGGCGCGCGACTCCTTGTGCCCTCGAGCAGGCGCCCGCTGGGCGCCGCAGACAGACCTGCTCTCCGTTTGCCAACGCTACGACCAGCCTGGTGGATCGCCTAGAGGGCCGACGAGGGATTCGTGTCGGGTCATGGCCCTAGGGCGGTCGCCTTGCACGCTGACCGAAAGCGGTGTAGAACGGGAGTGCCGTTGGGAAAGTGATGAGGGAGTCGAGTCACGTGTTGGTCGTCGACGACGACCCGCTGTTTCGTGCCTACGTTCGGGGGGTCCTCGAGGACTGCGGCTACCCCGTCGTCGAGGTCGCCGACGGCGTCGCCGCGCTGAACTCGGTTCGGGCCGCCCGGCCGGCGGCCGTGCTACTCGATGTCTGCATGCCACGGCTCTCGGGCTACGAGGTGTGCCGCTCCCTTCGTGAGGAGCATGGCCCCGATCTGCCTGTGATGTTCGTCTCGGGAGAACGGACAGAGTCGTTCGACCGAGTCGCCGGGCTCACGATCGGTGCCGACGACTACCTCGTCAAGCCGTTTGCGGCGGACGAGCTGCTCGCCCGGCTCCGCTCTATCCTTCGGCGTGCCGGGCGAATCGAATCGGTTCTTTCGCCGCTGACCCGGCGCGAGCTGGAGGTCCTCGAGCTGCTCGCCGACGGGCTCGATCAGGCCGAGATCGCAGAGCGGCTCGTGATCAGACCGAAGACGGTGGGGACGCACATCGAGCGGATCCTGGCCAAGCTCGGCGCGCACAGCCGCGCCGAGGCGGTGGCGCTCGCGTACCGTCACCGGCTCGTGCCTGTTCGCCTTCCGGCCTGAGCGTTCCACGCCGAACCGCCGACTACGCTTGACTGCATGGCGCTCGAGCTGACGACGGCGGGTGAGTCGCACGGCCCCGCGCTTGTGGCCATCCTCGAGGGGCTGCCGGCAGGGCTGATGGTCGACAAGGCGGCGATTGACGCCGACCTGCGCCGCCGCCAGCAGGGCTACGGGCGCAGTCCACGCCAGCAGATCGAGCAGGATGCTGTCGAGGTCCTGGCCGGGCTGCGTCACGGGCGGACACTCGGGACGCCGCTTGCTCTCATCGTCATGAACCGCGACCACGAGAACTGGAAGTGGGGGATGAGCCCGTGGCCGCCGGAGGGCGAGCCGTCGGGCAAGGGTACGAAGGCCGTGACGCTTCCGCGACCTGGGCATGCGGATCTCGCCGGCACGCTCAAGTACGGCCTCGCCGACACCCGGGACGCACTCGAGCGCGCGAGTGCGCGTCATACCGCGGTGGTCGTCGCCGCAGGAGCGATCGCCAAGGCGCTCATCGGTCAGATCGGCATCGAGACGGAGGGCCGCGTGCTCGGTGACGACCTCGAGCAGCGCGTCGACGAGGCCCGCGCCGATCGCGACACCGTCGGCGGAGTGGTGGAAGTGCGCGCCCGCGGCGTTCCACCGGGACTCGGCTCGTATGCAACCAAGGACGAGCGCCTTGACGCGCGGCTGGCCATGTCGCTGATGGGTACACAGGCGGTCAAGGGCGTGGAGATCGGCGAGGGATTCGACCTCGCAGGGAAGCGCGGATCCGACGCCCACGACGAGATCCTGCGCGACGATCGCGGGCTCTATCGCAAGTCCAACCATGCCGGCGGAATCGAAGGGGGCGTGTCGAATGGAGAAGAGATCATCGTGCGCGCTGCCATGAAGCCACTACCGACGCTGATGCGGCCGCTGGCGTCCGTCGACCTCGAGACCGGTGAAGCGGCAGAGGCCCTGGTCGAGCGCAGCGACACCGCCGCGGTCGAGGCGCTTGCGGTCGTGGCCGAGGCGTGTGTTGCCTGGGAGCTCGCACGTGCTGCGCGTGAAAAATTCGGCGGCGACGCACTCGCCGATTTCCTTGCGGCTCATCACGGGTATCTGGAGCGAATCGACTGGCAGGCACGCACGCGCTAGACAGGCACCTGGCGCTGATCGGCTTCATGGGCGCCGGGAAGTCGACCCTCGGTCCAGAAGTCGCCGAGCGGCTCGGGCGGCCGTTCATCGACCTCGACCGGGCGATCGAGCACGACCTCGGCAAGACGATTCCCGAGTTGTTCCTGGCGAACGGTGAGCCCGAGTTCCGCCTCCAGGAGGAGGGCCAGGCGATCGCCGCGCTCCATCTCCCCGAGCCGACGGTGATTGCGTTCGGCGGCGGTGCAGTACAGACGCCGTCGATCCGGAACGAGCTGCGTGACCGTGCGTTCACCGTGCTTCTGGAGGTCGACGCCGAGACCGCGTGGGAGCGCAGCAGCGGCAGCGGCAGGCCGCTGGCGGAGGACGAATCGGCATTCAACGCGCTGTACGAGCGGCGCCGTCAGCTCTACGACGAGGTGGCGGACGCCCACGCCCACGACCTCGAAGACGTCGTGCTCGCGGCCGGCGGCGTCCGCGTGCATGTAGGGGCGATCGAGCTGCTCGGTTCGCTGACCCCTGGAGACGGTCCCGTCGCCCTGGTTTCCGACGCGCATGTCGCCGGCATTCACGGTGCGGCGGCACAGGTTGCGCTCGGGCTGCGGATCGTGACCGTGCATGAGGTCGCGCCGGGGGAAGAGGCCAAGTCGGCCGGCGTCGCCGAAAGGCTCTGGAACGAGTTGCGCCTCGACCGCCACGGCACGCTCGTCGCGCTCGGAGGCGGGTCGACGACGGACGTCGCCGGTTTCGCAGCCGCGACCTACCTGCGCGGGATCGACTGGGTGCCGGTGCCGACGACGCTCGTCGGCCAGGTGGACGCGGCCATCGGCGGGAAAACCGGCCTCGATCTTTCAGCGGGAAAGAATCTGGTCGGCGCATTTCACTGGCCGGCCCGCGTCGTGATCGATCCGGGCCTGCTCGAGACGCTGCCGGAGCGTGAGCGCCGGGAAGGTCTCGCCGAGGTCGTCAAGACAGGTCTCCTCGCAGGTCAACCGCTATGGGAGCTGCCGACTCCCGAGCTCGTGCGCCGCTCGGCCGCCTTCAAGACCGCCATCTGCCTGCGGGACCCCGACGACCGCGGCGAGCGCGCGATCCTCAACCTCGGTCATACCTTCGCGCACGCTCTCGAGGCGGCAGGGGGCTACGAGGTCCTCACGCACGGCAGCGCGGTGGCGCTTGGCCTGCTGGCAGCGCTCCGAGTGTCCGGCCGCCCGACGGACGTCGTCGAAGAGGTGCTCGCGCCGAAGCCCGTGAACGTCGATCGCGAACGCGCCTGGGAGGCGTTGCAGCGTGACAAGAAGTCCCGCGACGGCCGGATCCGGCTGGTACTCCTCGACGAACGCGGCCCCGTCGTCGAGACGAGGCCGGCCGAGGAGGTCCGGTCAGCTCTCGACGAGCTGATCCAGCCGTAAGCCGGTCAGAGCTCGCCCCCGGGAACCACCCCGCGGCCGAAGGCGCGCACCTGCTCCGGAGTGAAGGGCGGGTGGAAGAGGTCCTCGCGCGAGTGGAAGGCGCGAAAGAGGTGGACGATGTAGTGCATGCGCTGGTGGAAGTCCGACCAGTCCCGCGCGCCACAATCGTCCTGCGCAGGCGGGACGGGTTCGAAAACCGTGAGAAGCTCGGCCAGCTCCGGGTTCCTGAGCTCGCAGAGAAGCTCCGGATAGGGATCCTCCAGATGCAAGCCCAGCGCGAGCACTCTTCCCGGCAGCGACAACACCATGAATGACTGCGTGATCGTTTCGCGCGCGATCTCGCTGGCGACGCGCTGGATGCCTGAGCCAAGGGCCCCGAGAGTGGCAGCGGCCGGTCGCCGGATGCTCCGTGGCCAGTCGCCCGCCCGCGGGAAGAGTGCCGCCAGCAGGCGCCTGCCAAGGTCCGCCCGAGTGACGGACGACGCGTCGAGTGCCGCCCGGATCTCCGGCTGCAGGCGCATCTGCTCGTGGAGCCCGATCTCGAGGTTCGCAAGGACGATGAGCTCGGTCCGCGCTTTCGGCTCGGATCCGAGTCGAAGGCCGTCGTAGTGAGTGAACGCCTGACGTAGATAGCGTTGTCCGTCGGGCGGATCGCCGGGGCGGAAACCTTGCAGGAACTTTCGGAACTCCGCCGAGTCGGGCGGCGAGTCGCGCGGGCACTCCTGAAGGTAGCGCGCGAACTCGAGGCCTATTTCCTCGAAGACCCGTTTGTTGCCGCGCGCGACGGCGTCGCTAGCCCGTTCGAATGCATCGAAGGGCGTGTGCAGCTCCGCGGTCAGGCGTCCAATGCGCGAGTCCGGCTGAAAGAGCCCTCGCCGCAGCAGCCACCGCCAAAGCGAGGCCACGGGATGGAGAAGCTCGCGGCCGTGCCCAAGCCGGCGCCCGAGGTGCGCGAGCAGGTCCTCGCCGCGGATGGTGCGACCGGCCTGCCGCGACGCCCAGGTGGCGAACGTGCACCAGTTCGCGCCATCGCCGGTGCGAGCCGCGACGGCCGTGGCGAGGCGCGAGTAGCAGTGCGTGATCTCGAGGTTGCGGATGACCGGGTTCGTGATCCCGGCGATTCGCCGGACCTCGTCGACGTCTGGCGGCGCGGGCACGACCACTGGGGCCAAGGACCCTAATAGAGTGCCCGGCGTGCAGGTCGTCGTCCTGAACGGGGCCAATCTCGACGTCTTGGGACGACGCGATCCGGCCCTCTACGGCGGCATCTCGCTCTCCGAGCTCGAGACGCGCATCTATGAGTGGGCCTCCGAACTGGACTGCCACGTGCGCTGCCGGCAGACGAACCACGAAGGCGAGTACATCGACTGGTGCCACGACGCACTCGACTGGGCCGACGGCGTCGTCGCGAATCCCGGCGCGTGGACGCACTACTCGTACGCGATCCGCGAAGCGCTCGAGCTATTCGACGTTCCGATCGTCGAGGTCCACCTCTCGAACATCGAGGAACGCGAGGAATGGCGGCGCTCGTCCGTTCTCGCCGACCTCGCTGGCAAACGAGTCATTGGGAAAGGCCCCGAGGGCTACCGCGACGCGCTCGAGTTCATCGTGGAGCGGGTGGGCGCCGCCAAGTGAACCCGCGTATCGAACGACTGCGCGAGTCGCTCGAGGAGCCGCTCCTCGTCACGAATCCGACGAACGTCCTCTACCTCTTCGGTTTCAAGAGCTCGAACGCAGCGCTGCTCGTCGAGCCGGACCGGGTGCGGCTGTTCACCGACTTCCGGTACTCGGAGGCGGCGCGCGCGGTCGAAGGCGTGGAGTTCGAGGAGACGAAACGCGCGCTGCTGAAGGAACTCGCCGGGCGGCTGTCCGGTCCGATCGGCTTCGAAGCGGATTTCGTCAGCTATTCGGGCTACGAGACGCTGCGCAGCGGCTCGGTCGAACCGATCCCGCGCAGGGGACTCGTCGAGCGGCTGCGCGCGGTGAAAGACGACGAGGAGCTCGCGTCGATCAGGCGCGCCTGCGAGATCACGGATCGGATGTTCGAGCGGCTGGCCGACGAACGCTTCGTCGGCCGGACCGAGCTGGACCTCGCCTGGACGATCGAAGAGCTCTTCCACGACGAAGGAGCGACGCTCGCCTTCGAAACGATTGTGGCCTCCGGCCCGAACGCCGCGCGGCCACACGGTCGCGCGACCGAACGGACGATCGGCGTCGGAGAGACCGTGGTCATCGACACGGGCTGCACGGTCGGCGGATATGCCTCGGACTACACACGCACGTTCACGACCGGCACGGTGGACGGCGTCATCAAGGAGGCTTACGCCACCGTGCTCGCCGCACAGGAGGCAGGGCTAGAGGCGCTGCGGGCGGGGGTGACGGGTGTGCAGGCTGACGGTGCGGCCAGACGTGTCGTCGAGGCCACGCCGTTCGCCGGGATGTTCGGGCACGGCCTGGGACACGGCCTCGGCCTCGAAGTCCACGAGTCGCCGCGGCTCTCCACCGAGTCCACCGACACGCTCGCTCGCGGCAACGTCGTCACGGTCGAGCCGGGCATCTACCTCGAGGGCCGGGCGGGCATTCGGATCGAGGACAACGTCCTGATCACCGAGGACGGGATCCAGAACCTCACCGGTCTCCGCAAGGACCTGATTACGGTCGCCTGATCGCTACTGTTACGCCGTTCCCAGTGGCCGAGACCGTCAACACGAATCAGTTCAAGAACGGAATGCACATTGAGCTCGACGGCAACGTCTGGCGCATCGTCGAGTTCCAGCACGTCAAGCCGGGCAAGGGCGGCGCGTTCGTCCGCACGAAGCTCAAAGGGCTCGACAGCGGAGCCGTCGTCGAGAAGACGTTCCGCGCGGGGGAGAAGTTCGCGCGCGTCCGGACGGAGACGAAGGACATGCAGTACCTCTATGACGCCGGCGACGACGTCGTTTTCATGGACCAGGACACGTACGAGCAGACGTCGCTACCACGCGGAACGGTCGAGGACGCGCTCGAGTTCATGCTGCCGTCGAGCTCGGTGCAGATGATGCTCGTCAACGGCAAGGCCTCCGGAGTACAGCTCCCGGCTTCGGTGGAGCTGTCCGTCACCGAAACGGAGCCGGGCGTGAAGGGCGACACCGTCTCGAACGTGATGAAGCCTGCGACGCTGGAGACCGGCGCGGTCGTGCAAGTGCCGCTGTTCGTCAACAGGGGCGACCGCGTCAAGGTCGATCCGCGCGAGAAGCGCTACATCTCGCGCGCCTAGCCGAGAGCCTTCGCCAGCGCGGCGTCACCGTCCTCGAGCACCGGTGTGCCGTGCGAGACGAGAACGAGGTCGATGACCAGCCCGCCGAGTCGCTCACGGAGGTCCGGCTTCAGCGTCTCTGCTACCCACTGCTGTTCTGCGCTCGGGAACCAGGCGACGGGAAGCTCGACTCCGTCGGCGGTGCCGATGAGGAGGTCGCCGGCCACTAGCGCTCGGTGCGGCTCGAGATAGAACAGCGCCTCGACCCAGTCGCCTCCCCTCACGACTTCTGCGCGCACGCCGGCCGGCAGCTCCCCTTTTTCCTCGGGGCGCCAGAGCGTTGCCTTGTAGCGGTCGAGCACAGCCGCGACGCTTCTTTCGTGCCAGTGCACGGTGAGCAGGACCCAGACAGGTAGGCCCAGACGCTCCACGTCGCGGTCCAGCGCCGACCAGAACGAGTCCTCCTCGTCGTCCGGCACGAGCGGGTCGACGATGACGACGGCCTCGGGCAGCTCGGCATAGACCGATCCGACCTCGGGGCCCCATTGCTCTGCGTGATCCCACTCGGGGTGGGACGCCGTCCAGCGCCACAACCCGGGCCGCAACTCCTGAACGTCCATCGCTGGGGAAAACCTATCGTGGCAGCGCTAGGCTCCCCGCATGCCGGCGCTTGCCGATACCACGATTCGCCTGCTCGGGCAGGAGCCCCTAGCGGGGCGCATACCGACGGCGGACCAGCTGCAGATCGCCGAGATTCTCGACGGGGCGGGATTCGCGTACCTCGAGGTCTCGGGCGGTGGGTGCTTCGACAGTGCCGTGCGCCGAGGCGTGGAGAGCCCCTGGGAGCGCATTCGCGCCCTGAAGGCACACGTGAAGACGCCGCTGGGGATGGCTCTTCGGGGACGCTTTCTCGTCGGCTCGCGGCCGGTCGACAACGACTTCATCCGCCGGTTCATCGCATCGGCGGCGGAAAGCGGCATTGACGTCTTCCGCCTGCACGACCCTCTGAACGACGTCTCGAACCTGCGCGAAGCGGCGGACGCGGTTGCGACTGCCGGCGGAGAATTCGAGGCGGGGCTGGTGTACAGCCCGGGCCGCACGGGTGAGAACGACCCGCTCATGCAGCAGGCCAGCGAGCTGAAGAGCCTCGGCGCCGCGCGAGTCCTCCTCCACGACCCCACTGGCTCGTTGCAGCCCCACCGCGCGCGAGAGCTGGTGACCGGGCTACGCGAGGCGAGCGCCCTTCCCGTCGGCATCTATTGCCAGGGGTCTGGCGGCAACGCTCTGGCTGCGGCGCTCGAAGCTGCGCGTGCCGGGGCAGACCTGATCGCCTGTGCCGTCTATCCGATCGCGCTGACGCTCCATCGGGTGTCCGGTGAAGCCCTCACCGAGGCGCTGCAGGGTCTCGGCCTCGAGTGCGACATCGACATCTCTGCGTTGTGGAATGCGTCGGATCTCGTGGACGAGCACATCGGCGACGAACCGGTGACGCCCCTGGCGCCGCGCATCGCCGTTCGCGCCGCCCAGCACGACCTTCCTGCAAGTCTCGTCGCTGCGCTCGACTCGAACCTGCGCGCGCAGTCCGCCAAGGGCCGGCTCGACGAGACGATCGCGGAGCTCCTCCTCATACGCGCGGAGGTCGGCTGGCCGCCGCTCGCGTCACCGATCGGACAGGTCCTCGGCTCCCAGGCGTTGCTCAACGTCCTGTCGGCGAGCCGCTACTCCGTCGTCGTGGACGAGCTGAGAGCGCTCGTCGAGGGCCACCTCGGCACGCCTCCGGCCCCGGTCGACAAGAACGTCCGGCGCGCCGTTGCCCTGACGGCGGACCCGGAGTCGGAGGAAGACACGACCGCGCCTCCGCTGCACGAGGTGCGTGCGCAGGCTAACGGGCTTGCGTCGAGCGAGGAGGAGCTCCTGCTGCTCGGCCTCTTCGGCGACGATGCCGCCCCGCTGCTGCACACGATCCGTGGGCGGTCAGCAGGTGACGAGACTCTCGCGGCCGGCGGCGTCGACCAGGCGCGCGCAGAACGGATTCGTGAGCTCGTTCGCATCGTCCAGGAGACCGGCATCGGCGAGGTCACGATCGAGGAGGCGGGGATGCGCGTGTCGGTCCGCCGGACCGATGAGCGGCCTACGACGGCCGCACCCGCATCCGCGCCGTTTGCCGAGGACGACTCGGTCATGCCCGAGTCCGTCGCCCCGCTGACGAACGGTCTCGTCCGGGTCGAGGCGCCGATGGTCGGAACGTTCTACCGCGCGGCGGAGCCGGGAGCGCCGCCGTTCGTCGAGGAAGGTCAGCCGATCGGTGCCGGCCAGACGCTCTGCATCCTCGAGGCGATGAAGCTGATGAACGAGGTCAAGTCGGACGTCGAGGGAATCGTCCGCACCATCCATGTCGAGAACGCGCAGCCGGTCGAGTTCGGTCAACTGTTGTTCGAGCTGGAGCCGGCCCTCGGACGTCCGCTGGACGCGTTGTAACCATGTTCTCGCGCGTTCTCGTTGCGAATCGCGGTGAGATCGCGGTGCGCGTCATCCACGCGTTGCACGAGGTCGGCGTCGAGGCCGTGGCCGTGTACTCGACCGCCGACTCCGGGACCCTGCACACGCGCCTGGCCGACAAGGCTGTGTGCATCGGGCCACCGCAGGCGGCAGAGAGCTATCTCAAAATTGCCTCGGTCGTCGCCGCCGCGGAGACGACCGGCTGCGAAGCGGTCCATCCGGGTTACGGCTTCCTCGCGGAGAACCCCGACTTCGTCCACGCGTGCGAGGACAACGACCTGGTCTTCATCGGCCCGGATGCGGATGTGATGTCGCGCATGGCCGACAAGGTGGAGGCAAAGCGCGAGCTTGCGGGCGCGGGTGTTCCGCTCGTGCCCGGGACGGAGACTCTGGGCCTGGACGAGGCGCGGAGTGCCGCTTCCGACATCGGCTATCCCGTGTTTCTCAAGGCGTCCGCCGGCGGCGGCGGCAAAGGCATGCGGCTCGTCGAGAGTCCCGATGAGCTGGAGGAATCGTTCCAGCGCGCGAGCGCGGAGGCCCACGCCGCCTTCGGTGACGGAAGCCTGTACCTCGAGAAGCTGATCACGCCCGCGCGCCACGTCGAGGTCCAGGTGCTGTGCGACGCGGACGGAGGAGTGCTGACGCTCGGCGAGCGCGAGTGCTCGATCCAGCGTCGGCACCAGAAGTTGATCGAAGAATCTCCGTCGCCGGCCCTCGACGAGTCGACGCGCGAAGCGATGGAGACGGATGTCGCGCGCGCGTGCCGCGCCATCTCTTATCTCAACGCCGGCACGTTCGAGTTCCTGCTCGCACCTGACGGCTCCTACCACTTCATCGAGCTGAACGCGCGTTTGCAGGTCGAACACCCGGTGAGCGAGCTCGTCACTGGCGTCGACATCGTTCGCGAGCAGCTGAGGATCGCTGCCGGTGAGCAGCTGCGCGTGACGGGTCGCGCGCCGCGGCGCGGGCACGCAATCGAGGTGCGCCTGAACGCCGAGGATCCGGCACGTGGCTTCGCGCCGGCCCCCGGCGTCATCGAGCGCCTGCGCTGGCCGCTTGGTCCGGGAATCCGGCTAGACACGCACGTTGAGGAAGGCTCGGTGATCCCGCCGTACTACGACTCGCTGATCGCCAAGCTGATCGTGTGGGACGAGGACCGCCACAGCGCGATCGCGCGCACCGTGCGCGCGCTCGACGAGCTTCACCTGCGCGGGGTGGCGACGACGCAAGAGCTTGCCAGGGAGATTCTCGGCAGCGACGCGTTCCGCAGCGGACGGTATTCGACGAAGTTTCTGGAAGAGACCGAGCTCGCGGCCGTCGGAGTGGCATGAGCTACGTCGTCGAGGCAAAACAGGGAACGATCACGATCACTCCTTCGGCTCTGGCCGAGCTCGTCGCGCGTGCGGCCGAGACGGTCGACGGAGCGCAGGTTCGGCGCGGGCGCCGCAGGCTGGACATCGACATCTCGGACGGGGGCGCGCGGGTGCGGCTCGAGCTCACCGCCCGGTACGGTGTCGTTCTGCCCGGACTCGCTCGAGAAGTGCAGCAGCACGTTGCGGATGCTTTGACGAGCATGTGCCGCGTCGACGTCCAGGCGGTGGACGTTTCCGTGGAGGAGGTCGAGTGAGCAGCGGACGTCGGGCGGCGAGAAGGACGGCACTGTTCGTCCTCTATCAGTGGGATGTCACCGGGCAGCCGCTCGCCTCGCTGTACGAGGGGGAGGTCGACGTGTTCGCACGCGAGACGGCCGAAGCGGTTGTCGCCAACGCGGCGGAGCTGGACAGCAGGATCACCGAGGCGGCCGACGACTGGACGGCGGACCGGCTTGGTGCGATTGAGCGAAACATCCTGCGGATCGCGTTGCACGAGCTCGACGGCGACGAGGTCCCCGACGAGGTCGCGATCGATGAAGCGGTGACTCTCGCCAAGCGTTACGCCACCGACGACGCCGCACGCCTCGTGAATGGCATTCTCGGCCGGATCGTGCGGGAGCGAGTCACGTGAGCGCCGACGAAGCGCTGAACCGGGCGGAGGAGCTGCTCGCGCGCCTCGAGACGGCGCGCGCCGAGCTGGAGCGGCTCAACCAGGCGGACGACGCAGAGCGTGCGCTCGACATCCTCGCCGAGCTCGCGGAGCTGAGCAAGGCGATCGAGGAGGAGCTGCAGCGGGCGAAGCGGGAGGCGGAGAGTGATGAGGGCTCCTGACGAGCTGCGGGGTCTCGTGGAGGACTATCTCGGCGATCTCGCGCTGACCCCCGAGCTGCACGGTCAGAGCGACGCGGTCCGGTACGCGCTAGTAGGCGGCAAGCGCGTGCGGGGCGTCATCTGCCTCGCGACCGCGGAAGCAGCTGGAACGGAGGCGGAGACTGCGCTTCCCGCGGCCGCAGCGCTCGAGCTCGTGCACGCGTTCTCGCTCGTGCACGACGACCTGCCCTCGCTCGACAACGACGCCGAGCGGCGAGGCCGCCCGTCCGTGTGGGCGCAGTACGGCGAGGCTGTCGCGATCCTCGGCGGCGACGCATTGCTCGCCGAAGCGTTCCGCCTCGCGCTCTCATACCCGTTCCCTCAGGTGGGCCGCGAGCTCGCGCAGGCGACGCTCGGGATGATCGGCGGGCAGTACCTCGACATCACCGGTTCGGCGCCGGACGAGGCGACGTTGCACCGGCTGAAGACGGGCTGCCTGTTCGGGGCGTCGGTCGGTGTCGCTCTGTGGGTGGCTGAGCTACCCGAACGCGAGCAGGGACCGTGGCGCGCGTTCGGCGACGAGCTCGGCCTGTTGTTCCAGATCGTCGACGACATCCTCGACGGCGACGGCTACGTGGTTGCACACGGCGAGGATGGTGCGCGCAAGCTCGCGGACGAAGCGGCTGCGCGGGCGCAGGAGCAACTGCGCGACGTTCCTGCCGACACGTCGACGCTCGAAGACATCGTCGCAGGGCTCGCCACTCGAACGTCGTGAGCGCCGCCGTCTCCCGCTCCGTCGTCGCCATCGGGAGCGGCAAGGGGGGCGTCGGGAAGTCCACCGTGGCTCTCCACCTTGCACTCGCTTTGCGGCGCCGCGGCGCAGCAGTCGGGTTGCTCGATGCCGATCTCTACGGGCCGGATATCCCGTTAATGGTCAACCTGACGCGAGAGGAGCACGCTTCGCGGTGGGATTTTTGGCGAAAGGGAGACCTCCAGCTTGAGCCCATCGAGCGGGAGGGAATCCTGATCATGTCCGCGGGCTTCCTGATTGCTGAACGTCAGGCGCTTACGCTCCAGGCGCCGCTTCTCACAGCTGCACTCCGCCAACTCGTCGAACACGTTGATTGGGGAGAGATCGACGTGCTCTTCGTCGACCTCCCGCCCGGCACGGCCGACTTGCAGCAGCAACTCCTGGAGGTTGTCCCGCTGGACGGCGCGATCGTGGTGGTCGGTCCGCAGGACGTCGCTCACCTCGACGCGCGGAAGTTCGTCGACTTCCTGAAGAGCTCGAACGTGCCGGTATTGGGGGCCATCGAGAACATGCGCGGACTCCTCTGTCCTCACTGCGGCAAGCGGATCGAGGTCTTCCACCCGGTTCGGGAGGAACGCTCCGTGTGGCGCGACGGCGTGGAGCTCCTCGGCACCATCCCGCTCGAGCCCGTGTCGGCGGGGAAGCTGGAGTGGCAGACAGGTGCATTCGACGCAATCGCCGTCCGTGTTGCGGACCGACTCGATCGCTCCGGCGCTGGATGAAGAAGAGGCTCGACGTGCTGCTCGTCGAGCGCGGCCTCGCCGAGAGCCGCACGCAGGCGCAGGCACTCGTGCTCGCCGGCCGCGTGCCAGGCCACGAAAAACCGGGCATCCGGGTGGACGAGAGTGCAGAGCTCGAGGTCACGTCGCCTCCGCCGTACGTGTCGAGAGGGGGCGCAAAGCTTGCGAACGCGCTCGACGCTTTCGGGGTAGATCCTTCCGGTCGAGACACGCTCGACGTCGGCGCTTCGACCGGCGGCTTCACCGACGTTCTGCTGCAGCGGGGCGCCGCCCGCGTCGCCGCCGTTGACGTCGGCTACGGGCAGCTGCACGAGAAGCTGCGCGCCGATCCGCGAGTCACCGTGCTGGAGCGGGTCAACGCGCGGCAGTTGCGTGAGCTTCCGTTCGCGCCTGACCTGATCGTGTGCGACGTCTCCTTCATCAGCGTCCGGCTCGCGCTCCCTCCCGCACTCGCGCTCGCACAGCGGGGTTGGGAAGCGGTCGTGCTGGTGAAGCCGCAATTCGAGGCCGGACGGGCGGAGGTCAAGGGCGGTGTCGTGCGAGACGCGGAAGTTCGACAGCGCGTCGTGCGAGAGATCGCCGAGGCGGCCCTCGCCTCGGGAGGGGAGACCGTCGGGGCCGTAGACTCAGGGGTCCCGGGGCCGAAAGGCAACCGAGAAGTGTTCCTCCACCTCGTTCACCGTGAACACGCAGAGCTCTCCGACGACATCGACGACCGGATCGCGGCAGCGATTG
>Ga0184612_10000137_pt1 | contig 32224 bp, 39 predicted proteins | sample PLM3_60_coex_FD_133163 | JGI IMG/M metagenome (GOLD analysis project Ga0184612, IMG submission 133163) | Groundwater sediment microbial communities from an aquifer in East River, Colorado, USA - PLM3_60_coex | ecosystem: Environmental > Terrestrial > Soil > Riparian zone | place: USA: East... | reverse complement strand
GCTGATTTGATCGCGTATCTGAAGGCGGCGACGGCGGTGCCGTGAGGCAAGCCTTCGGCTGCACCGCTGGACGTCGCGCTGGAATGCGAATCTGTGCGATGGACCCCATGCCAAGCGAGGAATCGGGCGACAGCAACCCCAGCCCGGCATCCGGGGCAGCCTCCAACGCGACCCGGCGGCGGACGGGCCGCGCCGCTGGATGTCCTGCAGGAAGGCGATTCCGAGCGATCCACCCCATGTCCAGCGAGAAATCGCCGAAAAACAACCCTCCTCTTCGTCCAGCAGGATTACTTACCGGACAGCGGGGGATAGAGTGTCGGCGCCGTTTCCGTTGGACGCATGGTTCATGGGCATGCCGTCATACAGGAATACGATCCTGTTCCCGAACTCCCGGCCGGGAGCCCACAGTTATCTCCGATCCACAATGTCCAACATCAAGGCCGCGGGCCGAACCCGCGGCGACCCCTGCATATGGGCGCCCGCCCGGCTTGCTTCAAGGAATTTGATCCTGAATGGCGACCGCAGGTCGCCCCTACGGGAAAATGCAGATAAATCGTGCGGCGGCAACAGCCGTCGCGTTTGTGCGAGTCGTCGCACCTGTAGGGGCGACCTGCGGTCGCCCGTCAACCGCCGAGGCGTTAGACGATTTCAACGATGCCAAGGTTCAATCATCTTGGGCTGAGTGGCTACTGACGGATTCTCACGATCGCAGTGCCAGTTCGTGGGATTGGCCAGTATGTAGTTGCCGACGCTCTCGTGCGCTTTTTCGCTTCGTATGACGTGTTCATAGTAGTTGCGCTGCCAGATCGGGGTTCGGCCCGTGCGAAGTTGATTGATGCGTCCCGTCGACGCCGATTTGAATCCGCCAATCATGGACCCAAGGCTGCCCGATGACGGCCCGGAACCATGTCGGGGCGACCTGCGGTCGCCCGCGGCGTTCGTTTCTTTCACGATGACAACAAGGGCATGCAGATGATTGGGCATCACAATGAATTCATCAAGGCTGACAGCAGGGCGCATTTGAGGGATTCGGAGCCATTCTTCCTCAACGATGCGGCCATAGGCGTTCAATTGCATGATATCGTCGACGATGGTTCCAAACAGGCAGCGACGATTTGCCGTGCAAATCGTCACGAAGTACGCGTTCGGTTGTGAGTAATCGTACGTCGAGAGTCGAACAGAACGACGGTAGGGGAGAGTAGTAACCGTCGATTCCGCCTGGCAATCGGGCGACCGCAGGCCGCCCCTACTGGTTGCTTGCGACATCGGGGGCGATCACAACAGCCGCAGCTGATCCCCCGCCTTCGGCGGCGGCTGGAACAGGGAGAAATCGAACTCCCAGCGTTCGCGGTAGCCGTCGAGATTCAGCCGCTGCCGCGCCAGCTTGAACCGTTTGCTCAGCAGTTCGGCATAGGGACCGGTGCCGCGCATGCGCTCGCCGAAGGTGGACTCATAGAGTCGTTCGCCGCCGCGCGCGCTGCGGATCAGCTCCAGCACATGCTTGGTCTTGCCGGGCGCGTGGGTATCCAGCCATTCGATGAACAGGTCCCTGATCTCCAGTGGCAGGCGCAGCATCACATAGCCGGCGCTGGTGGCGCCGGCCGCCGCCGCGGTCTCCAGAATCTTCTCCAACTCATGATCGTTCAGCGCGGGGATCATCGGCGCCGCCATCACGCCGGTGGGAATGCCGGCGGCCGCCAATTGCCGGATCGCTTCCAGCCGCTTTGCCGGAGTCGAGGCCCGCGGCTCCATCTTGCGGGCCAGACCGCTGTCCAGGGTGGTGACGGAAACATAGGCGTGGGCGAGCCGCTTCGCCGCCATCGGCGCCAGGATGTCGATGTCCCTGACGATCAGCGCGGATTTGGTGACGATGCCCACGGGATGGTTGAAGGCCGACAGCACCTCCAGGATCGAGCGGGTGATGCGCTGGGTGCGCTCCAGCGGCTGATAGGGGTCGGTGTTGGTGCCCAGCGCGATGACCTTCGGCTTATAGTTCGGATGGCGCAGTTCCTTGTCCAGCAGCGCCGCCGCATCCGGCTTCATCAGCAGCTTGGTCTCGAAATCCAGCCCCGGCGACAGGCCGAGAAAGGCGTGGGTCGGCCGCGCGAAGCAATAGACGCAGCCATGCTCGCAACCCCGATAGGGATTGATCGATTGGTCGAAGGGAATGTCCGGCGACTGGTTGCGGGCAATGATGGTGCGGGTCGCGTCGATGGCGACGGTGGTGCGGAGTGGCGGCAGATCATCCTCGGGGTCGCAGGCGGCGTTCCAGCCGTCATCCACCGCCTTGCGCTCGTGGGGTTCGAACCGCCCGACGCGGTTGCTCACCGCGCCACGGCCTTTGCGCGCCCGATCGGGGACGCGGTCCTCGGGACCGTGCTCGATAAAGATGTCGACCATGGATCAAGGCTATCGATTTCATAGGAACAAATCAAGAACATTAAATCTTGGCAACTTTGTGCGATTGCGCACAGCACCGCTGTTTACCAGCGTTCTAAAGAGGCATACCATGTGACAAAGTAATGAGCGCCCGAGCCTTTGTGCGATACGGCCCCTGCTGTTTCGCCAACGTGATCGCTGGCGCATAAAACAGGTGGGGCGGTCATGAACAAATCCTGGCAAAAGCCGGGCTTCGCGGCGGTATGTCTCTCGGCAATCCTATCCACACAGGCGCAGGCGGAAGTGCAGATCGGCGCGGTGCTGCAGCCCGAATACAAGGGCGCCATCGGCCAGCTGCCGACCGGCACCGAGCATGAGCTGATCTTCAGCGAGCCCGTCTATGCCGAAGAGACGGTGCTGACTGACGCCGAGGCCAGCACAGCCTTGCAGTTTCTCGACAGCACCCAGCTGCGTGTCGGCAAGAACTCCACGGTGAAACTGGACAAGTTCGTCTACGATCCCGGCACCGGCGACGGCGCCGCGCTTTTGAATTTTGGCGTTGGCGCTTTCCGGTATGTCTCCGGCACTCTCGGCAAGAAGAGCAAGATGCAGCTGGCCACGCCGACGGCGGTGCTGTCGATCCGCGGCACCGATCTGGTGATCTTGGTCGCGCCCGACGGCACGACCCAGGTGGCGGTGTTCGACGGAGAGATCGAAGTGACTCCCTGCGGCGGTGAAGTGGCTATCGCGAAAATGGGCGAAACCGCGACCATCACCTCGGAATGCTCAGGCGTCAGCGTGACGCTCGGTTTGACAGTGCCCGAGGATCTCACCTTGTTTGCCGAACTGAACGACATGGCACCGGCGGCGGGACCCGCACCGGAACCGCAGGACGAGCTGAGCGACCAGGATAGCGGCCAGACAGCATCGTCAGGCGGAAGCTCGGGCGGGACGCCCGGTGAAACGCCGGGTGAAACGCCGGGCGAGACACCCGGTGAAACGCCGGACGATGAAGGCGGCGGATTCCTGGGGGGTCTGGGCAATCTCGGCCGTATCGGCGAGGGGCTTGGCCGGGGCTTCGGCCGCGCCGGCGGAAGTGTCGGCGGCGGCGGCGACGAATAGCCGATCGTGCTGTTGTCCTGAAAAACCTGCCGTCCGGCCGGCGTGCCGGCGATTGCCCCAAAGATGAATCCCGCCTCGATCCGGATCGCCGGCGCAATGCCCGGTTGATAGATCGCACCCGGACGGGGCAGACTGGCTGCGGTTCAGGCCCGTCGTGCGAGAGTCATCGATGTCACATCTGAAGCGAGCGGCGATACTTGCCGCGCTCTCGATCGCCGCGGCGACCGCGCCCGCCGCCGAGCCGCAGCCGGTGCGGGGCAGCCAGTTCGTCACCATGATGCAAGGCAATACACTGTCGGGCACGACCCCGACGGGCGACGAGTTCAACATGTACTTCCTGCCCGGCGGCGTCGCCACTTACGAGGATAGCGGCGGCGCCCGCGACAGCGGCAGCTGGCGTATCGACAATCAGGGCGATGTCTGCGTCGCCTGGCAGTATCATGCCGACACGCAGGAGGGCTGCTATCTCGTCACCGTCGACGGCAGCAAGGTCGCCTGGGAAGGCAAGCTCGGCACCACGCAAGCGAAATTGCGCGGCGGCATCACCGAGTCCTTCCTCAAGGGCGCAGTGCCGTGAGCGCGGCGAGGTTGCCGAGATTCAGAGCCTCGATCTGATCGCAGTTCTCCGGCTCAACCAGAGCTTGCGCCGGTTACGCTGCTGTACCCATACATTCTCTCGGGGCTAAGCCATGCCGGCCCCGCATCCCGGCCATGTGCGGGCACGGGTTGTTGCGGCGGCCCTTGAAGCGACATGATCGGCCCTCATCTTTTCTGCAGAGGGTCGGAGAATGCCTGCACTCACCCGCACGATGTGGATCGTGATCTGCTGCGCTGCCGGGCTGGTCACGGTGACCATGGGTTTGCGCGCCGGTTTTGGCCTCTTTCTGACTCCCATATCGGTCGATCTCGGCATGGGGCGCGAGGTCTTCGCCTTTGCCGTCGCGGTGCAGAATCTGGTCTGGGGCGCGGCCTCGCCCTTCTTCGGCGGACTGGCGGACAAGTACGGCGCCGTTCGCGTGTCCATCCTCGGCATCAGCTTCTATATCGCCGGACTGATTCTGATGGCCTTCACCTCCGGCCCGTTCGAGGTCATTGCCGGCAATCTGCTGGTGGGTCTGGCGCTGGGCGCTGCCGGACTTTCGACGGTGATCGGCTCCGTCGCCCGCATCGTGCCGGCGGAGAAGCGCTCGCTGGTGCTTGGCATCCTCACCGCCGGCGGCTCCATCGGGCAGTTCGCCCTGGTGCCTTTCACTCAAGTGCTGATCGATGGGTTCGGCTGGGCATATGCCTTCATCGGGCTGGCCTTTACCGCCGGTCTGATGTTCCCGCTGCTCTGGGGCGTGCGCGAAGCGCCGAAGGCGGCCGCCACCTCCCGCGGCCAGACCCTGAGCGAGGCGTTGAGCGAAGCGTTCCGCCATCGGGGCTTCTGGCTGCTGACCGTCGGCTTTTTCGTCTGCGGCTTTCATGTGGTGTTCGTTGCCACGCACCTGCCGGCCTATCTCGGCGACAAGGGCATGCCCGGCTGGCTCGGCGCCTCGGCGCTGATGCTGGTCGGCCTGTTCAACATCATCGGCTCCTACGCCGCCGGGGCCCTCGGCGGCCGCTACCAGAAGAAGAACCTGCTGACGATCCTCTACCTGCTGCGATCCCTGGTATTCCTGCTGTTCATCCTGCTGCCGATCAGCAATTTCACCGTGCTGGCCTTCAGCGCGCTGCTGGGGCTGCTGTGGCTTTCCACGGTGCCGCTGACCAGCGGCCTGATCGGCACGGTGTTCGGCCCGGCCTATATGTCCCTGCTCTATGGCGTGGTATTCTTCTCCCACCAGATCGGCTCCTTCTTCGGCGCCTGGCTCGGTGGTAAGCTATACGACATGTTCGGCTCCTATGACGCGATGTGGTGGATTTCGGTGGCGCTCGGCCTGGGCGCCGCGGCGCTGCATTGGCCGATCCTCGAGCGGCCGGTGGCGCGGCTGGCGCCGGCGGCGGCGCAATGATCCGCGGTCCGAAATTCTGGGCCATTGCGGCAGCCGGTCTGCTGACCGGCGGCGCCGTCTATCTCTGGGCGGTGCGTGGCGAGGCCATGCTGCTGGACCTCGCCTGGATCGGTTGCTTCTAGCTCCCGCCGCGCCGGGGCCCTATATCTCCCGGGCATGAACGATTCATCGGAAGACAACCGCCTCGGCGGCCGCATCCGGCGCTATGCGAAAGTCGGCACGGCAGTCGGCGGCCTGGCCGCGCGGGTGGTGGGCGAGCGCTATCTCGGCCTGAAGCTCGATCGCGGCCAGCACGCGGCGGAATTGCGCGCGGCACTCGGCGGCCTCAAGGGTCCGCTGATGAAGGTGGCGCAGATCATGGCCACCATCCCTGACGGCCTGCCCAAGGAATATGTGCAGGAGCTGGCCCAGCTGCAGGCCAACGCGCCCTCCATGGGCTGGCCGTTCGTCAAGCGGCGCATGGCGGCTGAGCTCGGTCCCGACTGGCACAAGCGGTTCAAGGCTTTCGAGCATCAGGCGGCGCACGCCGCATCGCTCGGCCAAGTGCATCGGGCGGTGTCCCATGACGGCCGCGATCTCGCCTGCAAGCTGCAATATCCGGATATGCTCTCGGCGGTGGAGGCGGATCTCGGGCAGCTCAAGCTGATCTTCTCCATCTATGAACGCTATGACCGCTCGATCTCCACCAGGGAGATCCATCCGGAGATCGCCGCGCGCCTGCGGGAGGAGCTGGACTACGAGCGCGAGGCAAAGCACATGACGCTCTACGGCCAAATGCTGAAGGACGAGGCGAATGTGCAGGTGCCCGAGCTGGAGCCGAAACTCTCCACCAAGCGCCTGCTGACCATGGGCTGGCTCTCGGGCGAGCCGTTGCTGAGTTTCATTGTCACTCATCCGGAATTGGAAATCCGCAATCAGGTGGCGCTCAATATGTTCCGCGCCTGGTATGTGCCGTTCTATTTCTATGGCGTCATCCATGGCGATCCTCATCTGGGCAACTACACCGTGCGGCCGGACGCCTCGATCAACCTGCTGGATTTCGGCTGCATCCGCGTATTCCACGCCAGCTTCGTCAAGGGCGTGATCGATCTTTATCATGCGCTGCAGACCGACGACCGCGACCTCGCCGTGCATGCCTACGAATCCTGGGGCTTCAAGGGGCTCAACCGCGAAGTCATCGACGTGCTGAACCGCTGGGCGCGCTTCGTCTACGGCCCGTTGATGGAGGACCGGGAGCGGCGCATCCAGGATTCGAAGTCGGGGGTTTACGGGAAGGAAGTCGCCGAAGGCGTGCATGCCGATCTGCGCCGCCTCGGACCGATCACGCCGCCGCGGGAATTCGTGTTCATGGACCGCGCCGCCATCGGCCTGGGGTCGGTGTTCCTGCATCTCAAGGCGGAGATCAACTGGTACCGGCTGTTCCACGAACTGATCGAAGGCTTCGACGTCAAGCTGCTGGAAAAGCGCCAGGCGAAGGCGCTGAAGGCGGCGAAGTTGTAGGAGATCGTTGTAGAAAAGGGGACATTCTACTTTTCTTGAAAAGTTGAATGTCCCCCTTTCTGTGTTGGAGGTCGGCCGCGAGGTCGGAGGCTGGACTCGGTACCGAGTCGCATCGCCGTGCGGCGGCACCATCGATCCTCGCCGAAAGGCGCGCCGCGATTAACGCTGACGCGGATTCGTTCGACCTCGTCGGCTGGCTCTTGTTCGTTGACGAGATCGATCCAGTTAACCGGAAGAGGCTGAGGGATGTCGCGAAGGAACGACGGCCGTTCGACATTGCCAGATCTCGCACTCAAGCTCGACCAGCGCCAGGCTTCCGCGCGGCGCACAAGCCAGGCCCGAAGCGGATTGCGCTCGACGTAGCGCAATACAGTCAGCAAATGTCCGTCTTGCTGGATTGGGAAAGCTTTGTACCTCCCTTGCCAAACATGGCCGGACGAACCTCGAAAGCTGTGATAGCGCCGAACATGGGCTGTCATCAGCCATTGCATGAACCTGCTGAGATCGCCGTCTTCATTCGGCCAGAGCAGGAGATGAAAGTGATTGGGCATCAGACAATAGCCGAGCACGGGCATTGCCACCTTGCTTGCCGCCTCGCCAAGCAGTGAGAGAAACGCTCGATAGTCGCCGTCACCGTGAAAGACCGTTGCGCGACCGTTACCACGATTGATGACGTGGTAGCAGATTCCGCCGGCCGATGCGCGCGCCGTTCTAGGCATAACGCAAGAGTAGCATTGATATCAAGGTTTGCAATCTTCGAGTGTAGGTAAAAAGGGGACATTCAACTTTTCTGAGAAAAGTAGAATGTCCCCTTTTTACGCCCCCGATAGCATTCAATGGCCGAAGCCGTGCGTGGCATCGATGCCATCACTCCGCCCGCGGATGCGCCAAACTTTCTCATGCAGATGATAGGCGAAGGTGTTGCACATCGGCTCTACCAGGGCGAGCAGGCCGCCGACGATGAAGCTGCCGGTCAGGAGATAGGCGACCGTGAAGGCGACGGTGAAGTGGATGGCGGCGAAGCTCAGGGTCTTGGTCAGCGGGTTGTTGATCATTTGACATGTCTCCTTTCTTCGCGGCCGGTACGGGGCGGGTCTTACACCCGCCCCTACGGTATTTGGTATCTACGTGCGCCTAGGCCGCCAGCGCAGCGGCGGACTGCACGGCCTCTTCGCCGTCCAGCGTCGCCGCCACGCCATGCACCACCGAGGCGATGCGCACAGCGGCCTGCACCTGCTCGGCGGTGATGCCGTGCTGGCGCACCACCTTCTCGTGGGAGTCGATGCACATGCCGCAGCCATTGATCGCCGATACCGCCAGCGACCAGAGCTCGAAATCCGCCTTCTCCACGCCCGGCTTGGCGATGACGTTCATGCGCAGCTTCGCCGGCAGCGTCTTGTAGTCGGGCGCCGAAGCGAGATGGGTGAACCGGTAGTAGATGTTGTTCATCGCCATGATGGCGGCGGCGGCCTTGGCGGCGGTCAGCGCCTCCGGCGACAGCTTCGGCGCGAACTCGGCGATGAGCGCTTCGCTCACCGCCGAGTTGCGCGAAGCCAGCGCGCTGGCGACGAACGCGCCGGCTTTCTGTTGTTCGGTCAAAACGGTCTCGGCCGCCAGGCTGGACAGGTTGAGCTTCAGGTCCTTGGCGTAGTCAGGCAGCCGGTCTTTCAGGGCTTCGAGGGACATGGTGGGATCTCCGGGTAATCGGGGCGGGCCCCCCGGGTCCGGCCTCTGGCCGGCCCGAGGGCAAGGTCAGCCCGCCCCGTCTGTTGCGATGTCGCGATCGTTACGCGGCCTTCAGGACGTCGTCGCCCTTCTGCCAGTTGCAGGGGCAGAGCTCGTCGGTCTGCAGCGCGTCCAGCACCCGCAGCACTTCCTGCGGATTGCGGCCGACGCTGAGGTCGTTGACCGACACGAAGCGGATGATGCCCTCGGGATCGACGATGAAGGTGGCGCGCAAGGCGACGCCCTCATTCTTGTCGAGGATGCCGAGCTCCGTCGACAGCTCGCGCTTGATGTCCGCGAGCATGGCGAAGGGCAAATTCTTCAGGTCGGCATGGTTCTGTCGCCAGGCGAGGTGGACGAACTCGCTGTCGGTGGAGACGCCATAGACCACGGCGTCGCGGTCGTTGAACTCGCCGTTCAACCTGCCGAACGCGGCGATCTCCGTCGGGCAGACGAAGGTGAAGTCCTTCGGCCAGAAGAACACGATCTTCCATTTGCCGGCGTCGGTCTCGCTGTCGATCTGGGTGAAAGCCTTCTTTGGATCGGTGGAGACCACCGCCTTGAGGTCGAACTTGGGGAAATTGTCGCCAATGGTAAGCATGGTTTTCTTGCTCCTGATAAAGGGGAGGGGTTGTGGGCTGCCTTTGGGGTTGCTTGACATTGAGATAGATAGTCCCCAGATTATAATCGTTCCAATTGATATTTTTCGTGACACTCATCGGAAGAATCGATGAACGAGCCGCTGCCCACCCTGAAACAATTGCGCCATTTCGCGGCCCTGGCTGAACACCGGCATTTCGGCCGTGCCGCCGCGGCCTGCTTCGTCACTCAATCGACGCTCTCGGCCAGCCTGAAGGAGCTGGAGGAGATCCTGCAGGCGCCGCTGGTGGACCGCACCAAGCGCCAGGTGGTGCTGACGCCCCTGGGGGAGGAGATCCTCGGCCGCGCCGGCGCCTGCTGGATGAGGCGCGGGACCTGACCCTGGCGGCGCAGGCGGCGCGCGAGCCCCTGTCCGGCACCGTGCGCCTGGGTGTCATCCCCACCATCGCGCCGTTTCTGCTGCCGCGCATCCTGCCGGGACTGCGATCAGCCTATCCGAAGCTGAAGCTGTATTTAAGGGAGGAGCAGACGGCGCCCCTGGTGGCGCAACTCCAGGGCGGCCAGCTCGATGTGCTGCTGATCGCGTTGCCCTATAACTGCGGCAATGTGGAGACGGCAGCGCTGTTCAATGACCGCTTCAGCCTGGCCCTGCCGCGCGATCATGCGCTGGCGAAGCAGAAACGCATCGAAGCGTCCGCGGCACGGCGCGAGACTCTGCTGCTGCTGGAGGACGGGCATTGTCTGCGCGACCATGCGCTCTCCGCCTGCCGCATCGGCACCAAGCCCCATGCCGAGGCGTTCGAGGCCACCAGCCTGGCGACGCTGGTGCAGATGGCCGCAAATGGCTTGGGCGTCACGCTGCTGCCGCAGCTCGCTATCGATGGCGGCATTCTCGCCGGCAGCAACCTGGTGACCCGGCCGCTGACGGTCGACGAACCCTGGCGCGAGATCGCCCTGGTCTGGCGCAAGGGCACGGGGCGGCGGGAGGAGTTTCAGCTGTTGGCGAAGGAGATCAGGAAGCTGGCGAAGCGCGGATAAGGAACAGCGACATCGCCACTCCTATTTTCGTTCTTCCCCCGCGCAAGCGGGACGCTCTGCAGCCCTGGGTCCCCGCTTGCGCGGGGAAGGTAAGATTGGGTCGCTGGAATGCGTGAAATACTGGCAGGCCATTCTCTCGCATTAGCCGCGCCACAGCTTGCCGCGGTTGTGCACGCGGTAGATCGCGCTCTTTATGGCGGGATGAATGAAGTACAGCTGGTGGCCCTGCGGCTGCGGCGGTTCCGTACGCCAGCCCATCGCGACGAGCACAGGCGAGGACTCATAATAATCGGCGAGCAAGGCTGACAATAGCGAGCGGAAAGCATCCGGGATCGCTCGCTCGACGGCTTGCACGAAAATAACGCGCGCGGGTTCATCGCCGGTGATAAACGCGTCCACACCACCGGCTTGATTCGCGATAGCGTCGAACAATGCTTGATGTGCTTTTGCGAGAACGCCGAGCTCGATGCCTGCTGCACTCCCGGGCGGTAGACGCGGTTCGCCGCTAGGCCCGCCCGAATCTCCCGGCAGCAGCGTATCCACAACGGCCGCGATGAACGCCGCAGTCATGCAACCTCCCGCGCCAGATCGTCGGCGATTTTCAGCGCCAGCGCGCCGATGGTGGAGCCGGGATTGACCGCGCCCACGGTGGTGAACAGGCTGCCATCGGCGACCAGGATGTTCGGCACGGCATGCATCCGCCCGCGCCCGTCAGTTACCGAAGTCGCGGGATCGCCGCCCATGCGCGCGGTGCCCAGCAGATGCCAGCCGGTCAGCGGCGCCAGCGGCAGCCGCACGATGCGATAGGCGCCAGCGGCGCGCAGCATTTCCTCGGCGCGGTCGAGGCCGAAATCCAGGCTGCGCCGTGAATGCTCCGACAGGCGGTACTCGATTTTCACGCCGGGCATGCCGTCGGTGTCTTCGCGATCCGTCAGCGTCACACGGTTGTGCATTTCCGGCAGATCCTCGGCCATCACCAGCACCGCCATGGAATGGCGGAACTCCTCCCGCAGCAGCCGCTGCGCCTCGCGGCCCCAGGCGGGCTCGAGCCGTGTGGCCTGCAGCAGCAGCGGATTCTCCCGCGTCACCTGCAGATGCACGCCGCGCTTGAAGCCGCGCCGTTCGTCGGTCTCGTAGAATTCATGGCTGTAGAGCGCGCAGCCGATCGGTCCCTTTGGCCCATCCAGCTCATCCCGGAATATGCCGCGCACATAAGCGCCGGGATGGAACATCAGATTGCGGCCGAGCGCCGGGCTGGCGATATCGGATGCCAGCAACAGCCGCGCCGTGCCGATGCCGTTGCCGGCGACGGCGACAATATCAGCGGGCTGCCGCATGTCGCGACCGGCCGCGTCGCGGTAGATCACGCCAGTGGCGCGGCCGCCCTCGACGACAATCCGTTGCGCGATGCAGTTCGGCCGCAGTTCGACACCCGCCGCGGTCGCCTTCGGCCAGTAAGTCACATCGGTGCTCGCCTTCGCCCTGATGACGCAACCCTGCTGGCAGGGGCCGCAATAGTTGCAGGCGGCGCGGCCGGGACTGGCCGCGGTATTGATCGCCGCATCCACCGGCCACCAATGCCAGCCCAGCGCATCGAACCCGCGCATCGCCAGCTGTCCCATCCGCCCCAGCGCCAGCGGCGGCATTTTGCGCTCCGGCTTCGGCGGATAGGCGGGATCGTCGGCCAGGCCGCAGACACCCATCGCCGCGTCGTTGAGATCGTAGTAGGGCTCGAGATCGAAGTAATCGAACTGCCAATCGTCGCCGACGCCGTCCAGCGTCCGCGTCTTGAAGTCCGAGGGATGCAGCCGGGGAAAATGTGCCGCCCAATTGATGCTCGAGCCGCCGACGCCGCTCCACATTAGGGGCTTGATCGGCGAGCCTGAGTCGTCGATGGCATAGTCGGCGGAAGGCGAGGGGCGCGGCGATTTCAGCCGCATGTTCGGCGAGGCCGCCCAGTCGTTCAGCGTGGCGCGCTGCCAGTCGCGGCGCAGCGGCGGCATGGCGCCGGGATCGACCCAGCCGCCGCGCTCCAGGCAGACGATGCGCAGTTTCGGCGCCCGCTCCGCCAGGCGTGCGCAGAAGGCAGCACCACCCATGCCGGAACCGACCACGACAACATCGACCGGATCGAGTCTATGTTCCATGGACGCGTGTCACGCCGCGAACCGGGCCGGTCCATAGGGTCCGAGCAACGGATCACGCCTGCCCTGCAGCATCTCTTCGGCGGCAAACCTGCCGACCGCCGGGGCGAGCGTGATGCCCGAATGCATGACCGCGATATAGAGACCGGTGCAGCCCTTGGGCCGGCCGATCGCAGGGAATCCGTCGGCCGGCGTGGGGCGATAGCCGATGCTGTAGCCCGCAATCTCCAATCCTTCGCCGCCCTTCAGCATTGCCCTTATCTGCTGGAACACATCGCAGGCCGTGCCGTCAGGATCGCCGCGGGGATCGGCGCCGCCGAAATCCGCGCCGGCGATGACGCGGCCATCGGCGGTCTGCCGCATATGCAACTCCGGCGCCAGCACCAGGCCGTTGAGAAGCGGGGCGTGGGGCTTCGAATGGACCAGCAGGCCGGGCGGGATGGTGATGGGCAGCGGGACCCCGGCAGTCGCCGCCAGCCCGGGAGACGCGGCGCCTACGGCCAGCACCGTTTCATCCGCGAGGATTTCCTCGGTATCGGTTCTCGCACCGCTCACGCGATCGCCGCGAATAAGCAGCCCGCGCACCGCTCTGCCGGCGATGATCCGGGCTCCCGCCCGTTCCGCGGCGGCCAGCAGCGTCAGCGCCGCCTCCTTGGGTTCGACGGATCCTTCCTCCGCCACATGCACCGCGATGTCAGGCGGATCGGCCAGATTCGGCTCCATCCGTCTGGCTTCCGTCCGGTCGACGAGACTGATGCCATAGCCCCAGGCGCCATGCTCGCGCGCGTAAGACTCCAACTTCGCCGCCGGCAAGTCCCAGCACAGGCCGCCGCTCCAGGCCGGCTGCAATTCCGGCAGTTGCGCCGCCAGGCGGCGCCACTCCGCCATCGCCTCTCGCCGCAGCCGGAAATAGACCTCCGGATTGCCCCAGCTCGCATTGATCCAGGCAAAGGACGCCGGTGTCGCGATGCCCCCCGCGCTGCCCCCCTCGATCACCGTCACGCGGGCGCCGGCCCGTGCGAGATAATGAGCGGCCGCGGCGCCGATGATGCCGGCGCCGATCACCAGGATTTCGGGATTCTGCTTAGCCATTCCGGATGCCGATTCGTTTCGCACCGATAGCAGCCGATGCGGCCCGAATCGGCAAGGGCCGGCATCGCGCGGATGAAAAATCAGTCGTAGAGCGGCGTGAAGACCTCGGCCATCGCTTCGCTCTTGACCGCGAAATCATACTGCTGGGATGGGATATCATAGACCGAAGCGCCGATGATCTGGAGGACCTGGCCATCTTCGGTCCGCAGCGGCAGGCCCAGACGTTCGCCGATGACCCGGCTCGCATTGGCGAAATAGATGTGGCCGGCGCAATGCAGTATGGCCGGTTGCTCGATGACGCGCCGGTATCGCCGCATCATGATGGGTAGGAATTTTTCGTCGGCGATTTCTTCGAAATAGCAGCGGCTGATATTGCGCCCATAGAGCTTGTTGATTTCCTCGCCGGCCAGGCGCATGCGGAATCGCTCCGCCGCGGTCTGGTATTCGCACAGCCAGATATTGGGAAGCACGGACGCGATCGCCGTCGGGTCGATGGCCGACCGCAAGGGAATGCCGTCCTCGCCCCGCCGCTCGAGCCAATGTTGCAGAATGAGGTGCAGCCGGTCGTCCCGCACATGACTGAAGGAAGCGCCATTGAGATCGCAGCGCGTGCGGCTACTGTGTTCGATCATGAACTGCCATATTGCGGTTGCTGTGAACCGGTCCGCGTCAATCTAGTACCGGCAAACGGCACTGCGCGATACTCTTTACTTATGCTTCCATGGGCCTCTCCGCCGGTTAGGGCGACCCTAAGGGTTGACGGCTCTTGAGCTTTTCAGGCACGTCCGGCATTGTGGCGCCCGCCTAGTGCCGGCTTTCGTGGAAAGTCGGCACATAGATCAATGAATTAGTGCCCGATTCACGCTCCGAAGCGTGTTTCGTTCCGACTCACGCTTCTCCGCGATCGGGCACTAGGGGGAACAAGTCAGGATCGAATCACCCATGAAGATCGGCATTCCCAAAGAGCGCCGGCCCAACGAGGCGCGCGTCGCCGTGTCGCCGGACACGGTGAAAAAGCTTATCGCGCTGGGCGCGGAGGTGATCGTGGAGGCCGGCGCCGGCCTTGCTTCTGCGGTGCCCGATGGCGCCTATGCGGCCGCCGGCGCGCGAATTGCCCATGATGAGGCCGGTGCGCTCGGCGATGCCGACATCGTCCTCAAGGTGCAGCGGCCGATGACGGCGGCCGAAGGCGGCCCCGACGAGCTGTCATTGATGAAACCCGGTGCGCTGCTGATCGGCATCCTGGCGCCCTATATGGCGCGCGAGCAGCTCGCCGACTATGCCGGCCGGAATGTGAGCGCCTTCGCCATGGAGTTCCTGCCGCGCATCACCCGTGCGCAATCGATGGATGTGCTGTCGTCGCAGGCGAACCTGGCGGGCTATCGCGCGGTGATCGAGGCGGCGGCGGTATTCGGCCGCGGCTTTCCCATGATGATGACCGCGGCCGGCACGGTCGCCGCGGCGCGCGTGCTGGTGATGGGCGCCGGCGTTGCCGGGCTGCAAGCCATCGCCACGGCGCGGCGCCTCGGCGCCATCGTCTCCGCCACCGACGTCCGCCCCGCCGCCAAGGAACAGGTGCAGAGCCTGGGCGGCACCTTTGTCGCCGTGGAGGACGAGGAATTCAAGCAGGCGGAAACCGCCGGCGGCTATGCCAAGGAAATGAGCGACGCCTATAAGGCGAAGCAAGCGGCGCTGATCGCCGAAACGATCAAGAAGCAGGATGTGATCGTCACCACCGCGCTGATCCCCGGCCGCAAGGCGCCGATGCTGGTGAGCGAGGAGATGGTCAAGAGCATGAAGCCCGGCTCGGTCATCGTCGATCTGGCGGTGGAGCAGGGCGGCAATTGTCCGCTCTCCGAACCCGGCAAGATCGTCATGAAGCACAACGTCACCATCGTCGGGCTGGTCAATCTGCCGAGCCGCATCGCCGTCGACGCCAGCGCGCTCTATGCCCGAAATCTGCTCGCTTTCCTGACGCCGCTGATCTCGAAGGAGACCAAGGCGCTGAAGATCGACTGGGAGGATGAGATCATCAAGGCCACCGCGCTGACCCGCGACGGCAAGATCGTCCATCCGTCCTTTATCTCCTAGGGAGTCCGCGTAAGATGAACGAGGAAGAACTCGCAAAGCGCTTGAACGATCTCAGCGACCTCGCCAACGGGCTGTCGACGCAGCTATCGGATCTGAGCGGTGCGGCGTTGACGATCTCGGGCAACGGGGGCGCGGGCGAACATCTGCCCTTCGTCGCTCTGTTCACGGTTTTCGTGCTCGCCTGCTTCATCGGCTATCACGTGGTCTGGCGGGTGACGCCGGCGCTGCATTCGCCGCTGATGGCGGTCACCAATGCGATCTCGTCGGTTATCATCGTCGGCGCGCTGATCGCCGCCGGTGCGGCGGCGCAATTCACCTTCTCCTTCTCCGAGGTGATGGGCTTCGTCGCCATCGCGCTGGCTTCCGTGAACATCTTCGGCGGCTTCCTGGTCACGCACCGGATGCTGTCAATGTTCAAGAAGAAGCAGAAATAGGTTGGGGAAGGAGCACCGCCCGTGAGCGCCGAACTCGCCAACTTCCTTTACCTGATCGCTTCCGTCTGCTTCATCATGGCGCTGAAGGGCCTGTCCTCGCCCGAAAGCTCCCGCGCCGGCAATCTCTACGGCATCGCCGGCATGGCGATCGCCATCATCACCACCCTCGTCTTCGCGGTGACGCCGGGCACGTTGAGCTATGGCACGATCCTCGCCGGCATCGTCATCGGCGGCGGCATCGGAACCGTCATTGCTCAACGCATTCAGATGACGGCGCTGCCCCAGCTCGTCGCCGCGTTTCATAGCCTTGTGGGTCTCGCCGCCGTACTGGTGGCTGCCGCGGCGTTCTATGCGCCCGACATCTACAACATCGCGACGAACGGCGACATTCACAGCTCCAGCCTGATCGAGATGGGCCTGGGCATCGCCGTCGGCGCCATCACCTTCACCGGCTCCATCATCGCCTTCGCCAAGCTGCAGGCGCTGATGAGCGGCGCGCCGATCGTATTTCCCGGCCAACACTACCTGAACGGCGCGCTCGGCATCGCCATTGTCGTACTGATCGTGCTGCTGGTGCTGACCGAAAGCCCACTGGTGTTCTGGGCGCTGGTGGCGGTGTCGCTGCTGCTGGGCTTCCTGCTGATCGTTCCCATCGGCGGCGCCGATATGCCTGTGGTCGTGTCGATGCTGAATTCCTATTCCGGCTGGGCGGCGGCGGGTATCGGCTTCACATTGTCGAACAGCCTGCTGATCGTCACCGGCGCGCTGGTGGGCTCTTCCGGCGCCATCCTGAGCTACATCATGTGCAAGGGCATGAACCGCTCGATCATCAATGTGATCGCCGGCGGCTTCGGCACCGATGCGGGCGCAGGCGGCCCGGCCAAGGGGCCCACGGACAAGCCGGTAAAGTCCGGCAGCGCCGACGACGCCGCCTTCCTGATGAAGAACGCCAGCTCCGTCATCATCGTGCCCGGTTACGGCATGGCCGTCGCCCAGGCGCAGCACGCGCTGCGCGAGATGGCGGATCTGCTGAAGGGCGAAGGCGTGAAGATCAGCTACGCCATCCATCCCGTCGCCGGCCGCATGCCCGGCCATATGAATGTGCTGCTGGCCGAAGCCAGCGTGCCCTATGACGAAGTGTTCGAACTGGAAGACATCAACCGCGAATTCTCCGCCACCGATGTCGCCTTCGTTATCGGCGCCAACGACGTGACCAATCCCGCGGCGAAGACCGACACGAAGAGCCCGATCTACGGCATGCCGATCCTGGACGTGGAGAACGCCAAGACCGTGCTGTTCGTGAAGCGCTCCATGGCGTCCGGCTATGCCGGCGTCGATAACGAGCTGTTCTTCCGCGACAACACGATGATGCTATTCGGCGACGCCAAGAAGGTCTGCGAGGAAATCGTCAAGGCTTTCGGGCACTAACCCCGAAGCTCCGTCCGCTTCCGATTCCCGATTCGTTGCGATAACACTTGCGCCCCTGGGCGCGAGGCGCATAAGAGAGGCTTATGCGCCTCTCTCGACGGCAATTTGCGGCGCTAGCGTTCGCAGGGCCGTTCCTCGCGACTCGGGAAGGTAATGGCGCGGAAGGGTGGCGTTCGGGCCCGCCGATGCCGACGCCGCGCTCCGAGCTCACAGGCGCCGCGCTGGGCGGGCGAATCTACGCTGCCGGCGGCATCGCCCAGCTCGGCATCACTCCGGCGCTGCAGGCGTTCGATCCAGCTCGCGCCGAATGGCAGCGCCTCGCTTCGGTTCCCCAGGGCCGCCACCATGGGGCGATGGCGGCGCTGGGCGGGCGGCTGATTCTCACGGGCGGGTTCGACAACCTGCCCTTCGGCGCCGAAGACGCGGTCGGCGAGACCTGGATCTATAATCCGATCCGCGATGCCTGGGCCGCCGGCCCGCCGATGCCCGGCCGGCGCGCTGCCCATGCGGTGGCGGTGGTCGCCGACCGCCTCTATGTCGTCGGCGGTATTGGCGACGATCCGGAGAAGCTCTATGCCTTCGATCCCGCTGCCGCCAGCTGGGAAGTCCTGGCGACTTCGCTGCCGACGCTCCGGGAGCATCTGACGGCCGCAACCGTCGACGGGCGAATCCATGCCATCGCCGGCCGCTGGAACGGCGGCGTCAATAGAACCGATCATGAGATCTACGACCCCGCGAGCACCAGCTGGGCCCGCGGCGCCGACCTGCCAACCGCGCGCTCCGGCCTGGGGGCCGCTGTGATTCGCGGGCGCATCCATGTGCTCGGCGGCGAGGACTTACTGGCCGGCAAGGTGTTCTGGGAGCACGAGGTATTCGATCCGGCGGCGGGCGCCTGGCGCAGCGAATCGCCGTTGCCGACCGCACGCCACGGGCTTGTGGTCACGATGGAGTCCGAAAACCTCTATATTATCGGGGGTGGTGAGGCTGCGGGCGCGCTGACAATCCTAAACTTATCGGATAAGATGGAGATATGGTCGCCGTCGCCCTGAAGAAACCTGAAGCGGCAGCCGCAGTCGAGCTGCTGCGCGATCACGTCCCCACGCCGATCGGCGAGATGCTGATGGCGGCGGCGGATGGCAAGCTGCTGGCGCTGGAATTCGCCAAAGTGCAGGAGCGATTCGACGCCGATCTCCGGTTCCGTTTCGGCGACTGCCGGATGATGCCTGCCCGCGATCCCTTCGGCCTCTGCACCCGAGTCGCCGCTTATTTCGCCGGCGACCTCCGGGCCATCGATGGCATTTCCGTCGATGGCGGCGGCACGCCGTTCCAGCGCACGGTGTGGGCGGCGCTGCGGCGCATCCCCTGCGGCGAGACCTGGAGCTACAGCGATCTGGCCGAGGCCGTCGGCCGGCCCCATGCCACGCGCGCGGTCGGCATGATAAACGGCCGCAATCCCATCTCCATCGTGGTGCCCTGCCACCGCGTGATCGGCAAGGATGGCTCCCTCACCGGCTATGGCGGCGGCCTGGATCGCAAACGCTGGCTGCTGCAGCATGAGGGCGCGCTGCTGCTGTAGCGCTGGCGCTGCGGCCCGCCGCCGCCACTCGGTCAGCTCAGCGCCACCGAGATATCCTCCTGCACCAGCACATAGGCGCTGCCGCCGGGCACGGTGTGGGTAAAGACATCGTAGCCCTTCGGCGCGTTGCTCGGATCGATCTCGCTCCAATTACCGCCCGCCAGCTTTACTTGGTCGCCGGCGTCACCGTCGATCCGCACCGCGCTGCCTTCGCCGAATTTATCGCATTTGCGGAGCCAGGGATTGAACTCGCCGTCGCCCAGGTTCAGCACGTCCTGCGCGTTGAGCACCAGCTTGTCGTTGCCCCGGCCGTCCTTCATGGACAGGGTTTCGATGTCCGAAATCCGTTCGCTTACGCCGCAGGCCGTCAGGTCGAGCTTGCCGTCGAACTGCAGGATATCGCCGCGGCCCCATCGCAGATTATCGTTGTTCTGCTCGCCGCCGTCGATGGCGCCGAACTGCTTGTTGTCGGCCAGAAGGAACAGATCGTTGCCATTGCCGCCGAAGGCCTGATCCGCCGTGCCGACATGAATCTTATCGTTGCCATTGTCGCCGTAGAGGTGGTCGGCGGCCTTGTCGTCGCCGCCTTTCAGCAGATCCTTGCCGCTGCCGCCATGGATCGTGTCGGCGCCGTCTCTGCCGTCGAGGTCGTCATTGCCGGCTTTGCCGTTCATCTCGTCGCCGCCTGCATAGCCGTGCAGCGTGTCGCCGTGGCCCGTGCCGTCGACCTTGATCTTCACCAGCTCTTCCAGCGGCTCGCCGGTGACGCTATCGGTGGCCAGCAGGAAGCCGACGCCCGCGACGTAGTGCTTCTTTTCCAGCAAGGCGGGATCGAGCAGCGTAGTCTCCAGCGTCTGCAGCACATTGTCGAACGTGCCGTACGGCACGGTGACCGTTTCATGCAGGCTGAGCACCTTGGCGTGATCCTCGGCGATGCCGGTCGCATTCTCCTGGTTGTACTCATCTCCCGGTTGGGGCGACGCCAGCATGATGATTCCCGGCTCCGCACCGTCGACACCCGCCCGCCAAGTGCCTTCCGTACTAACGATCTTGCCGTTTTCATATTCCGCCGTGTCCTCGCCGAAGTACCAGACGTTGCCGTACTTGTCCTGAGCGAAGTAGTCGGCGGTTTTTTCCGCCAGTTCGCCGTCGGCTTTCACGGTATCCCGGACAACGACACAAGTGACGCCAGCGATCACTTTGGTCTCGCGCGTGACGACAAAAGTGCCGACTTCGCTGCCGTCGGGGGTCTTGGAAATGAAGGTCGTGCCCGGCTGCAGCGTGAAGTACGGATTGTCGATCGTCTGAACAAAGTTCGCGGGATCGAAAGCCGGTAACGCTGTGTCCTGCGCCTGTAGAATTTTCGGGGACGCTCTGGTCATGACTACCTCCTTTGCAAATGGCGTTCGTGCCGGTCCTTCTGGGGCCGGGCCGGCGGGGAGGTAAATCCAACTGATGTCAGAGGCTGGCGTAGAGAGTGCGGCGGCGGAATTTCGCGCGGCTATCCGGCAATCGTCAGATGCCGGCGGTCCGATTGACGATCAGTCGTGCGTCGGCCGTCAGGCCTGGGCGTATGTACGGTCGATTCCGTTGGTCGGCGGCGCTTCCGGCACGAACAGGTCCTCGAGGAAATAGGCGGAGAAAGCGGTCTTTCCCGGTAGCCCGGCCTTGCGGTAGATCGCCTGGGCCTGCTGCCGCACCGTGGCGTCGCTCGTCGCCCGCAAGGTCGCGATCTCCTTGTGACTGAGTCCTTTCAGGATGAGCAGACCAACCTCGCGCTCGGCCGCGGTCATGCCCCAGGCCTCGAACTGCTTGTTCAGCTCGTCCTTCAGGCCGGATAGATGGGACTGGACGCGACCTCGCCAATTCTCACCCTCGGCACGCGCGACTTCCAGTTCCCACAGCAGCGTCATTTTTTCTTCATGTTGCACATGGAAGCGTTGCACCAGAAGCGCCACGCCGACGGCGGCGCCGATGGTCAGCAGAATCGTCGCAGCGTCGACGATAAGATCGGGCAGCGTGATCATGTCCGGATCGGTGGCAATTTCGAGCACCAGCAAAAGGGCAAAACAGCCCAACCCGACGCCGCCCAACAACCACCGCAATTGCCGTTCGCTGAGTCTTGTCATGGGCGCATCTCCTCCATGATCCCGGGATGCCGATCATAGACCGGCGCGCGAACCGGGCCTAGCGAGCAATGCGGCTGCTGCGCCGCCAAACGCCGCTGCCAGGACTTGGCCGGAATCGAAAAGGCCCGGCGCAATGCACCGGGCCTCTCTGATTTCAAACACCGCTACGAGCGGCGATCAGTATCCTTCGCGCTCCATGCGCTTGCGCATCAGCTTGCGGTGGCGGCGGACGGCCTCGGCCTTTTCCCGCGCCCGGCGCTCCGACGGCTTTTCGTAATTGCGGCGAAGCTTCATTTCCCGGAATACGCCCTCGCGCTGCATCTTCTTCTTCAGAACCCGCAGCGCCTGATCCACATTGTTGTCACGAACGATAACCTGCACGGTGTCCTCAACCTCCAGAAATTCGATCACAAGAACGCCGCTCGCCGGAGGAAGTCCCCCGGACACGCGCGACGCGCTAAACGGAAGGGCGGTTTTATATCAGAGCCTTACCGGCTTGGGAAGCCGTCAGATGCTATGGATTTGCCGGCTCCCCCTGGCGGCCGAACCGGTCATAAGCCATATTCCCGGGTATGGCCATTCTCAAGATCGCCCGCATGGGGCATCCTGTCCTGAACCGCCCGGCGGACCCTGTCGTAGACCCGACGGAACCTAAAATACGTAATCTTATCAATGATATGCTGGAGACCCTCGCCGATATCGGCGGCATCGGATTGGCCGCACCCCAGGTGCATGTGTCCAAGCGGGTGGTGATTTTCGAGGTCCCAGCCGCCCGGGCGGGCCGCGAATCGGCCGACGGCGAGGCGCCCGCCGGGACGCCCATGACGGTGCTGATCAATCCGGTGATCGAACCCCTGAGCGAGGCCAAGGCCGACGGCTGGGAGGCCTGCCTCTCGGTGCCCGGCCTGACCGGCCTGGTGCCGCGCTACACCCATATCCGCTATAGCGGCTATGATTTCCTGGGCAAGCGGATCGAGCGCGAAGCCCGCGACTTTCATGCCCGGGTGGTGCAGCATGAATGCGATCATCTCGATGGCGTGCTCTATCCCCTGCGCATGACCGATCTCACCAAGCTCTCCTTCATGGAGGAGATGCGCTATCGTGCCGCGGCGGGCGAGGCGGCGCCGACCGAGAAGGAACTCGAGGAACTGGCGGAGGGCTGAACCCATGGCGAAGAAAGCACAGCAAGATCGGGAGGCTCTGCGGGAAAAATTGCTGCTGGCGGCGCTCGCCCATGTGCCGTTCGACGGCTGGACGCAGACTGCCTTCGACCGCGCCATCGAGGATACCGGTGCCGACCGCGCGCTGGCGCTGAACGCCTTCCCGCGCGGCGTCGGCGAATTGATCGAATACTTCCACCGGCTCACCGATCGGCGCGTGGTGGCCGAATTGGAGAAACGGGATCTCGCCGGCCTCAAGCTGCGGCAGAAGGTGTCGCTGGCGCTGCGGCTGCGCTTCGAAGTGAATGCCGCCCATCGCGAAGCGATCCGCCACGGTCTCGCCTTCCTGGCGCTGCCGACCAACGCCCATATCGGGCTCGTCAGCCTCTATCGCACGGTCGATGCGATCTGGTATGCGGTCGGCGACCGCTCCACCGATTTCAGCTACTACAGCAAGCGCGCGCTGCTGGCCGGCGTCTACACCGCCAGCGTGTTCTATTGGCTGAACGACAAGTCGGAAGGCACGGCCGATACTTGGTCCTTCATCGACCGCCGCATCGACGACGTCATGCGCATCCAGAAACTGCGCGGCAAGCTCGACCGCCTGGTGGCGCAGCTGCCCGATCCGTTCCGCCTGCTGCGCGGCGTGGGGCGCTAGAGCCCCTTCACCTTCGTCACATGGCCCATCTTGCGGCCTGGGCGGGCTTCGGCCTTGCCGTAGAGATGCAGCTTGGCCTGCGGATCCGCGAGAATTTCGCGCCAGGCTTTCACGTCATCGCCGATCAGGTTCTTCATCACGGCAGGCGCATAATGCGCGGTCGAGCCCAGCGGCAGGCCGCAGACCGCGCGCACGAACTGCTCGAACTGGCTGGTGACGCAGGCATCCATGGTCCAATGGCCGGAATTGTGGGGCCGCGGCGCCAGCTCGTTCACCAGCACCTTGCCGGACTTGGTCACGAACATCTCAACGCCCAGCAAGCCCACCAAGTTGAATGCACCGGCGATCTTCCGCGCAATGGCCTCGGCGGCGGAAATCGTCTCCGGCTTCAGGTCCGCCGGCGCAATGGTCTCGTCCAATATGTGATGGCGGTGGCGATTCTCCACCGGCGGATACAGCGCCATCTGCCCGTCGATGCCGCGGGCGACGATGACGGAAACCTCCAACGCGAAATCCACCTCGGCTTCCAGGATGCCTAGCGGCCCGCCCATGCCCATCCAGGCCTCTTCCAGATTCGACTCCGCGCTCAGCCGCACCTGGCCCTTGCCGTCATAGCCGAACTGCGCGCTCTTCAGGATGGCCGGCAGGCTCAGCCGCCGCACCGCCTCGTCCAGCGCTTCGCTGTCCGGCACCGGCAGATAGCGCGTCACCGGTACGCCGTTCAGGGACAGGAAATCCTTCTCCCGCAGCCGCTGCTGGCAGATATGCAGCACGAACGGCTTCGGCCGCGTCGGCTTGCGCGTGGCCAGGAATTCCGCGGCGCTGTCCGGGATATTCTCGAACTCGAAGGTGACGACATCGACCGCATCGGCGAAGCGCTGCAGCGCGTCCTCATCGTCATAGGGCGCCACCGTCGCCGCACTCGTCACCTGCACCGCCGGCGAATCCGCGTCCGGGCAATAGATGTGGCAGCGATAGCCGAGGCGCGCCGCCGCCAATGCGGTCATGCGGCCCAATTGGCCGCCGCCCATAATGCCGATGGTGGCGCCGGGCGCGAGGACCTGGCCGCCATCGGCGCCGGTGAAGCTTTCGCTCATGACCTCCGGGCGGGCAGGACTCATTTCTTGCGGCCCGCCGGTGCGTCGGCCACCGCCGCGGTCTGCTTTGCCCGCCGCGCGTCCAGTGCCTTGGCGATCTTCTTGTCGTTCAGCGCCAGCACCGACGCCGCCAGCAGCGCCGCATTGATCGCGCCCGCTTCGCCGATTGCCAGCGTGCCCACGGGAACGCCCGCCGGCATCTGCACGATGGAGAGCAGGCTGTCCATGCCCTTAAGGGCGCGGCTCTCCACCGGCACGCCGAACACCGGCAGCGGCGTCATCGAGGCTGTCATGCCCGGCAGATGGGCGGCGCCGCCCGCCCCGGCAATGATCACCCGCAGGCCGCGGCCGCGGGCCCGGCGGGCAAAGTCGTAGAGCCGTTGCGGCGTGCGGTGGGCGGAAACGATCCGGACCTCATGGATGACGCCCAGAGATTCCAGGGTTTCCGATGCATGGCGCATCGTCTCCCAATCCGATTGGCTGCCCATGATAATGCCGACGAGCGGCGTGGCCTTGGCCATGCGCTGATATCCCCCTGAAAGACGCGGGATTATAGAAGGGGCGGGGGTCCGCGCAAGCAAACGGCTGAAGCTGGGACTAACCGGCGTCAGTAGACCGCGGGGACATGCATCTCCTTGGGCACCGGTCCGCGCAGATAGTCGGGATTGCGGATGCGCTGGGGCAGGGTGATCGGATCGCGCTGCACCTCCTGATAGGGGATCTGGCTCAAGAGGTGGTGGATGCAGTTGAGCCGGGCCTTCTTCTTGTCCACGGCCTCCACCACCCACCAGGGCGCCTCCGGGATATGGGTCCGCTCCAGCATGGCTTCCTTGGCCTTGGTGTATTGCTCCCAGCGGCGCCGCGACTCCAGATCCATAGGGCTCAGCTTCCATTGCTTGATCGGATCGTGGATGCGCATCTGGAATCGCAGATGCTGCTCATCGTCGGTGATGGAGAACCAGTACTTGATCAGGATGATGCCAGAGCGGACCAAGGTCTTCTCCAGTTCCGGTACGGTGCGGAAGAACTCCTCAACATCTTCCTCCGTGCAGAACCCCATCACCCGCTCCACGCCGGCCCGGTTGTACCAGCTGCGGTCGAATAGGACGATCTCGCCGGCCGCCGGCAGATGCGCCACATAGCGCTGGAAATACCATTGGCTGCGCTCGCGCTCGCTGGGCGCCGGCAGCGCCACCACCCGGCAGACGCGCGGATTGAGGCGCTGGGTGATCCGCTTGATGACGCCGCCTTTGCCCGCGGAGTCGCGGCCTTCGAAGATGACGACCACCTTGAGCTTTTGGTTAACGACCCAGTCCTGCAGTTTCACCAGTTCCCGCTGCAGCCGGAACAGCTCCTTGAAATAGAGATGCCTGTCGGAGGTCTCCTGCTCGGGATGCTCGCTCAGATCGTCGAGCAATGCGTTCAGCCGGTCGTCGTCGATCTCCATTTCCAATTCTTCATCGAAACTGTCGGCGATCTCGGCATTGACCCGGCTGGCGAGCCGGCCGGTTTCCTTGGGTGCGGTTTTGGTCATGGCGGTTCTCTCGATCTCGGCGAATGGACAGTTTCAGCCGGGATTTGTGCGGCCCGGCCTATCTGCATAGTATCTTTCCATGTCGCGTTTGTGACAGCCGGTGGGCCTGCGCCGGCGTCCGTCAGTAAATAGAGAGCTCTATAGTGAATAATTCCGATAGACCGACCTCGGTTCCGGTCCTCGAAACCGAACGTCTCAACCTGCGGGCCCATCGGCTCGCCGATTTCGACGATTGCGTGACGATGTGGAGCGATCCCGCGGTCACGCGCTATATCGGCGGCAAACCCTCCACCCGGGAAGAAGTCTGGAGCCGGCTGCTGCGCTATGCCGGCCATTGGCCGCTGATGGGCTACGGCTACTGGGCGATCGAGGAGAAAGCCTTCGGCCGCTTCATCGGCGAGATCGGGTTCGCGGATTTCAAGCGCGACATCGTGCCGCCGCTGGGGACCGATCCGGAAATCGGCTGGGCGCTCGCCCCATCGGCCCACGGCAAGGGCTATGCGACCGAGATCGTCGCGGCCGTCCTCGAATGGGGCGACGCCCATCTTGAATCGAAGCGGACCGTGTGCCTGATCCATCCCGACAATTCGCCCTCGATCTATGTGGCGAAGAAATGCGGCTACAAGGAATTCGCGCGCGCGAACTATAAAGGCCAGCCGACTGTTCTGTTCCGCCGGTAGGCGCTGCCGCTCAGTTTCGCGCCGGCGCCGCGATTACTGTCGCGTCGACATGTTCCGGCCTGAAGCCCATGCCGAGGACACGCGCGGGAAAGCGCGCCAGCCAGGGCCAGCGGGCAATCAGGCGCAGCAACAGCGGCGGCTTCAGCGCTTCCTCGCCACCGAGCACGCCCTTGATGACATTGTTCTGGAGCGCGACCTGCAGCCACTGGGTGCGGCGCGTCGGCGACTCGCGGCGGTCCTGCACGCGCTGCAGATCGGCATCATTCACCGCGCCGCCGCGCAGCGGTTCGGCCAGCAAATTCGCTGCCGCGACCGCATCCTGGATGGCGAGGTTGATGCCGACCCCGCCGATCGGCGACATGGCATGGGCCGCATCGCCGATGCAAAGCAGCCCCGGCCGGTGCCATTTCTTCAGCCGGTCGACGCCGACGGTCAGCAGTTTGAGATCGTCGAAACCGGTCACCTCCTGAGTGCGCCCCTTCATGAAGGGTACAATGCTCTCGATGTTGCGCCGGAAGGCGTCGAGGCCGCGCTGGCGCGCCTGTTCCAATGATCCTTTGGCGATCACGAATCCGCATTGCCAATAGTCGCCGCGATTGATCATTACGAAGATGCTGCCCTGGACGAAGTTGCCCATCGATTCCCTGGGATCGCTCGGCAGCCGCGACAGGCGGAACCACAGCACATCCATCGGCGCGCCCAGATCCTGCACCTCCAGGCCGGCCAGCGAGCGCACCGTCGAATGGCGCCCGTCGCAGCCGATGACGAGATCGCTGCGAATGTCTGCGCCGCCATCGGGCGTATCGGCGGTGACGCCGGCGACGCGGCCGTTCTCCTCGATCAGGCCGGTGACTTCGGCCCGCATCATCAGCCGAAAGGATGGAAATTTCCGCGCTTCCGTGGCGAGAAAATCCAGGAAGTCCCATTGCGGCATGAAGGCGATGAACTTGGCCCGCGTCGGCAGATGGGTGAAATCGGCGAACACTGCCTGGAGGTCGCCGAAACGGCCCTTCAGCTTCGGCGTCGGCTGATACGGGCGCTGCAGCAGCCGGTCGTACAGGCCGAGCTCATGCATCACCTCCAGCGTCGAGGGATGGATCGTGTCGCCGCGGAAGTCCCGCAGGAAATCGCCATGCTTCTCCAGCACGATCACATCGATGCCGGCGCGGGCCAGCAGATAGCCCAGCATCATCCCCGCCGGTCCGCCGCCGGCGATGCAGCAGCGCGCACTGATATTTGTCACAGTCCCCTCACACGATGCCGCGACGTCGGCGCACCAGATAATCGATCATTAACGGGTATTTGGCTGCCCGCAATTCCGCGCGTCAATGCCGTGATTGGCTCTGTCATAATTTCAGTATTGACTTAATTAAGTAAATGCGCAAATATAGCGCAATGGACAGCCTCATGGCTCTGGCCGACCCGACGCGGCGACATATCGTTGAAATGCTGGGACGGGGGCCGCGCGCCTCCGGCGAGATCGCGGCGAGCTTCGCCATCAGCGCGCCGGCCGTGTCCCAGCATCTCAAGGTACTGCGGGAAGCGCGGCTGGTGGAGGTGCGGGTGGAGGCGCAGCGGCGCATCTACACGCTCAATCCCCTGGGCCTCGCGGAGATCGACGACTGGCTGGCGCGGATGAAGCGCTTCTGGTCGGAGCGGCTGGACGATCTGGAGCGTGAACTGCGTAAGCCCGAGAAAAAACGGAGGAAGAAATGAATGCATTCGCCGCGGTTTCCAACAACGAGTATGGCACGGTCAGCGAAGTCGACACGGTCCGGTTCCAGCGTGTGCTGCCGGGCCCGATCGAGCGGGTCTGGGAATATCTTACCGATCCGGAAATGCGCGCCACATGGCTGGCCGGCGGCCCGATTGAGCTGCGGTCCGGCGGCAAGATGGAGCTGCACTTCCGTCATGCCGACCTGACCACGCCGTCGGATCCGTGTCCGCCGAAATACAAGAATATGGAGGGCGGCGTGAAGCTGGCCGGCCGCGTCGTCCGCTGCGAGCCGCCGCGGCTGTTCAGCCACACCTGGAGCGGGGAGTCCGGCCAGGAATCCGAAGTGACGTTCGAGCTGACGCCCCGCGGCAAGGAGGTGCTGCTGACTTTGACCCACCGCCGGCTCAGCCGCGAGGCCATGCGGAGCGTCGCCCCCGGCTGGCATACCCATCTCGGCGTGCTCGAGGCTCGACTGGCGGACACCGCCATGCTGCCCTTCTGGGCTACGTACACAAAGCTGGCGGACGAGTACGAGAAGCGACTCTAACCCGCGACTTCTTTGCAGATAGAGCGCCTCACCGGAAGGAGACGTACATGAGTGAACTACGATATCCAAACGAAAGCAGAGCGTATCGCCGTGCGCGCGATCTGTTGCTTAGAGACGAACAAGCGCTTGTCGACAAAGTGAACTCTGTCGCAGAAAAACGCCGCAAACTCCCTCTCGGAGGGCAGTTGAAAGAAGACTACGTCTTCCAATGGGCGAACGATGGGAAAGTAGGAAAGAGCGTGAAATTCTCCAAGTTGTTTGGCGACAAGAACACCCTACTGCTCTACTCGTTCATGTACGGTCCGAACTGGGACAAGCCCTGTCCTTCCTGTACGTCGCTGGTCGATGGGTTTGATCGAACCTGGTATCAGGTCACTCGAGATGCCGCGTTTGTCGCAATTGCCAAAGCCCCGGCTGCTAAAATCAATGCTTGGGCCAAACAACGTGGATGGTCGCAGATTGCGCTGGTTTCCGGATCGGACTCTCCGTATCAGGCCGATTACAAATGCCAGGGAGACTCTGATGACATGCAATTGCCGGTGATGCATGTTTTCAGGAAGCGGCGCGGAAAAATTCTTCATTTCTGGGGAACTGAACTGTCATGGAATCATGTGGACACAGTGTGGCCGTATTGGAATCTCATGGACTTTACGCCAGAGGGTCGCCCAGACCATCTCATGCCGCCACAAAAATTCAGGTCCAGATTCTTGGAAAAACACTATCTGAATAAGTAGAAGCGCGGCCCAATCGCGCGGACTCGAATGGTGAGGCGATATGAAAAGCCCATCATCGCTGGAGCAAGTCGTGGGTGATGGGCAGATCCCACGACGCATGGTTTCCGAGCGTGCTTCCCAGCGAGCCTTCTTCGGCGTCTCGGCGCTGCTCTTCGCCGCCAGCGCGGCGCTGACGATCGTCTGGTGCGCGTCCATGCCGGCGATGGGCGGGATGCCGATGCCCGGCGGCTGGACGATGTCGATGTCGATGGCGTGGATGCGGATGCCCGGACAGACCTGGCCCGGCGCCGCGGCGTCGTTCCTCGGCATGTGGGTCGTGATGATGGTGACGATGATGCTGCCATCCTTGGTTCCGATGTTGTGGCGCTACCGCCAGGCCGTCGGCAGGACAGGCGAGATGCGCCTGGGTCGGCTGACCGCGCTGGTGGGCATGGGGTATTTTTTCGTATGGACCCTGTTCGGAATGGCCGCCTTTCCGCTGGGCGTTGCGCTGGCGGCGATCGCGATGCAGCTGCCGGCGGTGGTGCGCGCCGTTCCGATCGTGGTCGGTGTGGTCGTCCTGATCGCCGGCGCGCTCCAGTTCACCCCGTGGAAGGCGCATCACCTTGCCTGCTGCCGGGAGGCGCCGGGGCACAGCCGTACGCTGGCGGCCGACGCCGGCACGGCCTGGCGACACGGCCTGCGCCTCGGCCTCCACTGCAGCCGCTGCTGTGTCGGTCTGATAGCGATCCTCCTGGTCATCGGGGTCATGGACCTTCGTGCGATGGCTGTCGTCGCGGCAGCCATCACCGTCGAACGTCTCGCGCCGGGCGGTAAGCGCGTCGCGCGAGCCATCGGAGCCGTCGTCGTCGGGGCAGGGCTGTTCCTGATCGCGCGAGCAGCCGGGCTCGCATAATGCATCCGCATGGTGCTGCGTCGTCTACTGGAATTACGCCCTGGAGGGAGAGAAACGGAGGAAGAAATGAATGAATTCGCCGCGGTTTCCAACAATGAATACGGCACGGTCAGCGAAATCGACACGGTCCGGTTCCAGCGTGTGCTGCCCGGCCCGATCGAACGGGTGTGGCGCTATCTCACCGACCCGGAAAAGCGCGCCACCTGGCTGGCGGGCGGTCCGATGGAGCTGCGCGCCGGCGGCGAGATGGAGCTTCATTTCCATAACGTCAACCTGACCACGGCTGCCGATCCGATCCCGGCCAAGTTCAAAAATTTGGAAAACGGCGCCACGACCAGGGGACGGGTTCTCCGCTGCGAGCCGCCGCGACTGCTCGTCATGATCTGGAACGATGCGCCAGCCCCCAACTCCGAGGTGGCATTCGAACTCACGCCGCGCGGCAAGGAGGTGCTGTTGACGCTAACCCATCGCCGCCTCAGCCGCGAGTCCATGCTGTCCGTCGGGCCTGGCTGGCATACCCACCTCGGCATCCTCATCGATCGCCTGGCGGGAACCGCCGTGCGGCCCTTCTGGGCCACCTTCATGACTTTGGAGGGCGAGTACGAGAAGCGGCTTTGAACGGGATTGCGGCCGGCCCCTGGCGTATGCTGCAGCCCGAGATTCACCGGGTTGCAGCAATCCTGAGGCAGGCCCGTAATGAGCGCAGAGACGATTCTTGAAAACAGCAAGGTGCTGGTCCGTCGGCAGCGCCTTGCCGTCGGCGAGGCCGGTCCCTGGCATATCGATTCCTGCCCGCGCGTCACGCTCGTGATGTCGGGCGAGGCGCTCGCCATCGAATATCGCGATGGCGGCGCAACCGATCGCGTGACCGTGACGGCTGGCCAAACCGATCGGGATGAGCCGGCATTGCGTCCCCATCGTGCCGTGAATATCGGCACAACACCGTACGAAGAGATTGCTGTGTTCTTTCTCGATGCGCCCGGCGCCGACCCGCAGCCCCGAGTTCCGTGAACACCGGACCGGATGATTTCATTTCCGGCGCATCCGCAATGCACTCACAGCCTTGTGATTCCGAGATCGCGCGCCGACTGGCATACATCTCGCTTCCACATCGATGTTGCGGGAGGAGATGGTCCATGAAGACGATGATAGGGGTCGCTTGTTTCACCGTGCTTGTTGCTGCTGCCGCTTCGGCGCAGGCGCAGGACACCAGCATGAGCTTCTTCATCACCAGCGCCGGCCCCGGCGACGGTGCCAATCTCGGCGGGCTTGAGGGTGCTGACGCCCATTGCCAGAAACTGGCGGAAGCGGCCGGCGCGAGTGGCAAGACCTGGCATGCCTATCTCAGCAGCAGCACCGCCAATGCGCGCGACCGCATCGGCAGCGGTCCCTGGTACAACGTCAAGGGCGAGCTGATCGCCAATAACCTGGACGAGCTGCACGGCGACGCCAACAAGATCAGCAAGCAGACTGGCCTGACCGAAAGCGGCAATCCGGTGAACGGCCGCGGCGACGAACCGAACACCCACGACATCCTGACGGGCTCGAATGCCGACGGCACGGTGGCCGCGGGCATGACCTGCGACGATTGGACCAACAACGGCGCCGGCCAGGCCTTCGTCGGCCATCACGACCGCATCGGCCGGAACGACGACGCGCCCTCGAAATCCTGGAACGCGTCCCACCCCTCGCGCGGCTGCGGCAAGGACGACCTGCCGAAATCCGGCGGCAACGGCCTGTTCTACTGCTTCGCGGCGAACTAGGGCGCGATCTGCCTCGCACCTAATTTTGTCGTCCCCGCGCAAGCGGGGACCCAGGGGAAGCAGGGCGCTCTGCAACCCTGTTGGAGTGGACGGCCCCCAAGCGGCATCGATGTGCCAGAATGAGGTCGTTGAAGATCTCAAACAGAGGGAGCCGTCCGTGAACGAGATTATCCGCATTGGCATGGAT
>Ga0184612_10000136_pt1 | contig 32658 bp, 32 predicted proteins | sample PLM3_60_coex_FD_133163 | JGI IMG/M metagenome (GOLD analysis project Ga0184612, IMG submission 133163) | Groundwater sediment microbial communities from an aquifer in East River, Colorado, USA - PLM3_60_coex | ecosystem: Environmental > Terrestrial > Soil > Riparian zone | place: USA: East... | reverse complement strand
CGCCGTCACGGTGTCGAGGTCCGCGACGGTGATGCCGACATGGTCGAAACGTCGTACGTGTGACATGGGATCCTCCTCCAGTGCTCGTTCTTGTCGACCCAGTCCGGGGACGGAGCCGACTGCGTGATCTCGACATGTTCACACGCGTCATGACCCGCCCAGTTCGCGGCTAGACGCACCTCGCGGGCGAGCGGATCGCGGCAGATGCGGACGCATCTGGGACGGATCTCACGCGGCCATGCAGGTTCTTGAGTTGTTCGGCTTGGAGACGGGTCGTCCCGCGGATGTCGCAGATTTGATCGAGCAGGCGCGAGGGCCTCGAGGTAGCGATCAGGCGTCACCCACGGCCCGAGATTCGCCGGGGTTCCATGCCAATCGGTTCGATCCCTATGAGACGATCGCCGATGGCCGACCTCGCCACCGAACGCGACATAGCGACCATCCCGAAGGTCGAGCTACACGTCCATCTCCAAGGCTCGATCACCGCGGCAACCGCGTCAGTGCTCGCCCGCCGACACGGGGAGGACCCAGAGACCGCCCTGCGGCTTCAAAATGGTGGCTACCCGGGTCATTACACGAGCTTCGAGGGCTTCCTCGACACCTACCTTGCCGCGAACCAGTTCGTCCGAACACCGGACGATCTGGAGTTGGTTGCGTCCGAGTTCGCGTGGGCCCAGGCCGCCCAACACGTGATCTACTCCGAGGTCATGTTCACGGCGATGATTTGCGTCCGGAACGGGATGGAGCCGTCGGCCATGTGGGCGGCACTTCGTCGTGGGCTCGCGGCAGCCGGGACGTCGACTCAGGTTGGGCTGGTCGTGGACGCGATCCGCGACTTCGGGCGGCCCGAGGCCGAGGCGACGCTGCGCATCGTCGAGGCGGCCGACGCTCCCATCGTCGGCCTGTGTCTGACGGGGCGAGAAGGGACCGTCCCGACGACCGAGTTCGTCGACTTCCGGGCCGAGGCGCGACGGCTGGGGCTCGGCTTCGAGGTCCACGCCGGCGAGATGGGCCCACCGTCGAGCATCGTCGAGAGCCTCGACATCCTCGAGGCCGACCGGATCGGCCACGGCGTCGCCGCCATCCATGATCTGGTGCTGCTGGATCGGCTCGTCCGCGAGCAGGTCGTGCTCGACGTCTGCCCGTCGTCGAACGTCGGCACCGGGCTGTTCCCTTCGCTGGAGGCGCACCCGGTCGCGGCGTTCTGGCGGGCCGGCGTGAACATGACGATCTCGAGCGACGACCCGCCATTCTTCAACACGACCCTCATCGACGAGCTCAGTTGCGTCGTACGGCTGGCCGGCCTCAGCCGAGCCGACCTGGCTACGCTCCAGCAGCGGGCAGCCCGCGCCGCGTTCGCGGACGACAAGATCAGGGACGCGATGGTGGCCCACGTCGACGCTTGGCTCGCATCCGCCTGACAAGTGCCTCGAGGTCGTCCCACGACGCCTCGTTCGCCGGTACGACCGTCAGCTGCTCAGGCGTGATCGGCCCGCTCTTGCGTGCCATCCAGCCGGAGGGTCCTCACCGACCAGTCCGTCCACAGCCTCGCGGAGCAGGTCGGCGTGCCCAGTGTGCCGGCCGTACTCCTCGACCAGGTCGCAGAGGAGCCGGCGCAGGCTGGCATGGCGACCGTCGGGCGAGGAGACGTGGACGAGCTGGTCGAGTCCGCCGTCGGCCAGGGCCACGTCGAGCCTCGCGCGGGACCGTTCTACGGCGCCGTCCCAGAGCGCGTAGAGCTGTTCGGGGGTGTCGTTGGCGGCCGAGGTGAACTCCCAGTCGTCATCGCCGTCCCAGTCGGTGGCGTCCCACGGCGCGCCGATCGGCTCCCCGCGCAGCTTGGTGCTGAATGCGTAGTCCTCCTGGACAGCGAGATGCTTGAGCAGGCCGCCGAGGGTCAGCGAGGACGCGCCGATGCGGGTCTGCAGCCCGGCCGCATCGAGGTCGTCGGCCTTCCAGCGGAAGGTCGTGCGCAGGCGGTCGAGCGCACCGACGAGGTGCTCTGCCTCGGTGCCGGCGAGGGGCGGTTCCCACGGGTAGTCGCTGTTGGTCATGGCGCCACCGTAGAGCTCATTGCGGACGTTATGTGCGGAAGCCGTGGGACCTCGTGATGCGTGGACGTCCTCGACCAGCGTCGGCGCACTGGATGCCGGCGTGGAAGGCTAGGCTGTGCGCCGTGAGGTCTCCGGGCCGAGGGTGTACCCGGGTCGTGCGCGGCTTGGTGCTCTCTGCTGCCTGCCTCGTAGTACCGGCCGTCGGCCACGTGATCGCGGGGGGCGGAGCGCCCGCCGTGGGCCCGTTCCTGTTCGCCGCCGCACTTCTCTCAGCCGCATGCGTGGCCCTGGCCGACCGGCGTCTCACGACCGGTGAGGTCGCGATGTTCCTGTTCGCCTCCCAGCCCGTGCTGCACGTGCTGCTCTCGCTGTCCGGACACGGCACCGTCCCTAGCGCCCCCGGCCCCGGCATGGTGCTAGCGCACCTGCTGGCCGCATCGGCGCTGACCGTCCTGCTGGCCGGCAGCGAGTCGGTCCTGTGGGCGATGGCCGCGCTGTCGGCCACGGTGCTCCTGCGTCAGGTGCGTGCCCTGCTCGGGCCGATCGCGAAACTCACTACGGCTCCGCGGCTCTCGCGCCAATCCGCCGACACTGGCACTGTCTACGTTCTGCACGTCACCCGCACCGCCCCCCGGAGAGGCCCGCCGGCGCTCTCGAGCAACTGACGCTGAACCAGATCCTGACGCTCTGCGTCGGTTCGGAAGAGACTCCTCTCCACCTGGGCGCTCGCCGTCCATGAGACGACAGGACCAGCATGATCTTGCACACACGCGCCGGCGGACGCTGAGGCGTCCCGTGCGTGACCTCGCGCGATCCGGCTTGGCGCTGGCCGGTGCCGTCGCCGTCCTCGCGCTCAGCGCGTGGCCGGCAAACGCGCACGACGAGCTTATCGGCAGCATTCCCGAGGACGGTGCCACCGTCGCGGCGGCTCCGGCCGTCGTCGAGCTCGTCTTCGACCAGCCGGTGCAGCGCGAGTTCAGCCAGGTGGCCGTGCTCGACGATAGCGACGGCCATCACGAGGTGGGCGATCCGGAGATCGTCGGCGGACGGGTACGCCAGCCGGTCGACGATCTCGCGGCCGGCGCCTTCCGGGTGTCGTACCGGATCGTGTCGGCCGACGGGCACCCGGTAAGCGGCACCGTGACGTTCACCGTCGCCGAAGGTGCGGACGACACGCCCACCGCCGCCGCAGCTACACCAGACGTCACGGCCGGTGCTGGCTCGGAGCACGACCACCACGAGGCCGACGCAACGGCTACCGCCGGGGATGACGACGCCGGTGCCAATCCACTCCTGCTCACCGCCGGTGGCGTCGCCGCCGTCGGCGTTCTCGGCGCCATCGTCTACTTCGCCATGGGCGGACGGCGGGCCCGCGCGACCCCGCCCGATGAGGAGGCGGAGACTGCTCCTTGATGACCGCCACCCGCCCGCGTACCGCGCCCGATGCGCCGCCGACCCGCCGCTGGGGCACGTCGGCAGTCGCGGCTGCGCTCGTGGTGCTCGTCGCGGCCCTCGTCCTGGGCGGTGGTGGCGACGGCCCGGCCTCCGGTCTCGACGATCCCGGCGGCTTGACCCGCTGGGGCCTACCGGTCGCGAAGACCGTCCTCGACGGCGCCTCTGCGGTCACGGTGGGCCTCCTGGCGTTGGCGGCGATGCTGCCGGCGCGCGGTGGAGAACTCGGACGCGACGCACTGCGGGCCTTGCGCGCGGCGTCGATTGCTGCGCTCGTATGGGCCGCCGCGGCGGCCGTCGTCCACCTGCTGACACTCTCGGACCTGCTCGGCCAGCCGGTGTGGGACGCACTCGCGGGCCGTTCGTTCGCGAGCTACACCAGCAGCGTCGCGCAGGGCCGGGCCTACGCGTCTGTGGTCGTCCTGGCGCTCGCCCTGGTGCCTGCGGCGCGGCTCACGCTCAGCCGTGGCGGTGCGATCGCCGTACTGTGCCTGGGGATCGGCACGCTGATCCCGCCCGGCCTGATCGGGCACTCGGCCACCGGCGACTACCACCACTCGGCGGCGACGTCGCTGCTGGTGCACCTGGTGGGCATGGCGCTGTGGGTGGGCGGGCTGGTCGCGGTGGCCTGGTATGCGGCGGGCCGCGGTAGCCAGTTGGCGCGGGTTGCCCGCGCGTACTCGGCCATGGCGTTGGGCTGCTTCGTCATGGTCGGAGCCAGCGGCGTCCTCAACGCGTGGATCAGGATCCCGTCGTTCGCCGACCTGGTGACGACCTGGTACGGCGGCATCGTGCTCGCGAAGGTCGCCGCGCTCGTCGCCCTCGGCGTCTTCGGTGCCACCCACCGCCGTCGGACGCTCCGCGAGCTCGACGCGGGCCGGCCCGGAGCGTTCCGGCGCCTGGCTGCCGGCGAGGTCGTCGTCATGGGTGTCGCGATTGCTCTCGGGGTCGCGCTCGGCCGGACGCCGCCGCCCGTGTCCGACAACCCGGCGCCGATGACGGCCGTGCGCGAACTGCTCGGCTACACGATCCCGCCCGAGCCGACGCCGCTGCGGCTGCTCACGCAGATCTACCCGGAGGCGCTGTTCGCCCTGGGGTGCCTGGCCGCCGTCCTGCTGTACCTCGGTGGCGTGTGGCGGCTGCACCGGCGGGGCGACCGCTGGCCGGTCGGGCGGACCGTCGCCTGGCTGCTCGGGGTGGGCTCGATCGCGCTGGTCCAGCTCTCCGGGTTGATGACCTACGGCATGACGATGCTGTCGGCGCACATGGGCCAGCACCTGATGCTGATGATGGTGAGCCCGGTCTTCCTGGTCCTCGGTGGACCGGTCACGCTTGCGCTGCGCGCGCTGCGCCCGGCCCGCCGCGGCGAGAGCGGCCCCCGCGAGTGGCTCGTCGCCGCGACCAAGAGCCGGGTGGTGCGGTTCCTGACCCATCCGCTGGTGGCACTGGCGATCTTCGTGTCCGGACCGTTCGTCATGTACTTCACCGGGCTGTTCGAGTACGCGATGCGCAACCACGCCGCGCACATCGTCATGAGCGTGCATTTCCTGCTGGCGGGCTACCTGTTCTACGAGGTCCTCATCGGGATCGACCCGCTTCCCAAGCGCCCTCCGTTCGTCGCCCGCGTGGTACTCCAGTTCGGCGCCATCGCGATTCACGCCTTCTTCGGCCTCGCGCTGATGGAGTCGGCGCGCCTGATCGCCGGCGACTACTACCGCCAGCTCGCGACCGAGATCCCCTGGCTGCCCGACCCGCTCGCCGACCAGACGCTCGCCGGCCAGCTGACCTGGGGTTTCGGCGAGATTCCGGGGCTCCTCGTCCTCAGCGCGCTGTTCGTGCAGTGGTACCGCTCCGACGAGCGCGAGGCCCGACGCTTCGACCGCCGCGAGGGCGAGGTGGAGGCCGAACGGACCGCCTACAACGCGTACCTGGCTGGCCTCGACGCCCGCTCTCGCGATTACGAGGGCTCCCGGCAGGTCGGATACACTCGTCGCGCTCCTACCGAGGACAGGTAGCTCAGTCGGAAGAGCGTCCGCCTGAAAAGCGGAAGGTCGGCGGATCGATCCCGCCCCTGTCCACCACCTGCGGAAACGCAGTCACAGTCGCTGCGGCCTTGGACTACCTGAAGCGAAAGGGACGGGTGGGGAGCCTCGGCGTCGGCAAGTGGGTTCCCACGACAAGTGTTCACCCGAACGGGCAAGGACCAACCACCGATGATTTGGCCGAGGGTTAGGGTTCGTCGCAATGAGTGGGGTTGGGAGCACCGGGCTACGAGTGGGCGTCTACGTTGACGCGTTCAACGTGTACTACGGAGGGGCCGAGCTCTGCGGCGGCAAGCACGCGCCTGGTTGGCGATGGTTGGACTTACCAGCGCTGGCGCTCAGTCTGGTCAATCCCATGCTCTGGCCAAATGCGAGCTTCGCACGCTTCGCCTACTGCACTGCTCCTCGGGGACGCCACGGTCCGACATCGGCTGACCAGGAGAACTACATCGAGGCCTTGCTTTATAAGACGGGCACACCATCACCGTCCAGCAGGGCTCCTACGTTCGACGTCAGAAGACCGGCGTCCTAGTTGACCGGAAGGATGCGTCAAGGCGGACTGCTTCGCCGGGCGTGGGCAACATCCCCTCCTGGCTACCCGCCACAGAGATCGTCGACCAGCCGGGGAAACCCGAGTTGCTGGTATCGGTTAGCGCATGGGAGGAGAAGGGATCCGACGTTAACGTCGCCAGTCACCTACTGATCGATGTACTGGGCGGAGCTGTTGACGCAGCGATCGTCATCTCCAACGACAGTGACCTTGCGTTTCCCGTCTTGCGGGCCCGGGAGCATGTCCCGATCGGGACGGTCAACCCAACCAACAAATCAACCCCGCGGGCTCTCCAAGCTGATCGTCAAGCAGGTGCCGGTCGACACTGGTGGCGCCGTCTTACGAGCGCCGATCTGGAGGCGCATCAACTTCCGAACCCATGCGGCAGCTGCAGTCGCCCTCGCACCTGGTGATTGGGTGTGTAACGGTTGGGCAACGGGGCGCGGCACTTGACACGTCCACCTCCGCGGTGGTTAACCTCATTACATATCCCCCGGGCCTCCGCAAGGAGGACCCGGGCTTTTTTGTCGCCCGCGTCCTCACGACGCCACCACGGCCCGCACCCATACAGGTTCGGGCCAACGTGTCGTGCGGGTCAGGCGCCATCGTAGTCGCGGAACGCGTCTCGGATGCGCCGCATGGCGTCGTCGGGTGCGAGCGTGCGGTCATCGGCGAGCCGGCGGATCGCGCCGACCAGGGTGAGCAGCTCGGCCCACCCGTGGCGGACCGGTTCGGACGGTGGGAAAGTGTGGGGCACGGTCGCCTCCTACGAAGGCGGTCGAGGTCCCGGCCGGCGCTTCCATCGTCGCGCCGGGACCGCTGGTAGTTATGAGGTGAGCCTGAGGGCAGTTATCGGGCGTGCACCCATCCCGTGAGCGACCTCATAACTTCGCCGCGACGCTCGCGGCTGTGACCGTGTTTCCGCAGGTGGCGACAGCGTTTAGCCCTGCTCGCCTGAAAAGCGGAAGGTCGGCGGATCGATCCCGCCCCTGTCCACCACCCCGCTCCCGCACGGACGCTCGCGTCAGCTGCCGATCTTCTCGCGTCGATCACGCCGCCGCAGTTCCACCGCCGATACCGTTGGCGCATGGGTTCGGTCCCGAGGCTGGTCCACGGTGTCGTCGAGTACGTCGTGGGCGTCCTGTTCATCGCGGCGCCGATCCTTTTCGACTTCGACTCGGGCACGGCCACTGGGGTGTCCATCACCGTGGGCGTCTTCGTCCTCGTCCTCACTGCTATCACCGCCGGGCTTCCGACCAGCCTCCGCCAGCAACTCGCCCTGACGGCCCACATCACGGTCGACTACGTGCTGGCGATCTTCCTCGTCGCGGCGCCGTTCATCCTCGGATTCGCCGACGAGGACGCGCCCCGCAACTTCTTCATGGTCGTCGGGGTGATCTACCTGCTCATGACGATCGGGACCCGCTTCAAGGAGCGGACCGAGCAGGCTGCGGCCGGATGACCGACGATCCGCTCGACCGGCTCCGCCCGCTGTGCCTAGCGCTGCCGGAAACCACAGAGCGGATCAGTCACGGCGAGCCGACCTGGTTCGTCCGCGACAAGAAGACGTTCGTGACGTACGCCGACCACCACCACGACGACATCCTGGCGTTCTGGTGCGCCGCACCCGAGGGCGTGCAGGGCATGCTCGTGGAGTCCGATCCCGAGCGGTTCTTCGTACCGCCGTACGTCGGCCACCGCGGCTGGCTCGGCGTGCGGCTCGACGTCGACGTCGATTGGGACGAGGTCGCAGACCTGGTCGAGGACGCCTACCGGGTGATTGCGCCGAAGAAGCTCGTCGTGGAGCTGGACGCGGGGAACGCGGTCTGAGCGGGCGACGCAGCCTCGTCGGACGGGCTGGCCCAGACGCGCTACCGCGGAAAGCGCGAACGCAGCGCCACCACGGCGAGAGCGACGACGGCAACCGGTCCGGCCAGCGCCAGCGGCAGCGACGGTGAGACGGGCGCCGCCGCCACCACGAGTCCCAGCGCACCCGCGCCGAGTCCCGCGGCGGCCGGCAGCGACACCGCCTCGGCCCACCCGAGCACGAGGGGCCCGTACGGACGCTCGGCCGGCCCGATGATGTCGGCCAGGTCGAGGGCAAGCAGGTAGACGAGCAGGAGGACGCCGAGGCTGGCGGCGGCGGCCAGCGGCAACCCCGACACGCCCGCCCGCAGCGTCATGGCCACGAGGACGCCGACGAGAGCGGCCGTGCTGCCCCACCGCAGCGCCGGGTGGATCGCCAGCACGACCCCGACAACTCCGACCCAGACCCAGATCCCGGCGTCGGCAGGTGCATGCCTCCCAGCGACCGCTACCGCGGCGCCACCGGGTACCGCGGCCAGCACGCCCGCGACGAGCGGCCTCACCGTGCACCGACTGCGGGGTGAGGTTGCAGCCTGACCGCCACCCGGTCCAGCAACCCGAGCGCATGGTCGTCGTCACCCCATGGCACGACGACGACGCCGATCGTGCCCAGCTCGTGGCCCAGCGCGTCGCGCTCGAGTCGCCACAGCCGGACGGCCTCCGGCCCGGCCCGGGTGCCAGGCGGTGGCAACGGCTCGTGCCGCAGGACGTCGACGACAACCGTCGGATGGCCCCGCTCCCGCAGGTCGCGAAGCACCTCCAGGACGCGCGGATCGAGCAAGGGGCTGAAGGCCATGACGAGGGCTCCCGGGGGCAGTGCCCCCCGAGGCAGCCGGGTCAGATCGGGCGCGACGTACGAGTCGTCGAGCCGGACGTCAAGAACTGTCTCGATGACCCGGTGCACCTGACGCCCGCCGACACCGGGCGGGAGCCAGCGCAACATGCCGCCCAGGGCGACCACGCCCACCCGGTCTCCCGCGGCGAGGTACGCCTGCGCGACACCAGCCGCGCCACGCACGGCCACGTCGAGCGTGCCCGCCACCTCGGTGGTCGCATCGACGACCACGACGACATCGGCGGCGCGCTCCACCGCGTAGCGGGTCAGGTGCAGGCGCCCGCGTCGCGCGGTGGCAGGCCAGTGCACGCGGCGCACGGCGTCGCCCGGTTCGTACGGCCGGACGCCCGCGAACTCGACGCCTGGACCCTCCGTTCGACCGGCGTGCAAACCGGCGCGTTGGACGAGCCTCGGCGGCACCGGAAGGTGCCGGGCCCATGCGACCGGCGGGTGGACGTCGACCCGGCCGAGGTTCGCCGAGCCGGCCGCCACGTCCAGTCGCGAGGGCCCCCAGGCCTTCAGCCAGACCGGCCCGACGCTGCGCCGACCCCAGCGGGTCGGTGTCGCGATCCAGCTGACGCGGGCGACCCGTTCGTCGGTCGTCGTCATCGCCGCGGAGCTCACCCAGGCGTCGGGCGACAGCTCGAGATCGGCACGCACCCCCCCGGTTGCCGGGCCGGGATCGACCTCGACGTCGACGGTGACCGGGTCGCCCTCCACGCAGCGGTCGGTCGAGGTCGACGCCGTCACGATGAGGTCGCCCGGGCCTGCCCGCCGGCCGGCCGCCAACGCGGCGAGACAGGGAACGGCGACGACGATCAGCTCCGCGCGTCCCAGCACCAGACCGGCTGCAGACGCGAGCGCACCGGTCGTGGCCAGCCGCGCCGCCAGTTTGGAGGGCCGCCAGCGCAGCGGCACCCGGGTCGAGGTCACGATGCGCCGCGCCTGGTCGGCGGCGTCGCCACCGACTGGAGGACCTCGGCAACGACGTCGTCGCCGGTGACGCGGCGTACCCACAGCTCCGGCCGCAGGACCAGCCGATGGCCGAGCGCGGAGACAGTGACGCGCTTGACGTCGTCGGGCGTGACGAAGCCTCGTCCGTCGAGCACCGCCCTTCCTCTGGCCAGCGCGAGGATCGCGAGCCCTCCGCGCGGGCTGGCGCCGACGACCGTGTGGGCATGGTCGCGGGTGGCTCCGACGATCCGCACGACGTAGTCGAGCAGGTCGTCGTCCACCTCGACCTCCTCGAGGGACCGGATCATCGCGAGCAGCTCGTCGGCCTCACCGATCGCGCGCAGCACGGCCTCGGGCGTTTTGCGGTCCAGCCGCCGCCGCAGCATGGCAACCTCGTCGGTGGGCGGCAGGTAACCGACCCGGACCCGCATCGTGAACCGGTCGAGCTGTGCCTCCGGAAGGGGGTACGTGCCCTCGAACTCGATCGGGTTGTCGGTGGCCAACACGGTGAACGGCTCCGGAAGGGGCCGCGTGACGCCGTCGACGGTGACCTGACGTTCGGCCATCGCCTCCAGCAGGGCGGCCTGGGTCCGCGGCGGCGTGCGGTTCACCTCGTCGGCCAGGACGAGGTTGGCGAAGACCGGGCCCGGGCGGAAGGCCAGCTCTCCAGTACGGGGATCGAGCACCGGGGCACCGGTGACGTCCGAGGGCAGGAGATCCGGGGTGAACTGGATGCGCCGCAGCTCCAGGCCCAGGACCCGGGCGAACGACCGGGCCATCAACGTCTTGCCCAGCCCTGGCAGGTCCTCGAGCAGCACGTGACCGCCGGACAGAATGCCCAGCAGGACGAGCTCGAGGGCATCCCGCTTGCCGATGACCGCGCGCTCGACCTCGTCGAGAACCTCGTGGGCGCGGCGGCCCGTCGCCGCCGTCGTCCACGTCGGAGAGCTCACGGTCTCGGTCACAAGGCCTCCGTCAGATCCGCTCGATCGCATCCAGCACGCGTGCGAGGACCGCCCGGTCAGGTCCTGGCACCGTCCGGTCGGGTTCGGACGGTCGGGACGGGTCCAGCAGACCCCAGGCCTCCGCACCCAGCACGCCCGCAGCCGGAACCGGCTGCCTGTACAGGTCGATGCCGCGCCGGTCGGTGAGACGGGTGGCGGCGACCCGGACCAGCCGGGGCCGCAGTGCGGCGTCGAAGTCGTACGCGGAGGCAAGGCCCCATTCCACCGACCCGACCGTTCTCGTGAAGCCGGGAAGCACTGGCGCTGCCGTCCGCCGACGCCACGGCAGCGCCGGCAGCGCGGGCACGTCCGGATCGGACACCAGCACACGAAGGCGAAGGACGACGAGTGCACCCGCCACCGACGTCGCGACCAGGAGCCCGATCGGTCCCGCCACGAACAGCCCGACCACGATCAGCACGAACGGCCAGCGCGGGATCGTCCGCGGTGCCGGCCGGACCGGCCGCTGCTTCGCGGCGTCGGCTGTGGCACCGGGTACGTCGACGGGCGGCAGGCCGAAGATCATTGGCGCACCCCCGGGTCGATGCCGCGAAGCGCGGCGCGGCCGGCGGCGACGTCGTCGTCGGTCACTGGCGCCGAGGAGAACCGGGCGACGAGGAACAGGTCGGTGAGCCGCCGGCCGGGCTCGGCAGGTAGCCGCCCGTCGGCGACGGCCCGCGCGAGCAGCTCCTCCGGCGACTCTGCCCGCCGGCGGGACGCACCCGCCGAGGCCAGGACCTCCTCCATTGCCGCATAACACCTCACGACGGCTGCCCGCGGGTCGCCCGACTGGTCGGCGAGGGCCGCGTGTGCGGCACGGATGGCGGCTGCTTCGCGGTCGGGATCCGTCGTCGCGAGTGGGTCGACCCGGGCACGTGCGCTGCGGGCACGCAACCAGAGCGCGGCGCCGGCAGCACCGGCGAGCCCGATCGTCAGCACCGCCACCCACGCCGACCAGTGCAGGACGTCGACACCGGCACCGGCGTCGAGCGGATCGTCGGCCCCATGGACATGTTCGGCATCCGCATCCGGGAGCACGCCCTGCAGGAGGATCACGCCGACGACCAGAGCGGCCAGCACCGCCAGCCGCCGCAACCAGCGGCGGCCGCCGTCCTCGTCCTGCGCCCCCCTCGACCGGCGCAGGAACATGCCGAGCAGTATCACCGGGAGGCACAGCACCGCCGCGACGATTAGCAGAGCCTCGAATACTGACGGCGGCGAGGAGAGCAAGGGGGCGAACTCCAGCTCGACCGTCCGGGATGCCCGCGTTCCACTGACGGCCGCGGCCACCAGGACCGCGCCCACGACGACGGGGACCGCCGCCTTGACGAACGCCCGAGCCCGCACCCGACCTCCCACCCCGGCGTAACCGCGGCGTGTCGGCCTGCCCGGCCGCACGACGCCAACCCCGTGGTGAGAAACACCCTAGGCGCGACTGCGCGCCAGGTCAGCGCCCCGTGACGGGCCCGTGATGAACGGCCTTCGGCGGCCGCCGATCATGCGGCGGCCGCCGAGAGAGACTCACCCCTGTTGCTCGGCGTCGGGCTCCGCGCGCTGTTGGGGGATCTGCCCCGTGAGAAGCGCACGAACCTCGGACTCCCGATAGCGCCGGTGCCCCCCAAGCGTCCGGATCGACGTCAGCTTGCCAGCCTTGGCCCACCGGGTCACCGTCTTGGGATCCACCCGGAACATGGCAGCGACCTCGGCCGGAGTGAGGAGGGGCTCGGCGTCCTGAGTCCTCGTCGCCATCGTCACCTCCCTGCGTGAATGGCGGAGTTCCCTCCGTCACATCGGATATTCCACGCACGATCCAGGTCGGCTGAAGCGGCCGAACAGTACCTCGAGGGCCGTCCGGACGATTCCACCCAACCGTCACCGCAGAGACTACGCAGAAAACGACGTATGCCGCGACTCGAACGCAACCGGTCATCGCCAGCGTCACGTCGCAGCGGCCCTCCACCCACGACAGATCCGCAGTCCGCATGATCGCCACGCGCCCTAGAGTGGCTCTACAAGCGCCATGCCTGCGCCGTGCCGACCGCATGCCCGCGGGCAGGCCCGAGGACGCGAAGGGGTCACCACCGTGACCGACACGTCGACTCCGACCGGAGTATTCGGCCGGCACACCGGCCACGAACAGGTCGTCTTCTGCCAGGACGAGGTCAGCGGGTTGCGCGCGATCATCGCGATTTACTCGACCGCCCTCGGGCCAGCCCTTGGCGGCACCAGGTTCTACCCGTATGCCACCGAGGACGAGGCGGTCGCCGACGTCCTCGAGCTCTCCCGGGGCATGGCCTACAAGAACGCACTCGCCGGCCTCGACCTCGGCGGCGGCAAGGCTGTGATCATCGGAGACCCGGACCACGACAAGTCCGAGGCGCTGCTGCGCGCATACGGACGCTTCGTCGCCTCATTGGGCGGCCGCTACATCACCGCATGCGACGTCGGGACCTACGTCGCGGACATGGACATCGTCTCGCGGGAGTGCCGCTGGGTCACCGGCCGGTCGCCTGCCGAAGGCGGCGCGGGCGACTCGAGCGTGCTGACGTCGTTCGGCGTGTTCCAGGGCATGCGCGCCTGCGCCGAGCGACTGTGGGGCTCGCCGACGCTGCAGGGCCGTCGCGTCGGCATCGCCGGGGTGGGCAAGGTCGGCGCCAAGCTCGCGGCGCTGCTGCTCGAGGACGGCGCGGAGGTCGTCGTCACGGACGTGTCGGAGCAGGCGATCGAGCGGCTGCGGACCCTGCACCCGGACGTGGAGGTCGTCGGCGACACCGCGGCGCTGGCGAGCGCCGGCATCGACGTGTATGCGCCGTGCGCGCTCGGCGGTGCTCTCGACGACGACATGGTCGCCGCGCTCGTGGCGGGTGGCACGTGCAAGGCCGTTTGCGGCGGCGCCAACAACCAACTCGCGCACCCTGGCGTAGAGAAGATGCTCGAGGACCGCACGATCCTCTACGCGCCCGACTACGTCGTGAACTCCGGCGGCGTGATCCAGGTGGCCGACGAGCTCCATGGCTTCTCCTTCGAGCGTGCGCAGGGCCGTGCCGAGCTGATCTACGACACGACGCGGCGCATCTTCGCGCTGGCAGCCGACGAGGGCGTGCCGCCGGCTGTCGCTGCCGACCGGCTCGCCGAGCGCCGGATGGCCGAGGTCGCCCGCCTGCGCGGCATCCATCTGCCCGCATGAGCCGGTTGCGCCGGTTGAGCCGGGTGGGAACGCGAAAGGACAGACTGGGGCGAGACGGAACACCGGACCACCCTGTACCGTTGTCTTCACGAGCAGATGTCACCGAAGGTTCCGCGGGCGTCCGGCTGATTGGTCGCCCCGGTTTTGTGCGAGGGGGTCGACCCTATGGGGCGCGGCCGGGCCAAGGCCAAGCAGACGAAGGTCGCCCGTCGGCTGAAGTACCAGTCGCTGGACACCGACTTCGACGCTCTCCAGCGTGAGCTGGGTGCGTCCGACGGCGTGCCGGAAGTAGACGACGACGCCGACGAGAGCGACGAGTACGACCTCGACGAGGAAGGGCAGAGCGCCCGCTGGGGCTGAACCTCGGGTGTTTGGGCGCGTGGGGTTGTCGGCTCCTCCTGAGGGCGTCTAAAGAGCGGTTCGTGGCATGCTTCACCGCCACGAACCGCGGAGCCCGCAGGAGCAGCCGACAACCCCACGAAATGGTAAGTCAGCGGCCGTAGGCGCCGTGTAGTTCGGCTGAGCCGTCTCCCTCGACGATCTCGCCGGCGATCCAGGCGGGCATGCCACGGCCGGCCAGAATGCGTACGGCCGCGTCGGCACTGTCGTGCGACACGACAGCGACCATGCCGACGCCCATGTTGAGCGTGCGCTCCAGCTCTTCCGGCTCCACTGCGCCCAGCGTGCCGACGAGGTCGAAGACGGGCGGCGGTGCCCAGGTGGCGCGATCCAGGCGCGCTTTGACGTTCGCAGGCAGCACGCGGGCGAGGTTGGCCGCAAGCCCGCCCCCGGTGACGTGCGAGAACGCGTGGACGTCGGTTTCGGCCGAGCGGGCCAACGCAAGGCAGTCCAGCGTGTAGATCCGGGTCGGCTCGAGAAGCTCTTCGCCGAGCGTTCGCCCCAGCTCGGGGACGTCGTGCTCCAGTTCCCACCCGGCGAGGTCGAAGAAGACCCGTCGCACCAGCGAGTACCCGTTGGAGTGCAGCCCCGACGACGCCATCGCGACGACGACGTCACCGGCACGCACCCGCTCCCGGCCGAGCAGGTGATCGGCCTCGACGACACCGGTTGCCGCGCCGGCCAGGTCGTACTCGTCCGGCCCGAGGAGTCCAGGGTGCTCGGCCGTCTCGCCCCCGATGAGCGCACAGCCGGCCGCCACGCATGCCTGCGCGATCCCCTTGACGATCGCGGCGACGCGCTCAGGAACGACGCGTCCGCACGCGATGTAGTCCGTCATGAACAGCGGCTCGGCTCCGCATACGACGATGTCATCGACCACCATGCCGACCAGGTCGAACCCGATCGTGTCGTGTATGTCCATCCGCTGGGCGATGACGACCTTCGTGCCTACCCCGTCCGTGCTGGCCGCGAGCAGCGGCCGCCGGTACGCGCAGAGCGCGCTCGCGTCGAACAGTCCCGCGAACCCCCCGATGCCGCCGAGCACCTCCGGCCGGCGGGTCTTCGCGACCCACTCCTTCATCAGCTCGACGGCCCGGTCCCCGGCTTCAATGTCGACGCCGGCGTCGGCGTAGCTCGCCCCGGTCCGGTCAGCCTCTGGCACGACAGCAGGCTATCGGCCCCTGCATGACCGCCGACGGCAAGCGTCGGCCAGCTGGCGATCTCCCGGGGTAGACGTCGGGCCTGACCGGTGAGACCAGGCCGGTCGCCACGTGGCACGCCGCGCCGTCGTACGTGGCACGCTGAAACGTCGCTCGTGCGAGAGGTTTGCCCTACTTTGTGGAACGGTTCAGCGTGCCACGCGGAACCGGGGGCGCAGGTGACGCTGAAACGGGGCACAGGTACCGGTTCGAGTCGCGTGGACAGCCGGAACCGTGGGCACCTACGGGCGGGTGAGGGCGTCCGCCGCGCCGCCGCCGAGGCCGGTCGGTACGCCTTCCGCGTCGACGCGCACGCGGTTCTCGAACTCCGGAGCGGCATCGACATCGGCGGCGGGGATCGGGAGCTCCGTCTGCTCGAGGATGTGCTTGCCTAGCTGCGCCGCCTCGGGCAGCTCGACCGGGTAGACGCCGTCGAAACAGGCCCGGCACAGCTGTGTCATCGGGACCGTCGTCGCCCCGACCAGGCCCTCGAGTGAGACGTAACCGAGCGAGTCGGCGCCGATCGAACGACAGATCTCCTCCGTGGACAGGCCGTTGGCGAGCAGCTCGGCCCGGCTTGCGAAGTCGATGCCGTAGAAGCAGGGCCAGGCGACCGGCGGGCTGGAGATCCGCACATGCACCTCGCGGGCGCCCGCTTCACGGAGCATGCGCACGAGCGCACGCTGGGTGTTGCCGCGCACGATCGAGTCGTCGACGACCACCAGCCGACGGCCACTGACGATCTCGCGCAGCGGGTTGAGCTTGAGCCGGATGCCGAGCTGCCGGATCGTCTGCGACGGCTGGATGAACGTCCGCCCGACATAAGAGTTCTTCACCAGGCCGAGGCCGTACGGGATGCCGGACTCCTCGGCGTAGCCGACTGCCGCCGGGGTTCCCGACTCGGGAACGGGGATCACCAGATCGGCCTCGACCGGACGTTCCCGGGCGAGCCGGCGGCCGACGTCGACCCGCGTCGCGTGCACCGACCGGCCGCCGATGTGGGTGTCAGGGCGGGCCAGGTACACGAACTCGAACAGGCACCCCTTGGGATCAGCCGCCGCGAACCGGCGAGAGCGTAGACCGCCCTCGTCGATGGCCACGACCTCACCCGGCTCGATCTCGCGCACGAACGACGCGCCGACGATGTCGAGCGCAGCCGTCTCGCTCGCGACGACCCAGCCGCGCTCGAGCCGGCCCAGCACCAGCGGCCGGATGCCCTGCGGATCGCGGGCGGCGTAGAGCGTCGACTCGTCGGAGAAGACCAGCGAGAACGCGCCGCGCAGCTGCGGGAGGACGTTGACGGCCGCCTGCTCGAGCGTGGTGTCCGGATCGGCACCCAGAAGTGCGGTGACCAACGCGGTGTCGGAGGTGTTGCCGTAGCGCAGCTCGCCGACCTGGGTGCCGACCTGTCGGCGGACCAGCTCGAGCAGTTCGGTGGTGTTGGTCAGGTTGCCGTTGTGAGCGAGGGCGACCGTGCCGGTCGACGTGGCGCCGAGCGTGGGCTGGGCGTTCTCCCAGCGGCTACCGCCCGTCGTCGAGTACCGCGTGTGCCCGACGGCCACGTGGCCGACCAGCGAGTTGAGCGTCGCCTCGTCGAAGACCTGGCTGACCAGGCCCATGTCCTTGTAGACGAGGATCTGCTCGTGGTTGCCGACCGCGATCCCGGCGGACTCCTGGCCCCGGTGCTGCAGCGCGTAGAGGCCGAAGTAGGTGAGCTTCGCGACCTCCTCGCCCGGGGCCCAGACGCCGAAGATCCCGCAGGCGTCCTGCGGGTTCCGGTCGTGTGGGTCGGTCTCGTGGGTCAGCCGACCGTCGCCCCGCGCCACGGGGCCGAGTCTACGGGTAGCCCGGCGCCGGCATCCCCCGAGACGACGAGGCCAAGCGCTCCAGCAACAGGGCCTCGGCCAGGCAGACCTTGGCGAACTGACCCAGGTGCAGGCTCTCGTCGACGCCGTGGGCACGTGCGGCGGGATCCTCCACGCCGGTGACGAGCACGGCCGCACCGGGGAACATCGTCGCGAACTCCGCGATGAACGGGATCGACCCGCCGACGCCGATCTCGACCGGCGCCTGCCCGAACGCGTCCTCGAAGGCGGCCCGGGCGGCCGCGTACGCGGGGCGGGAGGTGTCGAGCTCGCAGGGAGCGCCGGACGAGTTCTCCGTGACGATGACCTGGGCACCGAACTCGGCATGTGAGCGCAGGTGGTCGGTCAGGGCCGCCATCGCGTCGCGCGGATCCTGTCCGGGGGCCACCCGCAGGCTGACCTTGGCCTTGGCGGAATGCACCAGGACGTTGGCGGCGTCCGCCGTCGGCGTTGCGTCGAGCCCGACTACGGAGACGGCCGGCTTGGTCCAGAGCCGGTCCGCGAGCGAGCCGGTCCCGGACAGCTGGACGCCGTCGAGCAGACCTGACTCGGAGCGGTACCGCGACTCCGGGAAGTCGACATCCGACGCCTTCTTCTGTACGAGCCCCGCGACAGCCACGTCGCCCTTGTCGTCGTGCAGCGTCGCGAGCAGCCGGCACAACGACGTCAGCGCGTCGACGACTGGGCCGCCGAACTGCCCGGAGTGAACTGCGTGGTCGAGCACGCGTACCTCGACGAAGCAGTCGACCAGCCCGCGCAGGCTGGTGGTGAGCGCCGGCGTGTCGATCGTCAGGTTCACCGAGTCGGCGACGACGATGACGTCGGCCGCGAGCCGATCCCGGAAGGCCTGGAGGAAGGGCACGAACGTCGGCGAGCCGATCTCCTCCTCACCCTCGACGAAAAGCGTCACTCCGACCGGCGGCCGCCCATCGAAGGCGCGAAGCGCGGCGACGTGCGCCATGATCCCGGCCTTGTCGTCCGCCGCGCCGCGCCCGTAGAGGCGCCCGCCTCGCTCCGTCAGTTCGAACGGGGGGCTCGTCCAGTCGGCGTGCGGACCGGTGGGCTGGACGTCGTGGTGTGCGTAGAGCATGACCGTGGGCGTGCCCTCCGGAGCCGGCCAACGCGCGATCATCGCGGGTGCGCCTCCCGGGGCGGCCTCGATCGCCACGTCCACCGCGCCGGCGCCCCGGGCCAGCTCAGCGACCGCCTCGGCGCTCGCCCGGACCTGGCCGGCAGCGGCCGGATCGGCGCTCACGCTCCTGATCCGGACGAGCTTCTCGAGGTCGGCTCGCACCGACGGCAGGACACGGTCGACGGCTGCGCGAAGGTCGCTCACGCCGGCACCCTAACTGCCCCGCTGTCGACGTCGGGGACCCGGGCAATGGTCAGAAGACCGGGAGGTGGGCGGAGAGATCGGCGCGCTCGCCACTGGCCCGTACATGGGCGGCGGCGACCTCGTCCGGCCAGCGGGTCCGACCCGCCGCAAGCCGCAGCCACGTCGTCGGGTCGGTCTCGACGACGTTGGGCGGCGTTCCGCGGGTGTGCCGCGGCCCCTCGATGCACTGCACCGCCGCATAGGGCGGGACACGCACCTCGACGCTGCGACCGGGCGCGCGCTCTGCCAGCACGTCCAGGAGAGCGCGGACGGCCAGCCGCTCGGCATCCTGCGGCATGGTCGGTGCCTCGACACCCGGCACCGAGCGGGCCAGGTCGTCGGCGTGGACGGCGACCTCGACGACCCGGGTGACGAGGTAATCGGCCAACCGGATGGGGCCACGGCGGGCGACCACCACCGGGTCGCCCTGCCCGAGCCGCTCGACCGCGACCGCGGCGGCTTCGGACCGCTCGTCCATCGCGGCGAGCGGGTCGGCGACGTCCGCCTGCGCGCGGGTCTGCACGTCGATCGACTCGGCCGCCGCTGCGTATGCCGAGACGTACTGACCGATCGTCTGGGGACGTTCCCCGTGGACGGCGGGCCGGAGCGCCGTGATCGCGTCGGCGATGAGCACCAGGTGCGTGGCCAGGTGCGAGACCGTCCACCCGGGCAGCACGCTCGGCATCGCCAGGACGTCGGGGGGCAGGACCGCCAGCCAGTCGCGCAGCACCCGGTTCCCGGACCGGTAGGCGGCCCACGCGCCCGCGGGATCGTGTCTTCTCGTCGCCACGGGAGCGCACGCTACCCGCGGTCGACGCCGTCACGCCCGCGCCGCCACCTCGTCGGACGGATCCGAGGACACTGCGACGTTCGCCGGCTGCCGGCGCAGCCCACCGAGGAGGACCAGGGCGAGGCCCCCGAGCACCCAGACCGTCAGCACCAGCAAGGGCCCTCCCGCGCCCGCACCGTCGAAAAACGCGACCGACCGGACGAGCGATACGCCGGCACCGGGAGGCATCAGCTGGCCGACGTCGCCCCACGGACGAGGCAGCATCTCGGGCGCGCTGGCCGCAGCCGAGAGCGGGTTGCCGACGAAGATCATCAACAGGATCCCCAGCGCTGCACCCGCTCCGCCGAGCACGGCGCCCAACCCCGCGACCAATGCAGCCACGGCGCCGACGGTCATGGCCAGCGCCCCGGCCAGCGCGAGATAGGAGGCGTCGACGATCCCGAGCGCGTACTGGAGCAGCGCCGCGGCGGCAAGGCCGGAGAGGACCGCGAGTCCCACGACGGCGCCGAGCCGGAGACCGGTCCGCCGGACCGCGAGGACGGCAAGCAGGCCGCCGGCCGCGCTGGTGATGACCAGCGGCAGGACAGCTGCGGCCAGACCCCCGCCATTCGGGTCGTCAGGGTCGGCCGGCACCACGTCCTCGACGACCGGCTGCGCGTCGCCGGCCAACTCGCCGGCCACGGAGCGCAGCATCTGGGCCACGGCCGGGCCGCCCCCTGACGCGACGAGCAGCTCCGGCCCGGTCTGCGAGACGACGATCGCCCCGTAGACGTCGCGGTCTTCGATCGCTCTGCGGGCGGCGGCCCCGTCAGCGACCGTAACGACGTCGAACGCGGCGACGTCGTCGTCAGGCCCGGGTGCGTCCGCGAGCGCTGACTCGATCTCGCCCACCGCTTGCTCGGGCCCGGCCACGGCCACCGGCAACTCCCGCGGTCCCACGTTCGCCTGCGGCCACGCGAAGGCGAACAGCATGACCGCCTGGAGCGCGACCACGCCGGCGACGATGGCGATGATCTTCCTGGCAGGAGACAGGGTCGGCATCGGTCTCTCCTCTAAGAGAACGTTCATTCGCTTTCTGCTCGCCAGCATGCTCGCGGACGAGCCGATTGTCAAGAACGAATGTTCGTTTTACGATGCTCGCATGCCGCGTGTCTCCGAGGCGCACCGCGAACGCCGCCGCCAGCAGATCCTCGACGCCGCGCGCCGGTGCTTCATCCGAAAAGGGTTCCACCAGAGCACCATGGCCGACGTATTCGCCGAGTCGGGCCTGTCGGCAGGAGCGGTGTACCGCTACTTCCGCGGCAAGGACGAGATCATCGCCGCGATCGCCGCGACCGTCGTCGACAACGTCACGGAGCTGCTCCGGCCGCTGGTCGACCAGGACCCGCCTCCGCCGTTGGACGCCGTGTTGCGGCACGGACTCGCGTCGGTGGACGACCTCGCCTTCGGGGAGGACGGCTTCGCCCAGCTTGCGCCGCAGGTGTGGGCCGAGGCGCTGCGCGATCCCGTACTCCTGGAGGTCGTCCGCAGTCGCTATGCGGTGGTCCGCGGCATGCTGTCGGACCTGGTCCGGGCGGAGCAGAAGGTCGGACGGGTAGCCGCCGACGCCGACCCCGACGACGTCGCGGCCGTGCTGTTCGGGTCGATCATCGGCTATCTCCTCCAGCGGCTGCTCTTCGGCGAGCTCCGCCCCGGCCCGTACGCCGCCGGCCTTGCCGCCCTCACCCGTTGATCATGCAAGAGCTGCGCGACACGCCGGCCGAAGGCCGCGGCGTGTCGCGCAGCTCTTGCATGATCAACGCGGGGTCAGCTCTCGAAGAGGGCTGGAAGTGTGCGCTCGAAGGCGGCGCGGAGCTCGGTCAGCGGGACGGCGAATTGGCCTTGGACGTCCAGCGCGGGTGCGCCCCCGCCGTCGTCGACGACGCCGATCCGCTGATACGGGTACCGCCGGGAGGCGCACATGTCGGTAAAGCGAGCCTCCGCCGGGCGCGGCACCGCGACGATCGCCCGGGCCTGCGACTCGGCGAACAGGAACACGAACGGGTCGAGATCGTCTGGTACCCATACCCGGGCGCCCACGTCGTAGCGCAGGCACGACTCGACCAGCGCCTGTGCAAGTCCGCCGTCGGAGAGGTCGTGGGCGGCGTCGACCAGGCCGTCGCGGGACGCGTCGACCAGGATCTCGGCGAGCTCACGCTCGGCGTCCAGGTCGACCGCCGGCGGCAGCCCGCCGAGATGCCCGTGCACGACGTGCGCCCACTCCGATCCGCCGAACTCATCCATGGTCCGGCCGAGCAGATAGATCACCTGGTTGGGCGTCCGGAAGCCCGATGGGGTCCGGCGTCCGACGTCGTCGAGGACGCCGAGCACGCCGACCACGGGCGTGGGCAGGATCGCCGTCGAGCCGGTCTGGTTGTAGAGCGAGACGTTGCCGCCCGTCACGGGAACACCGAGGACGCGGCACGCGTCGGCCAGCCCACGAACGGCCTCAGCGAACTGCCACATCACCGCCGGGTCCTCCGGCGATCCGAAGTTGAGGCAGTTGGTGACGGCCAGCGGGCGGGCGCCGACCACCGCGACGTTGCGATATGCCTCCGCCAGCGCGAGCTGCGCGCCCGCGTACGGGTCCAGCTTCACGTAGCGGCCGTTCCCATCGGTCGCCACCGCAACGCCGAGGCCCGTTGTCTCGTCGATCCGGATCACGCCGGCATCCTCGGGCTGGGCGAGGACGGTATTGCCCAGGACGTACCGGTCGTACTGGTCGGTGACCCACGCGCGCGAACACAGGTTCGGCGACCCGACCATCTGCAGAAGCGCCGCTCGCAGGTCGTCGCCGGACGACGGACGCCCGAGTGACGCGGCCGACGCAGCCTGGAGGTCGTCCTGCCACGTGGGGCGCGCAAACGGCCGCTCGTACACCGGCCCCTCGTGCGCGACGGTTCGCGGGGGCACGTCGACGACCGTCTCGCCACGCCAGTCGATCGTGAGGCGCCCGGAGTCCGTCACCTCGCCGACCACGCTGACGTCGACGTCCCACTTCGCGCAGATCTCGAGCACCCGGTCGACCGCCGACGGAGCGACGACCGCCATCATCCGCTCCTGCGACTCGCTCATCAGGATCTCCTCGGAAGCGAGCGTGGGGTCGCGCAGCGGAACCCGGTCGAGCACCACGTGCATGCCGCCCTCGCCGGCGCTCGCGAGCTCGGACGTCGCGCACGACAGCCCCGCGCCACCGAGGTCCTGGATGCCGACCACTAGGCCTTCGGCGAACAGCTCGAGCGTGCACTCGATGAGCAGCTTCTCCAGGAACGGGTCGCCGACCTGGACGCTCGGCCGCTTGCTGGGGCCGCCCTCGGCGAAGGTCTCCGACGCGAGCACGGAGACGCCGCCGATTCCGTCGCCGCCGGTCTTGGCGCCGTAGAGCACGACCAGGTTGCCGACCCCGGATGCGTGCGCGAGGTGCAGCTCCTCGTGCCGCATTACACCGACGCACAGCGCGTTGACGAGCGGGTTCCCGCCATACGACGGGTCGAAGACGACCTCGCCGCCGATGTTCGGCAACCCCAGGCAGTTGCCGTATCCGCCGATTCCGGCGACGACGCCCGGCAGCACTCGCCTGGTGTCCTCGGCATCGGCCGGGCCGAACCGCAGCGGATCCATGACGGCGACCGGCCGTGCTCCCATCGCGAGGACGTCGCGGACGATCCCTCCGACGCCGGTGGCCGCGCCCTGGTACGGCTCGATGTAGGAGGGGTGGTTGTGCGACTCGACCTTGAACGTGACGGCGTAGCCCTGCCCGACGTCGACGACCCCTGCGTTCTCGCCGATGCCGGCCAGCAGCTTCCCGACGGGCGTCTCCTGCGCGAGCTCGCCGAAGCGCCGCAGGTGCACCTTCGAGCTCTTGTAGGAGCAGTGCTCGGACCACATGACGCTGTACATCGCCAGCTCGGAGCTGGTGGGCCGGCGCTCGAGGATCTCGCGGATCCGCGCGTACTCGTCGTCCCTCAGCCCCAGCTCGGACCACGGCTGGGCCTGGTCGGGCGTTTCGGCGGCATGCTTGACGGTGTCGATCGTCACTGCGGGGCGCTCCTGGTGGCCGTTGCCGGCTGCGGCGTACAACGCTACCCGGGCCGGCGTCCGGAGCCGGACGACATCAGCAGCGCGCGTAGACCAGGATGCCCAGGCACATCTCGTCCGTCGTGCCCTCGCCCCAGACGACGTAGCGGTCCGGCTCCCCCTCGAATGCGGGCAGTAGGTCGCGCAGCCCGGCGTCATGGGTACACGTCACCCGGACGGTGTCGCCAGGACCGACCTGCACCGGCTCTGCGAGCGGGCGCGCACCTTGGTTGTCGAAGTCCCAGACCGGGATGTCGAGCATCGTCCGAGCCTGCGCGGTACCTGGGTTGAGCTCGATCCGGATCGTCTTGCCGAGCAGATGCATGTGACCGGCCGCGGCGAAGATCGTCGCCGGCTCGTCGATCCGCCGGTCGCACGACTGCATCGCACCTGCCCGTGGAGCGCCCGGGTCGCCGCCGCACAGGAGCTGTAGGCCGGCGACCGTCCGGCCCGTGTTCTCTCCGAATCGGTGCAGGACATCGAGCACGGCGTTGCTGCGATGGCAGAGCCGCCCCGCCTGGCCGTCGGAACACGGCAGCTCGACCGGCGCCGGAAGCAGCATGGTCTCCAACGGCGTCAACGGCAGTTCGCCCGGAACCACGCGCAGCCGGACCCGTGTCGAGTCGCTGCCCGACCCACCGTTGAGGTTGTAGTGCACCTGCATGATCACCTGGCTGTCCGCGTCGACGTGAACGCCGAGGCCGGGTGCGTAGGTGCGCTCCGCTCCACCGGGCGCCCACCCTGCCAGCCACGGCGCTGAATCGAGTGCAGCCACTCTGGCCTGGTCGTCGCCGTCCAGTCCCGGCCCGCCGAAGCACGACCAGCCCGGTCCATCCTCGGCGGCATCCAGCGAACGGGCTGCTGCGAGCTGGTCGACCGGTGCCCGGTAGAGGATCGCGTGATGCACGATTTCCGCGTTGCCGGGCAGGAACTGAACGCCGGTGATGAACGCGTCGCTGTCGAGCCTGGGGTCGACCAGGAAGCAGCGGTAGTCGTCGTTTGCGCCGTTCTGCGAAGCCGGCGTGTATGCCCCCTGCGGAATGCCGACGGTGACGAAACGCTCCGACTCCCGCAGCGGCTCGGTCGCAACCGGGATCTGCTGCGCGACGGACTGATCCTGTGAGCCGTCGACGATGGCGGCATTCCCGTGCCCGTGCACGGCGGTTCCGGACTCGTCGCCGACGACGATCCAGACCCCAAAGGCCACCACGCTGGTCACGAGGAGCACCGACACGCCGATCCCAGCGCGGCGGACCGAACGCTTCACGACCTCACATTACCGACCAAAGGCTCCCTCTGACGGAGCTGCGGTGAGGCGGAACTCCCAGTCGAGCATCACAAACTGGTCATGGCGCAGCGACCGCACCCAGCACTGAGGCGAAGAACCCCAAGCCGTCGGTCCCGGAGCCGGTCAACGGCTCGACGGCGTGCTCCGGGTGTGGCATCAATCCGACGACGTTGCCGCGAACGTTCGTGATGCCGGCGATGTCGCGATACGACCCATTGGGGTTGTCGCCGACATAGCGGACGACCACGCGCCCTTCGCCCTCGAGTTCATCGAGCGTGCGCTCGCCGGCGACGTAAGCGCCTTCCCCGTTCTTCAGCGGGATCACGATCTCGTCGCCGGCGCCGTACCCGGTCGTCCAGGCCGTCGTCGCGTTCTCGACCCGAAGCGGCTGGTCGCGGCACACGAACTTTCGGTGGTCATTGCGGATCAACGCACCAGGAAGGAGGTGCGACTCACAGAGCACCTGGAAGCCGTTGCAGACACCGAGCACAGGCAGGCCGCCGCGCGCGGCGTCGGCCAGCGGCTCCATGACGGGAGCGAACCGGGCGATCGCACCGCACCGCAGATAGTCGCCGTAGGAGAAGCCGCCGGGGAGTACAACGGCGTCGACACCGTGCAGGTCCGCGTCGCCATGCCAGAGTGGGACGGCCTCGCCACCGGCGACCCGCACCGCGCGCGCAGCGTCCCGGTCGTCGAGCGAGCCCGGGAAGGTGACGACGCCGATCCTCATGGCTCGACCCGCACCACGAAGTCCTCGATCACCGGGTTGGACAGCAGGGTGCCCGCCGCGCGCTCGATCTCCGACACGGCCTCCGGCGTGGCCTCGCCGGTCAGCTCGATCTCGAAGCGCTTGCCCTGCCGCACCGACGCGACGCCGTCGAAACCCAACCGACCGAGCGCGCCGTGCACCGCCTTGCCTTGCGGGTCGAGGATCTCGGGCTTGAGCATGACGTCGACGACGACGCGGGCCACGGACGCGCTCCTCGCATACCAGCGGACTTGGGCGGCGCCGGCGACGGCGCGAGCCCAGCGTAGCGAGTGGCGGCGGTCCACTGGCCGCGCTCCGGCGCCTACGCGAAGCTCCGCCCGGTGATGCGCCGGTAGGCCTCGACGTAGCGCTCACGCGTTCGGGCGACGACGTCCTCCGGCAATGGTGGCGGCGTCTCGCCCGACCCGCGGTCCCACCCCGAGGCTCGCGACGTCAGCCAATCCCTGACGTACTGCTTGTCGAATGACGGCTGCGGATGTCCGGGCTCCCACGAGTCCAGCGGCCAGAAGCGGGAGGAGTCCGGCGTCAACACCTCGTCGGCAAGCACAAGGTCGCCGCCGGGACGACGGCCGAACTCGAGTTTCGTGTCGGCGAGCACAATCCCGCGCTCCCGGGCGGTGGCCTCGGCCCGGGCATAGACCCCGAGCGTCAACCGGCGCAGCTCGGCTGCGATCTCGGCACCCGCTACCCGCTCGACATGCGCGAAGTCGACGTTCTCATCGTGCTCACCGAGCTCGGCCTTGGTGGCCGGGGTGAAGATCGGCGCCGGAAGCCGCGACCCGTCGACCAGCCCGTCGGGCAACGCGACGCCGCAGACCGCGCCCGTGGCCCGATAGTCCACCAGACCTGACCCGGTGAGGTACCCGCGCGCCACGCACTCGACCGGCACCATGTCCAGCCGCTCGCACAGGAGCGCGCGCCCACGGACGGCCACGGGCACGTCCGTCGACAGCACGTGGTTCGGCACAAGGTCGGTCAGCCGCTCGAACCACCACACTGACAGGGTCGTCAGGATTCGGCCCTTATCCGGAATCGTTGACGCCAGCACGTGGTCGTACGCCGAGATCCGGTCGCTCGCGACCACGAGCAGCGCGTCCGCACGGCCGTCCGGCACGTAGAGATCGCGGACCTTGCCCGAGTAGACGTGCCGGAAGCCGGGCAGCTCGGGTGCGAACACGCCGGAAGAGTAACGGCCGGTGCTCCCCCAGGCGGTACGACGGGTCGTGCCGCCGTTGCTCAACGATTTCGTCGAGATGCAGAAGAACGTCGGGCTGATCTCGCTGCTGGCCGCAGTCGACGCGGTACGCGCGGCGCAGATCGAATCGTCGGGCCGGTTCGACTTCACCCAGTCGAGCCGCGTACACGTCAGTTCCTCTCCCGGATCATCGATGCAGGGCGGCTCTGATCATCTTCCGACGGGGGCACCTCGCGGAGGACACGCAGGACTCTCGCGACCTTCCGATCGGTGGACTCAATTTCGTGCAACGGCTGCACGGGAATCGCGCCATGCCGGGAGTGGACCCGCACGTGCTCATCGACCTCGTCGGGCGAGGCGAGCCTCACTCTGGCATCGGTGAGGCCCGAACGCAGCCAGAACCAGCCGTCGGGACACTCCGTCGCCAACACCTCGCGAACGTGTCGCGCTGACCCGCGAATGGTGTCGAAGATTGACCACTCCGGCGCCCGCACCCGGGCGATCCAGCTCATGAGCTCGTCGGAGAGCCAATGGAACGTCGCTTTCACGTCTGCCAACGCCATCTCGAACACGTCGACAGAACCGGCGCTCCCAGTACGGAGGCCGCGGCAAGCCCTTCGACCCGGTGATCGACCTCCTCGATCCGGTGGATCTGGCCCCAGTAGTAGACACCGTCACGGTCCTCGATGGGCTGCTCGGCTGCGGCCACGATGGCTGCTCTGACGTCGGCGTCCAGCGGCTCGAGCTCGGCCCGTACCTGAAGACCGGCGGCGGCCAGAACCGCCTCCAGCATGCGCAGCGTGGGGTCCGTCGTCCATGCTCGTAGTGCGAAAGGGCAAACCTGCTCACGCCTGCCCTGACAGCGAGGACCCGTTGCGACGGACCCGCCACCGATCGGGCATGTCGGATCAATGCGCCGGCGTCCATGACGGCGACGCTGCCGTTGGAGGCCGGTGCGAGGCATCCGAAGGCCCGCCATCTGTGGAAGACGGGCCGACCCGGAACCCGACTGTGCACAACCGCACGCCGCGTCATTCTCGCGGGCATCGTCGCTCGTGGGCAGGTGACGGAGATGCCAACCGATGGCGCATGTGTCACCCGCCGCGTGGAAACGGTCCAAGGGGCGGCAACCGCCGCCATCGAAGGGATCACGAAGCCAGCGGACTCAGTCAGAGCTAGAGGATCGGAGCCGGTGTGTATCCCGCGGCGGTGGGGATCTTCGCTGCGACGTCCTGTACGCGGCGGACGACGGCTGCGACCTGAGCGCTGGCCGCGCCGGTGAACTCGATCGGCGGGCGATCACAGCAGGGTCTAGCCGGTCACCTCGAAGAGCGGCCAGTTCCCCGGCACGCCCTTGAGGGCGTGGACGCCGCGCTCGGCGAACTCGAGGCCCGAGCCGACCGTGAGGTCCCGCACCGTCCCGGACGAGTAGACCGTCCCCGGCTTCGCCTCGGCCATAACGCGCGCCGCGATGTGGACCGCGATGCCGGCCGCGGCGCCGTCGAGCAGCTCGACCTCGCCGGTGTGCATCCCGACCCGGATGTCGAGGCCGAGCTCCCGCGCGTCGCGCACGACCTCGGTCGCGAACCGGACGGCGCGAGCGGGGCCGTCGAAGGCCGCGACGAACCCGTCCCCGGTGGTGTCGACCTCGCGGCCGAGGTACCGGTCGATGAGATGGCGGACGGCAGCGTCGTGCGCCGACCGCAGGTCCAGCCATCGACGGTCGCCGAGCGCGGCGGCATGCCCGGTGGAGTCGACGATGTCGGTGAACACCACCGTGGCGAGCACGCGGTCGTGCCAACCCGTGTCGCGGGAGCCGGTCAGGAACCGCTCGACCGTGCCGAGGACGGCCTCGGCGTCGCCGACGTGGAAGGGGGAGCAGTCGGCGCCGGGGAGCTCGACCAGCTCGGCGCCCGAGATGCGCTCGGCGAGGTAGCGCCCCTGCGCGACGCGGTAGTACTTGTTGTCGCACCGGTGGATGACGAGCGTCTCGGCCTGGATCGCGCCGAGTACAGCCCGCACGTCGAGCTGTTGCACCCACCGGTACATGGCCGTCGAAGCGCCGGGCGGCATCGAGAGCCGCTGGTACCGCCCGAACCAGGTCCGGAAGCGGGGGTCGTCGGCGACGCTCGGCGCGGTGAGGGCGAGCATGCCGCCGGTCCCCCATGCCTTCTCGTACTCGGCGGCGAGCCGGTCGGCGAGCGGGGCCGGCATGCCGATCGGATGGTCCTCGGCCCGCAGGAGTCGCGCGAACGTGTTCAGTAGGACGACCCGGGATACCCGCTCCGGGTGGGTCGCGGCGAACAGGAGTGCCATTGGGCCACCCTCCGTGTCGCCGATCACGGCCGCGCGCTCCATCCCGACCGCGTCCATCACGACCCGGGCGTCGTCCATCCACAGCTCCAGCGTCGGCAGCGCCGCGATCGGGACCGGATCGGACACCCCGGTGCCCCGCTTGTCGAAGACGAGCACACGGGCGAAGCCGGCGAGCCGCTCGAAGAACCTCGCCAGCGAGGGCTCCTCCCACATGACTTCGACGTTCGTGACCCAGTTGGTGATGAACACGAGGTCCAGCGGGCCATCCCCGAAGGCCTGAAAGGCGATCGAACCTTCCTCGGTTCTCGCGTATCGCGTTGGCGGCTGCACGGCGCGTCCCTCCGGCGAGGCCCGTGAGCGCGTCGCCAAGCCATCGAACCATAGGCGCCCTCGCCGGTTCACCGCCTGGAACTAGAGGATCGGTGCCGGTGTGTATCCCGCGGCCGTTGGGTACTTCGCTGCGACGTCCTGTACGCGGCGGACGACGGCTGCGACCTGGGCGCCGGCCGCGCCGGTGAACTCGATCGGCGACCGCACCAGGTCGTCGAGGCCGGTGCGGTCGAAACCGAGCCGGGCATCGCGAGCGAGCCGGTCGAGCAGGTCGTTGCGTTCGGCGCCGCTGCGCAGGTCCAGGGCGACGTCGAGTGCGTGTTTCTTGATCACCTCATAGGCGGTCTCTCGACCGACGCCGGCCTTGACTGCGGCCATCAGCACCTTCGTCGTCGCCAGGAACGGCAGGTACCGGTCGAGTTCGCGGGCGATCACGGCCGGGTACGCGGCGAACTCGTCGAGCACGGTGAGGAACGTCTCGAAGAGGCCGTCCACGGCGAAGAAGGCACCGGGCAGCGCGACGCGCCGCACGACCGAGCAGAAGACGTCGCCCTCGTTCCACTGGGTCCCAGCCAGCTCCGCGGTCATGGCCGCGTACCCGCGAAGCACGACGGCCAGCCCGTTGACACGCTCGCACGAGCGGGTGTTCATCTTGTGCGGCATGGCCGAGGAGCCGACCTGGCCCTCCTTGAAACCCTCGGTCGCCAGCTCGTGTCCGGCCATGAGCCGGATCGTCGTCGCCAGCGATGACGGCCCCGCGGCGACCTGGACCAGGGCTGACAGCACGTCGTGGTCAAGCGAGCGGGGGTAGACCTGCCCCACGCTGGTCAGCACCCGCTCGAAGCCGAGGTGGTCGGCGAGCCGACCCTCGAGCTCGGCGAGCCGGTCGGCGTCGCCGCCGAGCAGGTCCAGCATGTCCTGGGCGGTACCGACGGGTCCTTTGATGCCGCGCAACGGGTAGCGCACGAGCAGGTCCTCGACCCGCTCGTAGGCGATGAGCAGTTCGTCGGCAGCTGACGCGAACCGCTTGCCCAACGTCGTGGCCTGGGCGGCCACGTTATGAGTGCGGCCCGCCATGACGACCTCGGCGTGCTCTGCGGCCAGCCCGGCCAGCCGGACGAGCGCGGCGACGCATCGATCCCGCTCCAGCTCGAGCGAGCGGCGGACCTGGAGCTGCTCGACGTTCTCGGTGAGGTCCCGGCTGGTCATGCCCTTGTGGATGTCCTGGTGGCCGGCGAGCGCGTTGAACTCCTCGATCCGCGCCTTGACGTCGTGCCTGGTGACCCGTTCCCGCTCCGCGATGCTCGCGAGGTCCACGTCATCGACAGCGGCCTCGTACGCCTCGATCGCACCGGCTGTGACACCGACACCCAACTCGCTCTGCGCCCTCAGCACGGCCAGCCAGAGCTGTCGCTCGAGGACGATCTTGTGAGCAGGCGACCACAACGTGGTCAGCTCGGCCGACGCATAACGAGCCGCCAGGACGTCGGGGATGAACGGCTTCGGGAGCACGGCGGCATTCTCGCCCACAGGTCAGAGCGCGGGAATGGAGATCTGGCTGTGGAGCGCCGCCTCGGCGATGTCGGAGCGGTGATGGCTGCCGGCGAGCCGGATTCGGCTGACGCCGTCGTACGCACGGGAACGCGCCTGGGCCAGATCGGCGCCGACGGCTGTAACGGAGAGCACCCGTCCGCCGCTGCTCACCACCGCGCCGGACGAGGCGCGTCTGGTACCCGCGTGCAGGACCTCGACGCCCTCGACCGTGGCGGCCTCGTCGAGGCCTTCGATCACGTCACCCGTCCGCGGGGCCGCAGGGTATCCGGCTGCGGCCACGACCACCGTCACGGCGGAGCCGCTGCGCCAGCGCGGCGGCGGGTAGTCGCGCAGTCCGCCGACCGCAGCGGCGCGCAGCAGACCGCCGAGCGGCGAGCCGAGGCGGGCCAGCACGGACTGGGTCTCCGGGTCGCCGAAGCGCGCGTTGAACTCGACGACCCGCAACCCGCGGGAGGTCAACGCCAGCCCCACGTACAGCACGCCCAAGTAGGGCGTACCCCTGCGGTGCATCTCGGCGACGGTCGGCCGGGCCACGCGGTCCACGACATCGTCGACCAGGTCGTGCGGTACCCACGGCAGCGGCGTGTATGCGCCCATGCCGCCGGTGTTGGGGCCGTCGTCGCCGTCATAGGCACGCTTGAAGTCCTGGGCGGGCGTCAACGGTGCAACCGACTCGCCGTCGGTCAGGCAGAACAGGGAGACCTCGGGGCCGTCGAGGTACTCCTCGATGACGACGCGCGCGCACGACTCGGCGTGGGCGAGGGCAGCCGCGCGGTCGTGGGTGACGACCACTCCCTTCCCGGCCGCGAGCCCGTCGTCCTTGACGACATATGGAGCGCCGAACCGGTCGAGCGCGTCCTCGGCCTGCGAGCGGGTATCGCAGACGACGGCCATGGCGGTCGGGACGGCCGCGGCCGCCATCACCTCCTTGGCGAACGCCTTCGAGCCCTCGAGCTGTGCAGCCCGTGCGGACGGACCGAAGCAGGCGAGGCCCTTGGCCCGCACCGCGTCGGCGACGCCGGCCACGAGGGGCGCCTCGGGTCCGATGACCACGAGATCGGCGCCGGTCCGCTCAGCCAGGTCCGCGACCGCCATCGGCACGACGGTGTCGACCGGGTGCGAAGCTGCAGCATCGGCCTCGATTCCGGCGTTGCCGGGGGCGGCGTGCACCTCCGCGACCTGAGGATCTCGCAGCAGTCCGCGGACCAACGCGTGCTCGCGAGCGCCAGACCCGACGACGAGTACCTGCACGGACGCCGAGCCTAAGGCCTGTCCCTTGGACTCGCCGGGTGCGGGCTACCCTCCAGACAGCCGGTCCTAGTCTGTGCGCTGTGGATCACCATCCGGACTCCCCGAACCGGCGGCGCTCACGCGGCCTGCGATCTCTCGTGATGGCCGTCGCCTGTGTCGGGGCCGCGTGCGGAGGGGCGGACGACGAGGCGTCCCCTGGTGCCACCACGCCGTCCTCGCCCAGACCAACGTTGACGGCCGTCCCGTCGCCCCCCGCCGCTGGCAACT
>Ga0184612_10000135_pt1 | contig 32782 bp, 23 predicted proteins | sample PLM3_60_coex_FD_133163 | JGI IMG/M metagenome (GOLD analysis project Ga0184612, IMG submission 133163) | Groundwater sediment microbial communities from an aquifer in East River, Colorado, USA - PLM3_60_coex | ecosystem: Environmental > Terrestrial > Soil > Riparian zone | place: USA: East... | reverse complement strand
GGTTCCCGGCCGTCACTGGAAGTCGCCGTCAGTTCTCGCCTGTCGGGGCGTGGCTCAGCCTGGTAGAGCACTCGGTTCGGGACCGAGGGGTCGGAGGTTCAAATCCTCTCGCCCCGACCACTTCTGATCAATAAAATCGGCCTTCCATCGACGGTCATCGTCGGTTGAAGGCCTTTTTTGTGGGCGATTCTAAAATCCAGCTCGTGAAATCCTGCAATTCGCTCAGAAATACACCTGATTTCGTATCGGTCGACTTCGGTGGTCGACGGACGTTGTCGGGCGATTTCGGCGGCAAATCGCTACCCTGACGCTACCCTGAAAACGTGCGCTTGATGGCGCTCGCCACATCAAGATGTTCATCACGTTAGAATCCGATGCCCATGTATTCGCCCGTCGATCTGAAGCCCGGTATGGTCATCCGAGGTCCGGCACTGCCCGAAGCCGTCGAGATCCTGACTGTTGTTTCAATTGGTTCCGCACGCCGAGTGGTGGGGAAGGGCCTGACCAGTGGGCTCGTGCGAGACGTAGTTCTGACTCCCGCGCAGGTTGATCAACTCCAGATCCCTCCGGACCGCCAGTCGTTCGAGGGGGACGCAACGCTCTTCCGCCTCGGCGTCGAAGCACAGCGCCTGGGTCTCGCGTACGAGTACGACCCATTCTTTTCCCTGTCGATCGCGCGTGTCGATCCACTTCCGCATCAGCTCGAGGCGGTTTACGACTATTTCCTCAAGCTCCCCAGGATCAGGTTCCTCCTGGCCGATGATCCTGGCGCAGGCAAGACGATCATGGCGGGTTTGCTGCTGAAGGAGCTGAAGGCACGGGGACTGGTCAAGCGCGTGCTGATCGTGGCACCCGCCAACCTGACTTTTCAATGGCAGCGTGAGCTGAAGGACAAATTCCGCGAGCAGTTCGAGGTGATGCGAAGCGACGTGCTGCGGGCCAACTACGGCCAGAATCCGTGGCAGGATCGGTCGCAGGTGGTCACATCTCTCTCCTGGGTCTCGCGCGTTGAGGATGCACGCGAAAGCCTCCTTCGCTCCCACTGGGATCTGATAATCGTCGACGAGGCGCACAAGCTGAGCGCCTACGCAGATGACAGAAAGACGCTCGCCTACAAGCTGGGCGAGTCGCTGTCGTCGATGACGGATCACTACCTGCTGATGACGGCAACGCCGCATAAGGGCGACCCGGAAAATTTTTGCCGGTTCCTGTCTCTCCTCGACCGCGATGTGTACGGGAGCGTCGAGAGCCTCCAGGAGGCGATGCGCCGACAGGAAGCCCCCTTCTACCTCCGCAGAACGAAGGAAGCCCTGACGACGTTTCCGGACCCGGAGACTGGGCACGTACATAGGCTGTTCACCAGCCGTGACGTTCGCACGGCGGCATTCGAGCTCGATGGCCCGGAGTTGGAGTTCTACGACGAGTTAACCCGCTACGTCGAAGACCAGTCGATCCGCGCGTCGGGAGACGATTCGGCACGCGGCCGGGCGGTCGGCTTCACGATGGCGATGCTCCAGCGTCGCATGGCCTCCACGGTCTACGCGGTCAGGCGCACGCTCGAGCGGATGAAGAGCAGGCGAGAGCAGATTCTGGCGGACCCTGAGAAGTACCGCCGCGAGCTGGTGGAACGACGACTGCCCGACGACTTCGACGAGCTCACCGATGAGGAGCAGCAGGAGATCGTCGCGCAACTCGAGGATGTGGTGGCTTCGATAAACCCCGCCGATCTCCGCCTCGACATCTCACGGCTGTCCGCGCTCATCGATCACGCGCGCGTGCTCGAGCGTCGCGAGATTGAATCGAAACTCGTCAGGCTCAAGGCGATTCTGACCGAACAAGGAGTGTTCTCAAACCCGAAGACCAAACTCCTGGTCTTCACCGAGCACAAGGACTCGCTCGACTTCCTGGTCGGCGATGGCCAGGATGGCCGGCCGTACGGAAAGCTGCGAGAGTGGGGACTGACCGTTGCCCAGATTCATGGCGGTATGAAAATCGGCGACCGCGACGCGGTCGGCAGTCGTATCTGGGCCGAGCGTGAGTTCCGCGAGAACGCCCAGGTGCTGGTCGCCACGGAGGCAGCGGGGGAAGGCATCAACCTGCAGTTCTGCTGGCTGATGGTGAATTACGACATTCCGTGGAACCCGGTCCGGCTTGAGCAGCGCGTCGGTCGCATCCACCGTTACGGACAGGAACACGATTGTTTAGTCTTCAACTTCGCCGCGGTCAACACGCGGGAAGGGCGTGTGCTGCAGAAGCTCCTGGAGCGACTGAAGGAGATTCGTCGCGAGCTGGGCACGGACCAGGTCTTCGACGTCGTCGGCGAAATCTTTCCGGCGAACTTGCTCGAGCGGCTGTTCCGGGACATGTATGCCCGCCGGTTAGACGTCCCTGGCATCGAAGAGCGCATCGTAAGAGAAGTAAATCCGCAACGATTTCGGGCGATTACAAACTCCGCGCTTGAGGGGCTAGCGCGCAAGTCCTTGAACCTCTCCGCGATCGTCAACCGGTCAGTGGAAGCCCGCGAGCGTCGACTGGTGCCGGAGGTTATTGCGCGGTTCTTTCTCGAGGCGGCTCCCGTTGCAGGTTTGTATCCCAAACCAATGGCGAAGGACGAGCCCGTGTATCGAGTGGGCCGGTTGCCGCGGACGCTACTGCCGCTGGGCGATCGCCTCGAGGCACAGCACGGTCGGCTCGCTCGCGAGTACGGCAAGGTGGTTTTTGACAAGGCGCTCCTGGCACGAGACGCGACGCTCGAGTGGGTGACGCCTGGCCACCCCCTCTTCGAAGTAGTGCGAGAAGATCTGCGCGAACGCGCCGCGGCGCACCTAAGCCAGGGCGCTGTCTTCTTAGACATCAACAGGAGTGCGGCCAGCGTGCTCGACGTGTTCGGCGCGTCGATCAAGGACGGCCGTGGGCAGACATTACATCGACGACTGCTCGTTGTTGAGACCGACGCCACTGGCGCGATGACGTTGCGGCAGCCCACCGTGTTCCTCGACATCGTCCCCGCCCCTGCTCCGCCACCTGCGGCCGCTGCCTCGTTGCCAGTGCCCGATCGTGGTGCCGTGGAAGCGTTTCTCTACGATCGCGCACTCCAGGCTTGGCTCGATGAGACGACGATCGAGCGGACAGGCGAGATCGAGCGGGTCATCGAGCATGTGCGCATCAGCCTGGACGCGCTGATCGATCGGCAGAACCTGCAGCTTGCCGAGCTGTGCAACCGGCAGGTGCACGGGCAGACGACCACTGGGCTGGATGGGCTGATTGCGCAGGCCGAGCACCATCTGGACGAATTGAACAACCGCCGCGAGAGTCGACTACTTGAGCTGGCCATGGAAAAGCATTGCACCGTGGCGGATATTACGCACATGGGCCGCGGGCTCGTGCTGCCGCATCCAGAGCGCCACACCGCCGGGCTGGTGGCGATGGTGCGGGATGAAGAGGTGGAGCGGACCGCCGTTCGTGTGAGTCGCGGTTACGAAGAAGGGCGGGGCTGGGTCGTCGAGGACGTCCAGTCGCAGAACAGGGGATTCGACTTGATCTCCCGGCGCCCTCATCCCGAAGACGATAAGACGTTTCTCGAGGTGCGGTTCATTGAAGTGAAGGGGCGGGCCGGCGTGGGCGAGATTGCGATGACCAGGAACGAGTACCTGACTGCCGAGCGTCTGAAGGCCGAATTCTGGCTGTATGCCGTGTTCAACTGCGGCGGCACGCCCGAGTTGCACACGGTGCAGGATCCATCGCGGCTCACGTGGGAACCCGTCATTTCGGTGGAGCACTATCGGACCAAGCCTCAGATGATTCGGAGCACCGTGAGGCATTCGTGAGCTACAAGCCGCGTTCACTCTTCAGCTTGATTGACGACATCAATCGGACACTGTTCCTACCTCACATCCAGCGGCCCTTCGTGTGGGATCGAGATCAGATGGCCAGGCTATTTGACAGCCTGATGAGGAACTACCCAATTCAGACGCTGCTGTTCTGGAGGACGAAGGACGCGATCAAGGCTCGCCGCTTCATGCCTGAGCTCGAATGGGACGCCGACTTGAGCGACTTCTACGACGAGGCGATCAGCAAGGAAAACGTCCAGAAGGTATTCGTGCTAGACGGCCAGCAACGTCTGCAGACGTTATTCACGCTGTTTGCCGGAGGTCTGGATGGCGGCCACGAAGCGTACGTGGATCTTACAAGCGGTAGCGTTGCCGACGCGGAGGGGCTCAAGTATCACGTCGATTTTTCTCGGACGGCTCCTTCTCAAGCCTGGTACCGCCTCCGGGACCTCAAGGAGGCCGATGCCCAGCGCAACGCAGAGGAAATCGCCGATCGAGAAAACGACCGATTGGCCGGTGCGTTGAAAGAGGGTCCGGACGAGCGGAAGCAACGCGAGAAGCTCGTTCGCCGAAACGTCAGTCAGATCGCGTCATTGCTGCGTGAGGAACGCCACTTCTGGATCCAGGAACTCGACGGCGTCGCGAACGAGTTTCCGTACAAGACCATTCTCGACATCTTCGTCCGCGTAAACTCCGGCGGGACCAAGTTGGATGCGGCGGACCTAATGTTCGCGGCGATGAAGGAGCAGTGGTCCGATATCGAGCAGCGGGTCGAGGAAGTCGCCGAGATGCTGAATCGGACACAGCTCGGATTCGACAAGAATCTGGTTCTGAAGTGCCTCGTCGTGGCGCACGGTCGCGGGGCTGAGCTCGAGCCAGAAAAGTTTACAGGGCCGGCTAGCGGCAAGTTACTGGAAGAGATCGAAACGGAATGGCCACGCGCCGAAGCGGCGTTCAAGGAGCTCGTCGACTTCATCGAGCGCGACCTGGGGCTGTTCTCCGAGAAGGCTGTCCGTACGTTCAACAGCTTTGTCCCGCTCTTCGATTACTTGTTTCATAACCCTTCGCCGGGCGAATCGGCGCGCCTGCAGATGCGGGCGTTTCATTACAAGGCGCAATTGTTCGGTTGGTTCGGGGCCCAGACAGACAGCATTATCAACGCGCTCCATACGCGTCTTGGCAAACCGTTGATGCAATTCCCTCTCGATTCAGTGAAAGACTACTTCAAGGGCAAGCAAGACGTGGAGCTCACGCGCCAGCACGCGTTGAACATGAGAGTGCGGCACATTGTTCTGAATCTCGTGTACTTCGACACGTTCGGCGTGAGCCCGTTCAAGGTGCGCTTTAAAGGCAACGAGCCACACATCGATCACATCTACCCGCAGAGCGCCCTTCGGAGCAAGTTGGGACTTGGAGCGGATGAGGTGAACGCCATGGGCAACTATCGCTTCATCGGGGCCTTGGACAACATCAGGAAGCGGGCTGAGCTTCCTAGCACCTACTTCAAGCGACTGAAGGATGGCGGCGTGGACATCAAGCGTCATCTATTGCTCGACGATTATGCCAACGACCCCGCCAAGCTCGTGTTCAGCAAGGAGGCTTACCTTGAGTTTCTCAAGGCTCGCGGAGACCGGATCGTGGAAATCGCTAAGCGTGTTGTGAACCCGAAACCGTCATGAGTGCTCGCCTCGAGTGGGAGCCCACGACGCGCGTTAAGTGTTGCCGCCTCGCTCCATCTGATATTCGAGAGCAGGCGCAAGTCGATCCTTTCGAGGGCCTCCCAGGCCATGCCTGACCAACGCTCAATCCTTCAACGGAGGTTCGAACAGCGGGACCGGTTCGCCAACTTTGGTGATGTTCTGATGAAGCTCACCATTTCTGGGTTCCGTGGGCACTCCAATACGATCATCGAGTTCCAGAGCCCGATTACAGCGTTATGCGGCCTCAACGGTTGCGGCAAATCGACTGTGGTGGAACTCGCCGCGGCTGCCTATCGACCGTACAACGGTCAGCCGTACCAGATCAGTACCTTCTTTGCCGTTGGTCCACTCGACCCAGCGCCGTTCTCTCCGCAGGCATCGGTGAGGTTCGATTACTGGCAGAACGATCAGACGGTGCGATCAATCACGCTTTCTAGAACACCGCGTTCGAACTGGAGTGGCTATCGCCTCCGACCTCAACGTCAAGTCGCTTTCGTTTCCGCAGACATTCACGTTCCGCGGGTGGAGCGACATGACTTTGTAGTGCGCAGAGCGGCCCATCTTCAGGTTGAAGCTACAACGGACCTCGCAGAAGTGCTCAACCGGTCGCAGGCCGTACTCGGGCAGACGTACACCGACGTCCAGCGAAAGGATGTCAGGACGGGCACGAGTCGCGCGGAAGTCCTCTCAACATCGCGGGGTGGCATTACTTACTCTGAGGTTCACATGGGTTGTGGGGAGGGCCGTGTTCAATCGATGATTCATCGACTCGAAGCCGCGCCAGCGAAGAGTCTGGTCGTTCTCGAAGAGCCGGAATCAGCGTTGCATCAGAGCGCGCAGTTTCGGCTCGGAACCTATCTGGTCGACTTGGCAATTCGCAAGGGTCACCAGATTTTGCTGACTACTCACAGCGATTTCATTCTCAGGGCGCTTCCCCAGCTCTCGGCCATCTTTCTTCACAAGACAGCCGCAGGTCCCCAGCCAATTGCCGGGATCCCGTCGATGCAAGCGGTCAGCCTGCTAACAGAGGGCCATGCACCGGCGCTCACCATCGTCGTCGAGGACGACTGCGCGCGAGCGATCCTGACGGAAATCGTTCGACGGATCGATGCGAATTTCCTCACGTCCGTTCGCATCGTAGTCGCCGGAAGACGAGATGCCTCAGGCCACACCATCGGTGGCGGCAAGGCTGAGATTAAGGCGGCATTGGCCACGCTCGCGCGAGCTGGCCTTCGAGTCGCCGCGGTTTTGGATGGTGATGGCGCTGCCGATCCTGCACTGAGCGTGTTCAAACTTCCTGGTATGCGGGCTCCAGAGAGAGAGATACTGGCGGTGCCAGAGGTCGCAACCTACCTGCACGCGACATATGGAATCAACCTCGCTGACTTCCTTGCAGGCATCGGCAACGTCGACCATCACGAATATTTCACGAAACTCGCCACGCAGGCCAGGGTTGCGGTAGAGCAACTCACGGGCGAACTGGCTCGCGAGTATGCGAGTCGTGTACCGGCGAATGATGCGAGGCCACTGGTAGAGCAACTGAAGGCCACCGCAGTTTGACAATGAAGCTTCCGAAACGTCTCATCGAAGTAGACCTCCCAATCGCCCGAATTTCCGAGCAGGCGCGGCGTGAGAAGTCCATCCGCCATGGGCACATATCCACCCTGCACATCTGGTGGGCGCGGCGGCCGCTTGCCGCTTGCCGTGCCATCGTGTTGGCGTCCCTCTGGCCGGACCCGGTGGATCTGACAGATTGGTGTGGGCTAGGTCATGAGGTCCGAGTCGGCGATGGCACGATCACAATTCGTCCGGCTCGATTCCTCGATGAGGCGCAGAGACAAATCGAGAGCTGGATCGAGTCTTCGGCCAGCGATCTGACGGCGGATGCGTACAAGCGACGGATTGCCATCCAGCAAGGCCCGGACGGGTGCAGAGACGCGAAGTATCTGCGCGCCATGCTGCTGGAGTTCATTGCCGAGTTTTCCAACTGGGATCGTTCAATCGACACCGAGTACCTGCGCATCGCTCGGGCGCTCACGATGGCGGCTCACGAGTCTCTCGGAGGTGATCCCGGCACGCGTCCAATGGTCATCGACCCCTTTGCCGGAGGTGGATCGATTCCCTTGGAGGCATTGCGCGTCGGTGCGGATGCGTTCGCAAGCGATCTCAATCCGGTACCCGTTCTACTCAATAAGGTCGTGTTGGAGTACATCCCGAAGTACGGACAACGCCTTGCCGCCGAAGTGCGCTACTGGGGCGGGTTGATCAAGGAGCAGGCGGAAGAGGAACTCGCCGCCTTTTATCCGTCGCAGACGCTTGAGGCCCATGTCTACTTCCCGAAACCTAAGGATCGCATAGGCCTTCGGGTTGGGGGGACGTGGTACCTCGACGGCATCGAGCGTGAGACGCCTACCACGTATCTGTGGGCGCGCACGATTCTATCGGAAGCGCCTGGGCAGGGTGACATACCGGTTGAGATCCCACTCATGCGCTCGATGTGGTTGGCGAAAAAGCCCGGAGGGATGCAGGCGCTTCGCTGGGCTCGCGATGAGAAGGGTAAGGTCAAGACGCAGACTGTCGAGGCGACGTATTGGGTGACCAGCGGACCCGTCACGCGCCGCGTTAAGCGTCCGGTACTGGAAATCTTCAGTCCGAAGAAGGAAGGCGAAGTTGAGAGCGGTACCGTTGCGCGCGGGAATACGACGTGTCCCGTCACCGGTCACACGACGCCGGTCAAGTCTGTGCGCGAGCAACTTAAGTATCGGAAAGGAGGTGCTGCCGACGCCAGGCTTCTCGCGGTTGTGACCGCGCTCACGACGATCCGCCATACCGGCCGGAAGGACCAAGGAAACCGTAAGGAATGGGAGGAGCAAGGTCGGTTCTACCGACTGCCGACGACCCGTGACGAGGAAGCGTTCGCCGCAGCGGCGGAAGAACTGGCCGTGCGGCAGAAGCGGGTGCCAGTCGGCGAACTCTCGATTGTGCCTGATGAAGTTATCTCGCTGAACGAACTTCGTCGTATCAGTGTTCCGATCTACGGAATGGAGCGTTGGGGCGACCTTTTCTCGCCCCGACAAGCGCTGGTGCTCGCCACCTTCGTTCGCTTGGTTCGTTCGGTAGGAGAGCGGATACAGGCCGAGTTGACCGCTGGAAGATGGGGAGAGCGCACCGGAGACGCCGGCGTCCGGGTCGAGAGAGCGATCGGACACGCAGCTGGGTCGGTCAGCAACCTGCAGCACACCACAGCAAGCATGTTTGCCGGTTCCGAGGAGCCTCTGGGGGCCTCTCCAAGCAATGATGGGGCATACGCGCGCGGACTGGCCGAGGCTGTCCAGACCTGCTTAGCGCTAGCCGTCGGTCGTCAGAGCGATTTTGAGTCGAGCCTCGTCACTTGGACGGCTGGTGGTGAGTTCGTTGGACACACGTTTGTGCGTCAAGCGCTCGGCATGGTATGGGATTTCGCGGAGGTAGTTGCTTGGGCCGATGCTTCTGGTAGCTGGGAAGGCGCCGTGGGGTGGATCGCGAGAGTGATCGATCAGGAACTCAACGTCGGCTCCGTAATCGGCCATGTCCATCAATCGTCGGCAACCCACCATCCACTCCCTGACGACTCTGCAGACGCACTCATCACCGACCCGCCCTATTACGATGCAGTACCCTATGCGTACCTCTCTGATTTCTTTTATGTCTGGTTGCGGCGCGTGCTTGCTGGAGTACATCCGTCCCTGCTTAGGGACGCTAGCGTCCCCAAAGACGAAGAGATTGTCGTCGATCGTCCGCACCGGCTCAGCAGCTCTACCAAAGACATCTCATTCTATGAGCGCGAGCTTGCTAGAGCCTTCGCCGAGAGCAGGCGAGTGGTCCGTCCCGATGGCGTCGGCTGCATCGTATTTGCCAGCAAGTCGACTGCGTCGTGGGAGGCGATTCTTAAGGCCGTCATCGACGCCGGGTGGGTTGTCACTGGTTCTTGGCCCATTGACACCGAGCGAGAAGCTCGCGTCGCAGCGCAGGGTCAGGCACGTCTGGGATCAAGTGTGCATATCGTCGTCCGTCCGCGGGAGAGGCCGTCGGGCGAGCTCGATGAAGGCGAAGTGGGCGACTGGCGGACAGTGCTGCAGGCGTTGCCCAAGCGCATCCGCGAGTGGATGCCTAGGTTAGAGACAGAGGGCGTTATTGGCGCTGACGCAATTTTCGCGTGCCTCGGGCCCGCATTGGAGATCTATTCGCGGTACTCGCGCGTGGAGCGGGCCAGCGGTGAGGCAGTGCTTCTGCCGGAGTATCTGGAGCACGTCTGGAGCACCGTTAGTACGGAAGCTTTGTCGTTAATCTTCAAGGATGCCGACGCAGCTGGTTTGGAGCCGGACGCGCGCCTGACCGCAATGTGGCTCTGGACGCTCTCTGCGGGGAAGACCGCGAACGGCGCGAAGAACGGCCAAGAAGACGAGCCCGAGGCAGACCGGCCAGAGCAAGAGGAGGATGGAGGCAGCACCGCAGCGAAGGTTACGCGCGGGTTCGTACTTGAGTTTGATGCTGCTCGGAAGATTGCCCAAGGCCTCGGCGTCCATCTTGAAAAATGTGAATCGTTCGTCGAGATAAAAGGTGAGACTGCGCGACTGCTCTCAGTCGCCGAACGAGTAGGTTACCTTTTTGAGAAGGCCGCCACCGTCGGATCCCGTGCCTCTGTATCTCGGGCGAAGGGCAAGAAGCGAAGAGTCGAGCCCACGCTCTTCCAGAGCATAGAAGAAGTGAAAGCCGAAATCGAAGCTGCCGAGGCCGAGACGGCTCATAAACTCACAGCGGCAAGGCCTGGATCGACAGTCCTGGACCGCGTGCATCAGGCCATGCTTCTCTTCTCCACTGGTCGCGGGGAGGCGCTTCGGCGATTCCTGGTAGACGATGGAGTTGGCAAGGATGGTCGGTTTTGGAAACTGGCAGACTCGCTGAACAAGCTCTACCCAGCGAGCACTGAGGAACGTCGCTGGGTCGAAGGCGTGCTGGCAAGGAAGAAGGGGCTCGGCCTTCAGGGATGAACTCACTCCCATGACGACGGGCGAACGATGGCGCGAGGCATTCGTGAGCGCGATGCGCCAGCGGGAAGTCGCGGAGTCGCTCAAAGAGGCCGCCCTCGCCGAGCGGCTGCGCGACTGGACGACGCTGCTCACCGGCGTCGTCGTCGGCTCGTGTCGGATCACAGGCTGGGCGGCCGCTGCGAAGGGACATGCACTCGACGAGTTACCGCAGGCGGGGCAAGAGTTTCTAGGCCTCGACGTGATGGCGTTCGAGCGTGTCGGCGTTGGCTGCGAGGCAGGCTGCGAAGCATCTACCTGGCGGTTCCCGGTGGCAGTGTTTGAGCTTGAGAACAGCCTGTCCGACGACCGCGTGGCCTACTCCCTCTGGAAAACCCTCTGTGTGCGGACGTCGCTGAGGGTCGTGTTTGCCTATCGGCCGAATTGGGATGTGGGCATAGACTTGGTCCAGCATCTTGGACGCGACGTAGTCGGCGCCCTGAACATCGAGGCGCGCATCGCCCTCGATGGCGATACTCTTGTGGTGCTGGGCAGCCGAGGCGAAGGCGACACGTTTCCCCACGGGTACTTCAAAACCTGGCGGCTAAATACGAACACAGGCAGATTCGACAAACTCTAGCGGCTTTTGCCATGTATCTAAAAGGCCGGCAGCGTCATGGCTGATATCGCCAGAGTGTGGTCGTTCGAAGATCGTAAACACGTAGTTGTTGCCTCCGAGCTGGAGTCCGAGAACTGACCGCATGGCCAAGCTGAAGCCCTGGTACCAGGTCGTCACACCTCGAGAAGACCTGCGCGAGAACCGCCCGCTCGACGCGTCCGAGTTCGCGGTGCATCTGGATCACATCCGCCACGGGCGGGCGCATGACGACTACGTCCGCCCGGACCGCTTCTTCTCGCGAACGTTCGTGACGACCAGCCTCCGTGAGCTATTGACGCAGGCCATTAGACGACTATCGGGGCTCTCCGTCGAGACGTCCGCGGTTTTTAACATGGCCACCCAGTTCGGGGGCGGTAAGACGCACGCCTTGGCTGCGCTATACCACCTCGCCAACGGCGGCGACGCGGCGACTTCCTGGAAGGGAGTGAGTGGCCTGTTGCTCGATTCCGGTATCAGCACCATCCCTAAAGCAGCGACCGCTGTGTTTGTTGGAACGGAGTTCGATGTTATCGAAGGCCGTGGCGGTAACGGCGAGCCGCTCCGGCGGACGCCGTGGGGAGAAATCGCATGGCAGTTGGGCGGACAGCGCTCGTTCGATGCCGTGACCGAACACGACGCGCGCGGTGTCGCTCCCGGGGGCGATGTGATTCGCAAGATGCTTCCCGATGGCCCTGCGCTGATCCTGATGGACGAGTTGTTGAACTTCGTGAGCCGAGGGCGCAAGCTCGGGATGCGAGATCAGCTCTTCGACTTCCTGCAGAATCTTTCTGAGGAAGCCAGGGCGCGCGCCGGGGTCGTCCTGTGCGTATCGATCCCCAAGTCACTCGTCACAGAGATGTCTCCCGAAGACGAAGAGGACTACACGCGTCTCAAGAACCTACTTAATCGACTGGGTAAGGCGATCATGATGTCGGCCGAGACGGAGGTGGCTGAGATCATCCGCCGGCGTCTCTTCGAGTGGGACGGGCTGCCGCCGGAGGCAGAGAAGACCGCGCGCGAGTACGCCGACTGGGTTGCCGTAAACGAGGGTGCCCTCAGCGGCCTGGCGGCCGAGACTGCCTACGAGCAGTTCCGTTCGTCCTATCCGTTTCACCCAAGCGTGCTTTCGGTATTCGAGAGCAAATGGCAGGCGCTGCCGCGGTTTCAGCGCACCAGGGGGATCCTCCGGCTCCTCGCGCTTTGGGTGGCACGCGCGTACCGGGAAGATCACCGCAACGCCTACAAGGAACCGCTAATTGGGCTGGGGACTGCGCCCGTCGAGGATCCGATGTTCCGGTCCGCGATGTTTGAGCAGCTCGGGACGAACGACTTGGAAGGCCCGGCCACTACCGACATCGCGGGGAAGTCGGACGCGCACGCCATCCGGCTCGATCGGGAGGCCGCCCCGGAGATCAGGAAGACGAGGCTTCACCAGAAGGCGGCCACCGCCATCCTGTTCGAGTCCAACGGCGGCCAGTTGAAGGCCGAGGCCTCGATTGGGGAGATCAAGGCGGCGCTTGGCGGTCCGGACGTCAATCTTGCCGACGTCGATCAGGCGCTCGAAGGTCTCATTACGTCGTGCTACTACCTGACCTCCGAGCGCAACCGCTATCGCTTCAGCCTCACGCCCAACGTCAACAAGATTCTCACGGACCGGCGCGCCGCCGTGCAACCCAAGGAGATCGACGAGCGGCTCCGGAAGGAGATCGAAGCTGCGTTCCGCCCGGGACCTAAGGACCTGGACATCGACCGGCGGCATTTTCCGTCGCGCAGCAACGACGTGCCCGATCGCGCCGTCCTGACGCTGGTCGTAATGGGGCCCGACATGCCGTCGACCGCCGCGCCGACCAAGCAGCTAATCGAAACGATCCTCCGCGAGTCCGGCACGTCAGGGCGGACCTTCAAGTCTGGTCTCCTCTTCACGGCACCCGACGGCGTCGGCCAAATGGCGGAGCAGGCGCGTGACGTGCTGGCATGGGAGGACATCGAGGATGACGCCGATACTCGCAGCCGAATGGACACGAGCCAGCAGGGCGTGTTGACACAAAAAGTGGCGCGTGCCAAGGCGGACCTGCGCGAGGCGATCTGGCGCGCGTATCGCCACCTTTTTCTGCTCGGCCGTGACAATACTGTCCGCCAAATCGATCTCGGCAACATTACGTCGAGCATGGCCGGGAGCCTCGTGGAGGTTTACATCAACGAGCTGATCCGGCTCGACGAGGTAACCGACACAGTGGGGCCGAATCAGCTAAGGAAGTACTGGCCAGGCGCGTTCACCGAGTGGTCAACGAAAGGGGTGCGCGACGCGTTCTTCGCCTCGCCCGACCTACCGCGGCTGCTGAAGCCGACGTCTCTTCGTAGAACGATTGCGGACGGCGTGACGCAGGGAGTGCTGGGGTACGCGAGAAAGGACGCTACGGGGCAATTGAAGCTCGAGCGGTTCGGCGAGAGCCTGTCTGAATTGGACGTCGAGATTTCGGACAACGCCTTCATCCTGCGAGACGATGACGCGCGCAAGTTGATGGAGCCGCCGAGGGTCACTCGATTGGCCGTTCGTCCGTCGCACGCGAACCTGAAACCCGGCGAGCGTCAAGCGTTCACCCTTGAAGCGTTCGACCAGTACGGACAGACCTTCCAGGCAGAGCCCGGGTGGTCCGGAACGGGCGGCGCCATCGGAAGCGATGGGGTCTACTTGGCCGGCGCGGACGCGGGCTTCTTCGGCGTTCATGTCGTTGCCGATCACTTAGAAGCCCGGGTCGATGTGAGGATTTCGACTGCCGCCGAACCTGAAACGCCTCCGCCATCTCCAGCAGCTGGAACGATCGCCTGGCGTGGGACGATCTCCCCCCAGAAGTGGATGACGTTCTATACGAAGGTCCTGACTCGCTTCGTGGGTACGCCTGGCCTCAAGATCGAGGTCTCCTTCGAGGCTCCGACGAAGCCAGAGGAGACGAGGAGCAGAGTAGAGGAAACGAAAACCGCCCTTCGGGAGCTCGGGCTGTCTGAAGACGTCGAGCCTCAATGACGCCGCGCGGCGACAATGCATTCGAGCATGGTTTAGCGCTCGGTCGCGGATTGACCCCACCGCGGCTGTAGCGGATGAGCAGAACCCTTCTTTAGCTGATCTCGTGTCCGCGCATTCCGGATTCTCATAGGTAGAGCCAGTGCCGGTCTCGGCCACCAGTGACGCCACGTTCAGCCGATCTCCGTCGCTCAGTAAACCGACACTTTGGGCGCGCGGATGACGGGTCCAGCCCCTTGTAGCGGCGAGCACAACGAGAGGCCTGAACGCGTTGACGTTCGCAAGACCGGGCCCGGCGCTCTTGTCGGTCCCTATCGCCGGGGCGACGGTTAGCACACCTGAACGTTCTTGCGAGACGTGCGTTCGGTCGCACGCCAGCTGCATATCGCAGAGAAATTGTTCGGCTAGCGCGCTGCTCGCTGCCGTGTTGTCGGCGGGCGCTCAGGAGTACGCACCTGGCAGCAGCCGCCGAGAAGCTCGGCACAGTTCATTTCGCCACATCAGGCTAGAGCAAGCCCACGAAGGATTGCCGATTCTGTGCTCACACGCTGCCTGGCGAGGACGCTCGAGGGTCAGGATGGTCATAAGTCTCAGCCACGTGCGGCCGCTCTCGGTCTATCGCTGTGAGGAGATCAGCAAGTCGAGATCTCCGACGCAGATATTCGATCAACTCCACTGCTTTCTCTGGTTTCGTGCGGCCAGGAATGTCTTCCCAATCCACATTCAAGTCAAATGCGAGTGTTCGTAGCTCGCCGAGATCGAACAATTCCGTAAGCATGAATCTCAGCCCTCGAGCGTCTATGCCACCGATTAACGGACGCCTCGTGGAATCCATTGCCGACGATTCACGGCTGGGCGCCCGTCTATTCGTGTCACCAGCCAGGAGGGAAAGCGTAAAGCACGCGGCAATTTCAGCGGCGTACGGTTGCCATTCGTCGGTTTTTGTCGAGTCCGCGAAATCACAGACTCCTTTGATCATGATGAACTCCGGAACTTCGGGAAGCTGCCAGAGGGCGGCAGCCGTGCCCGCGGACTCCATCTCAAGGGCCGCGGCACGGGTCCAAATCTGCGATAACCCTTCCACAGTTGCCATGTCTGCGACAACCTTATTTCCGGACAACACGACGCCTACGTGCGTCTTCGTGTTGCTCGAGGGCGCGCCATCTGGCCTCTGGACCGTTGCTTGATTCTTCCACCGGTCGTCCGTCAGACCCAGCGCTCGCTGAACAAGCCTCGGGGAGCTCCGATAGACGGACCAGCGGGGGCGCGTCCCACCAGGCGTAACCTTTGCCAATTCGTAGTCAACGATCTGGTCAGACACTACTACATCACCAAGACTCACGTCCCTTCCTATGCCGGCAGCGATGCCGGTGAGAACGATGATGTGCGGGTGCCATTCGTTGACAATGTCTCTTGCGAGCAATGCACCATTGAGCTGACCCGAGCCCAGACCGGAGGCGACCACAACTGATCGTCCATCTAAAAGCTGGCATCGGTAGTGCGTTCGAATCGAGTGCTGGGAGCCGCCTTCGGAGCCCACTGGCAAGCGCCTTAAAACAGCCTCAAGCTCAAGAGGTAGGGCGACGGCGATAGCAATATCTGCAGTTTCGTAGCTCATGTTGATTAGGACGTTCTGAACTGTTGCCGGACGACATGGTGCCAATCAACGTGTGGTCGCTCCTTTTGGAGCACTTCTACAAGGTCAGGAATCAGCCCTCGTCGCTCAAGGTAATACACCAGTTCTTTGGCCTTGGCTGCCCGCCCGAACCCTTCTAGGTCGTCATAGTCGACACCGACATCCCTGCATAGAGTGCCGAGCTCGCTATCACTGAAGGTTTCGCTGATCTTGCGGTGAAGAGCCGCCAGATTCACACCGCCCGCCTCGAAGGCGATACGTTCCTCGTCAACCTGTCGCGGACTGTCGACGCTTATTCCTTCAGCGCCAGGTCGGGACGAAACCTCGCGTTTCGGACCACTGTCAACCGACGTCTCCCTAAACGGGTGGATCTCCCGGTGTTTAACAAAGGAATACCACCGCCAGAAAAGGCCGAACATTGTCGCAACAACACCTGCCGCTGCTATCGCGTAATCTTGTCTCCAGCCGGCCAATGTCGCGGTCGCCGTTGCTGTGAGAATGCTCGCGATGGCGAATGCTGCGATCGACACCACTGTCACAGTTTTTTCGAATACCCGCAGTTGATGGTCGCTATTAATCCGCGTTAAGTCCTTGGCTGCGAACTGGTAGATCCAGCTAATCGGCCTCGTCACCAACCACGGTGTAAGCAATGCCCATAAGACAAACGTTGCATACAAGGGCAGTAGTCGAGACGCCTTCTCGATGTCAGAGGGCTCGAGGCCGGTGCCGCCGGCTGTGGACAGAGATCCCGTGGATGGCGACGCCAGAATTTCGGCGCTAACAACTAGGACCACAGTGGTCAGAAGGAACAGCAAGAGTGCCTTAGAGTAGCGGAGGACCAAATGTCGGAGCGAGATTGCATGCCTCGCGAGCGACATTTCCATCTTGGCGACCTCTTCAATCAGGAATCTGTCAACGACTCCCGCAAGTCCTAGCGCAGCGTCGAACAGGCGCACGTCCTCATTCAACGCATCACGCTCGCTCGGCATGTACTTCAAGCGGTGCTCCGGAATGATCTGATCGTGAGTTGCCGCCAAGATCCGCAGGTACGTCTTTCGGTCCTCCTGATCCTGCGGAACGATGAATGACAGCATATCCTTCGTCTGTTGCGAGGCAATGATGGCGTCCTTTACCTCTGGTCGTGCCTCGTCATTAGAAAACGCAACACCAGACAAGACGAGTCTAGGGTGAAAGAATCGCTCACGCAGGCCGGCATGGTACGCAGTGAAATAGAAAGCGACGATGTCCTTGATCAGGAGATACAAGGCCAGGAGCGGAATCCCGAGCGCCGCGACGAGCAGGGCCGTCGCGAGCACTCGTGGCAGTGGATCGCCAAAAGTCAGGGCCACTTTTGCGAGTCGCACGAATGCGTCCCGCAAGAATACCGGGAGCAAGAAGAGCAGGCCCGCGCCGTTGAGGAAGACACCCGCAATGCGATGCATCGTGGACAGCCGTACCTCGGCGCGCTGCAGGTATGCCCGCATAGCTGCCCGCTCGTCTTCCGTTAGGGTGACGGGCTCCCCGACCACCCTCGCATCTGGGAGGTTCATGACGCAGTATCACGGGAACGCGAAACCCTGTTCCCGGCAATCTTCAGCACTGTGCTGACGGTCGAGCTGGCGTGAATATACACCGGAACCCGCACGCACCGTCGCTCCGGATCGGGATGGTACGGGCGTGCTCGGACGCGTCCAGGCTTCGCTCGCTCTGCTCGCCGCTAGCGCGGCCTGGACCCGCCCTCCGCGCGCCCGAACGGAGGCGGCTATCGGAGCGACCAGCATTGCGGAGCGATAAACTCCGCGCTTTTTCTCGCCGCATTCTTCGCAGGGCTCTGATGCTCCAGTGACCGACGAGGGCTCGCGACGGTAGCGCACGGCTCGCTGTGGCTCTTCACACTCATTCGGAGTCTTGGCTGGGAAGGAACCGAGCTCTGCCATGAGCATGCCGCATCGCATGCTTTTTGACGGCGCGTTCGTTTGCAACTCACGCAGCACGGGCGTAGCATGCGCTCAAATCCATCGGCCCTGCTGGCCGGTCGACTCGCGCTTCTAAGCGCGCGATTCCAGGGTCTTCTGTCTCGGACGAAAGTCGTCCATGGTCGCCTCATCGCCCATCCGTAACCCTCCTGGCGTTTGGAAAGGAGTGTGCGCTATGCGTCGAACGCAGGTCACCGGCGTCGCCCTGCTCTCTGGTGCAGCGAATGCGGCATGGCGTCTCTCGCAGAGGGTATCTAGTGTTCTCCCTGGCCGGAGCCGGCCGACGCCGACATGGGCTCCTGGCCCAATGCCGAGAAGCTCGGAGCGATCCGGACCGCTGATGGGTATTCCGAGGTGGACCCAGTCCCTTTGCCCGGATTGCAATCGCGAGGCAGTCAACGCGGTGCTTAGTGGCGACATTAGCGTCTCGGATTTTAGAGTTCGGCCCGGAGTAGTTGACGCCCAGATTATCGAGGAGGCGGGGCGCGTCCTCATGCGGAAGACCTGCGAGAAACACGGGGCATTCGAGGACGTCCTGTCCACGAATCCTTCGTTCTTCAGGCGGATCGAGTCGCTCTACGTCGGCCATGATTTCAAATGCATTGGCGACGAGACCGTTCACAATCACGGGCCTTCATCGATTGAAACCGGGCGGGGACTCGCGCTCATCGTAGACCTCACGAACCGGTGCAACCTGAAGTGCTCGCCATGCTTCATGGACGCCAATCATGCTCCTTACGTCCATGAACTTTCGATGGACGACGTCAGGCACATCTTCGAGCGAGCGCTTTCGTTCAAACCGCAACGCGAGTTCAACATCCTGTTCGCTGGGGGAGAGCCGACGATCGCGCAAAACTTCTTGGATGCCGTGAGCCACGCGAAGAGCGTGGGATTCAATCGGATCTGCGTTGTGTCCAACGGCATCCGTTTCGCTCAGGAACCGGAATTCGCTGTGCGCGCTCGAGCCGCGGGAGTTCACCAGGTGTATCTGCAACTTGATGGCGCCTCCAACGAGAGCCACTTGCACCGTGGCGCCACAAACCTGTTCGACGTGAAGCAGCAAGCGTTGGAGAACATCGCCCGGGCCGGGATGATGACGAATCTCCAGGTCGCGGTCATAAACGGCGTCAACAATCAGCACGTGGGAGATGTCGTCCGCTTTGCTTTGGGGAACATCGACAAGATCCGAAGCGTGCTGTTCCAGCCGATCATGTTTGCAGGCCGAGATGCGGACGTTCCCGACGAAGAGCGCCGGGCACGACGGTATACGCTCGCCGATGTGGCACAGGACCTGAAGCGACAGGTTTCAACGACGGAATGGGAGCCGATGCGCGATTGGTTCCCGATGTCCGCATATAGCGTGTTTGCGAATCTGTTCGACAGCCTGAATCCGAATTCCGCGGTTGGGAGCATCTATTCAGACGTGCATCCGAACCAGGGGATCTTCAGCCCTCTGCTGGTGAACCGGAAGTCGGGCCAAGTCGTTCCAATCTCATCGTTCGTGAACGTCGACCAGGTCCTGAAGGATGTAGTTCAGATCACGGACAGCGGCTACGGAGGCGCACCGGCGAAAGCCCAACTCGCACTCTCGGTTCTGAGAAACTACGACCAGAGAAGAGCGCCCGACGGATTCTCGGTTGGCGACTTGGCGAGGCTCTTGCGGCAGTTCGCCCCACGATACCGGAGCGACAGTGCGGATTGGTCGGCGCAGGACAACGCTGACCCGCAATGGCGCCTCCTGATGGTCGCGGCGATGTGGTTCCAGGATCTCTTCAACTACGACCTGAGCGCGGTCCGAATGGACGCGACGCCGGTTGCAACCGTGGAAGGCGAGATCCCGTTCTCCGCCTACAACGCCGCCGGATGGAGGCAAGTAGTGGAGCACCTTCACAAGACAGCCACACTTGCAGATTGGCACAGGCTGCACGGGCGACATCGCATCTACGCGAACGGAGCACTGGTGCAGATCTCGGGAACGAGACGAGTCAATCGACGGGGCGAGAGCTTGGCCGAGCTCGTTGCGGTATCGGCCTCGGGTGCGGCCGAGGGCGGAGTGCAGTCGGCCGGCGAAGGCGCGAGCCGCTAACGTCTGCGATCGCTCGCTTGAAATGGTTCGGGCTCCGTGTCCGTCAGCGGCCGTGTCCCAGCTCCTGGCCGACGGAGGCCTGTTCCAACGATTGGCTTGAGGCGCTCGGCTGCTGCGCTGATTCCGCTCGGTTGCTTGCCGGTGCACGATCCAGTGTTCGATCATTGAGGGCGACGGTCTTGTCGAACCTTCGATCGAGCGATGACTCGAGCCGCCGAGAGTCGTCGGTGTACACGTCCAGTCCCTCGCTCATGCGCGATCCTGCCACGTACGCGAATCGCTGGTTAACCAAGGCTGAGGACTGGCCGCTCTCGGCGTGAACGAGGACGCGGTCCGCTGTGGCGCCTTGTGCCGAATGACTCGTCACGGCGTAGCCGTGATCCAGGTGCTTGTGCTCTCCTGAAAAACTGGCCGTTCGGCCCGAGTCCGTTCGGATGTTGATGTTTCCTGACGAGTCGATTCGTTCGATCTTGCCGAGCTCACGGTTTGCCAGGCCCGACGATCGATCTGGCGCCGTCAACTGGATTCTGTCGCCCTTCGAGAAATTCCGCTCGGCCGTCTCGTAAACGGCGACGCCTCGGAGTCGTTGGGGGTCGTACTGCTGGTCCCGCCCGTCTTTTAGTTCGACGCGCAACGTGTTCTGTTGTGCATCAACGTTCCGCACCGTCGCATACTCGCCCGGTTTGATTCCGAGCTGCGCGCTGCCCTTCGTGTACCGGATGACGTCGCCCTCTCGATACTGCGCGGCCCAGGCCCGATCGGCGCCCGTCATATCTTGGCGCGGGACGAGCACTTTGACTTGATGGTCCGGTCCCGTCACGGTTCCTCGGCTCTTCAGCTCTTCTCTGATGCGGCTGTTCAGATCCTGCCTCGTCTGGTTGTCTGGCGAAATGACCAGCGTCCGTTCGGAACCCTTGGGATAGTCGCGGGCGATGGCATTCAGCCGCTGGTCTCGATCCGGGATCTCACGAATCCGCCCCTGATCTCGTAGCTGGGTGAACGCTTCCCGAACTCTTCCTTCCGAGAGATCGCGTACGACCTGCTTGAGTCCCGGATCGCGCTGCCGGACGATCTCATCGAGCTTCGTCGTCTTCATGCCCGCTTGCTGAAGCTGCTGGAACGGGCGGCCAGCGTCGACTGCCTGGTGCTGCTGCGTGTCTCCGACGAGCAACGCGCGGTCCTTGGGACCCATTCGTTCGAAGAACTCGCGCGTCTGCCTGGTGCTCACGAGGCTGGATTCGTCGACGACGTAGAGGTGTCCGCGACCGCTCTGATGTTTGGGGGACTCCGTTAGGTGACGCTGAAGAGTCGTCGCGCGAATGCCGGCTTCCTGGAGCTGCGAGGTGGCACGCGAGGTCGGCGCGAAGCCCTGAACCTTGTAGCCCTCTCGTTCGGCGGCTGTCCGCACCTCGCGCAGGGTAGTGGTCTTGCCAGAGCCAGCAACGCCCTGCAGCGCGACAACGCGGTCCCGGTTCGAGAGGATCTCCTTCACAGCGTTCCGCTGGACGGGATTCAAGTGAGCCGCGCGTCCGGCCTCCTCTCGGACGCGGCTGCTGACCAGCGGCTCGAATCGATTCTGGCCTTGTCGCATGTACTCGATGTTCCGGCGCTCGCTCGCGATCGTGGCCGGAGTCGTGTACCTCTCCGACGGTGAGCCCTGGCGCTGGCGGTCGACACGGACGAGATCGCCACGACGGGCACGGTCGTCGAACGCTCCCTTGACATGGTCGACCGAAGCGCTGCCGCAGGCACGTTTGAGCGCCTCCTTCATCAGGTCACGGCGGTCCACCACGGCCTCTCGCTCGAATGTCTTGTCGCGTGCGTACGTGACCGCCGCTCTGGCGTGCTGCCCCGCATCCGGTTCCTGCCGAACGCCGCGATCGCGGGCGCTCTGAACCACCTGTGCCGGCTGATTCCCATGCCTGGCTGCAAGATCCCTATGCAGCCTCTTCACCTCGTCACGCTCGAGCGAGACCTTCGCCTCTCGAGTGCGGTGCGCAGCGATCTGGGCCGCCGCAGCGCCGCCCAGGCCGGCGGCCTTAAGGTGATCCCGAATCTGGCGGCTCCGCGGGCTGTTGGCCTCCAGGTACTCGCGCGAGTACCCCTTGATCTCGGGCGTTCCGTTCTTCTCGACTTGGATCTCGTACCCGAGATGCTGTAGCCGCCACGCGAGCTCGGCACGATAGACGGCAGTGCCGTACTGCTGCGTCCGGTAGACCTCCTGGGGCTGCATTGCGCGAAATTCTCCATCATGGGTCCTGGTCATGTTGAAGAAGACGGTATGGGTGTGCAGTTGAGGAGCGGGGTAGCCATCTACCGGGCGAGAGGTATCGTGCTCGAACTTCGCGACGATCCAGTGAGCGGTTGTTTCAGGTGGACGATTACCGCCCAGGCGCGCCTGCACGTAGCTCTCGACGCTGTTGACGGCGACCCGAACGGCCTCACGGTGCGCTTCGCGAACTCGCCTGTCGTTTCCGACCAAAGCGGTGAGCGACACGCTCTTCGGCGCGGAGAATGTCGCGTCCCATCCTGCTCGGTGTCCCATCGTCTTCAGCGTCTTCCCGCCGGCGGTCTTGTACATGTGGGGGAGTCGTTGATCGACCAACTGCTCTTCGGTGTGAGGGTGGCGCCCTTCGGAGATGCGCGCGAAATGGTCGGGACGAACACCGCCCTGCAGGCCGAAGTGTCCTGCAAGGCGTCCCTGCCACTCACCGCGGACGTGTTCACCTTCGGCGTAGTACGCCTGTGAGCGGCTGGTAAACTCCTCCGCGTGGTACTTCTGCGCCTGGCTCGAGCTAAGCGGCTGAGAGATCGTCAGCATCACTCGAAGTACGGATCACGTTCGACTGCAGGGTCTGGTCGGCTGCGCTGGGGCACATCCCGGCGTGGTTGGGGTCTGAGACGATGGCCGCGGTTTGCGCTCGACGTCGCCAACTGACCGCGCTGGTCATTGCGTGTCGATGATGCCTCGGATGGCGGTCGCTGAGGCCAGTCCTTCGAGCTGACCGGGCGAGGTAGCAGAGCTGGCTGCAGTTTCTGAACAGGATTCGGTTTGAACCGAAACCTGACGACGTAGTTCTCGGATTTCAGATAACCGGCCAAGTTACTCAAGCCGGTGATCTCTGACGCCAGCACGAGGGGCTTCGTCTGACGATCCAGCGAGTATCCATGCCCCTTGCGGTGGTAGAGCATCGGAAAGTACTTGTCGTAATTCACGGACTCGCGCAGGCGCTCGAACTCAATTTCTCCCAGCGCCTTGCTTATCCACTCGGCGGCCCTCGGCTCGCTGGTCCTCAGGAATACCTTGGTCCCTGGCTGGGACAGCATCGCCTCTGACTCGGTCTGATACTTAGCCTCCAACTGTGCCCGGCCCTGAAATCCGAGGACTAAACGCACATTCGGTTTACGCGCCAAAGCGAGCGCGTCGGGCAGTTTCGGCAGCTTATTGAGCGTTGGCAGCTCGTCCAGGAAAACCCACACAGGCTCACCGCCGGAGAGCAGACGCGTGAGGAGAAGGTCCAGCCAGACGGTGATCAGGGGCCGCAGTCGATCGAGCGTCTGCGGTGTCGACGTGAGGAAGATCCAGCCCTTGCGGTGCTTCGCCCAATCGTTGGCGCTCCAATTCCCGGTCGTCTCGGCCCGCTCTGGAATGAGCTGGAAAGAATCGCCGACCATGCTCAGGGACGCGAGCACGCCAGCGCGTTGGGATGGCGCTCCGGGGTCGATCATTGACGCGAGCTCCGTCCCATCGACCAGCCGATCGATCTCACCGTGATGCTGAAGCCAGTGCGCGATCTCCTGGGCGGTCGGCCTGAATGAGAGCAGCCGAGCAAAGATCTTGCGGGGACTCTCGATGAAGAATCTGTTGTCGCGACGGTCATCGGGAAAGAGAGCCTTGGCGAACGCCAGCGCTTCAGCCCGGTGCTGAATCTCGTCTCCGGGCGACCAAAAGGGCATGCGTGTGTCAAGCGGGTTCAGGATCTGGTCGCCGCGTTCTGGCCTGTAGAACTGCGGCGTGAACTCAAGCGCCGGATCGTAGACGATGGCCGCCTCGTTGCGATCGGCAACCTGCTCGAGCATCTGGCGGATCAGCGATGACTTTCCGGTTCCGGTGTCGCCCATCAGCAAGAAATGGCTGCTTTCCTCCTGCCGACGAATTGAAAGCGGCCCCCGTCCACCGGAGCCGCCTATCAGCGTCCGGAGTGAAGATCCCTCGTCGGTCAAGAATCCGATGCCGTCCGCTTGCTTAACTCGATTGAACTTTTCCCTCGTTAGGAGTTCAGGGCCTCGCAGAGTGTGTCCGCGCCGCATTGCCCGGCCGGACCTGCGATAATCGAGCACGCTGACCACGAACGCGACAATGCCCAGCGCGAGCATGCCGAGTATCTGCGGTGGAATCCTGGTGCGGATACCAGCCCGGTTCGCCTGAATCTGCGCTTCCAGGCTGGCGCAGGCCCGGTCTGGTCCGTCTCCAGACGTCCGGAGGAACTCGAGGCGCTTGGCTCCGGCGCCGATCGCCGGCTTTGAGAGCATGAGCCGGAGTGTCCCAGAAGGGGACGAAGGCAGCACAACGACATCGGCGATCGAGGCGAGAGTGCGATTGCCGTTCGATCGTTGAACGTAAGGGAGGACGATCGGCCGGCGTACGACCGAGCAACTGCTCCGATAGGCGTCAATGTAGTACTGCTGAAGAGGCGGTGCGGTCAGTTGCCGAAGCGTGAGGACGTGGAAGCCGAAGACAAGCAATACCGCCAGCACCACGGCTCCCAAGTAGTCGCGCTTCGCTCCACGCCACCAGCGACCCTCCGCCCAGCTCTTTTGGCCCGCCATATTTCACTTCCTGTGTTCTCAACCTGCGTCGTTCTTGCCGGTGCTCAGGACGGCCGCTGCGCGCTTGTGCTTGTCGCGATCCGCTCGCTCAATCAGCTGGCGCATCTCGTCCTGGCTCACCGCCTCGCCGTTCGTCAGCCGAAACATCACATTCAGGAGGACCGCCCGAAGCGCGAGCAACTCGGCGAGAAGCACGGTGTCCGTCTGGACCTCGCCGCGATTCGCTTCGTCGAGGACGGCGCGGCGGGACCATTCGCTTAGTCCCACGCCAGCTTTCAGTGCTGCCGCTTCGACGCGCGCGTACTCGACCTCCGTCAACTTGGTGCCGAGCGACCGATCTCGGAGAGGCCCTTTCACGTCGATCTCCAACGATTCTCGGGTTCCCGTCAGGGAACCGCGTCGTCGTAACTTCGTCCACGATAAGCGGTTCGCAACGGCGAACCACGTTCGCCAGCAGCACCCTCACAGGGGTGACGTGTCAGATCGTTCAGCCGGTGCGCAGCACCGAATACCACCAGCGGTCGTTAACGGGCCGCTTCCGCGAGCTCGAGGAGCTTGGCGGCCGAGAGTTGGGGCAGCTGCAGCTTGGCCGCAATACCTGCCAACGCTGGCTTGTCGATGACCTGTCGTCGGTAACCTTCGATTGCCAAATGGACGATCTCCTCCTTCAGCTCCAGTGCGCCATCAGGGCCCCTGCCGGTGCGATCTTTCAGGTCAGCATGGAAGAGAGCAGCGGATTGCTTGGCAGCGGCGCGGCTCCTCTGGCTCAGGAGAGCCTTCGCGTCCGATTCAGACAGGACGGTCAACGTGAGCAGGCGATACACGACGGCCTGATAGCTCGTTCCGAACCTCCCGGAAATCGCAGCGACGTCCTGGAAGGTAATGGTTTGGGAACCGGGTGCCGATCTGACCTCCGCCCGAATCGCCTCCTCGGTGGCCACATCGAAGACGATGTGCGCCCGTCGGCTGGGGTGCCCCTTGCCAATGGCGGCGAGAACCTCGCCGACACCGGCAGCAGGAAGGAGGAAGGCCGAGGCGAAGGCGTTCGCCCGTTTCTCCATCAGCTCGCTCGCGTTGCCACGCTTCGTCACGACAACGGACCGTTCACGATCGAACAGCGCATGACCGTATTCGTGGGCATACGAGTACCGTCGTCGGGCATTGGCATGGCGGAGGTTGACGAGAATGGCCGTCCCCACCGACTCGTGCCGGAGGAAGACGCCAGACAAGTCATCCGGGAGATCAACAAAAGAGGTCCGCACGGCCTGAGATGCGATCAGGTCCGAGACGCTCCCGAGCGGGACGGAACCGAGGCCGAGTCTTTGCCGTTCCTGACCAGCGACCTGTTCGCCCTGGGCGATGGCGTCAGCAGCCGTGCGCGGTGCCGAGAGGGCGTAATGAGGCGGCCCGCTTTGCGGTATCCGTCCAAGGGTGCGCTCGAGCGCCATCGCCTCGCGGCATAGGGTCAGCACGTCGTCAAGTCGGCGCCTGGCGGTTCGAGCGAGCAGCTCCGGGGCGAGGTCGAACAGCACCAGGAGCAACTCGTCACCACTCGGAAAGTCCGCTCCGACCAGATCGACAACGGCCTGCCCGTACAACCCCGCAAGCTTTGTCAGCTCGTCGGCGGACACAGGTCGGTTTCCAAGTTCGATCTGGGCGATCAGCGTTCGCGAGAGACCGAGATGATCGGCCGCTGTCTGCTGGCTGATTCCGCTGTTCTCACGTGCGTCCCGCAGGTTTCGTGCGATGGTGTCTCGATCAGGCGGCATGTCGGCTCACTTTTATGCTTGACGGCGCGGATCCGACTATAGTAATTGTTCAACAGTTATGTCAAGTATTGACATAATCGTCTAACACTGACTGACGGACACTATCTCGGTCTGGGGCCTCCGTCGAAGTGGAAGGGGGACGCCATGAAAGCGATGACGGAGCGGGAGGTCACACGCGAAGCGATCTGGATGACGCCACGTCAGGCGGCCGATTACCTCGGTGTGGGTGTCGACACGATCTACGATGCCTGCGCGGCAGGCGGCCTGAAGCACGTAAAGCTTGGGTATCGCACCATTCGTGTCCGGCGCGAATGGATCGACCGCTGGACGGAGGGACGCGCGAGGGAGTTCGCGTAAAGGGGGACAGCATGCCACATCGCGCGGCGAGCAAGGTGAAGGGGCTCTACAAGAAGCACAACCTTCGGTGCCCAAATCAGGAAGGGCTCCCAACCAACTGCGACTGCCCCTGGTACGGGAGGTACAGGTGCATCAGCAAGGGGTTGGCTGCCTGGGCACGCAAGACAGTCGATCCGCGCACGAAGGCGGGCGCCGAAGCCGTTCTCGCGCGCCTCAAAACCGTCGTCGACGAGCGCAAGTACTCGCCGGAAGGGGAGCAGCGATCTCTTGGCTCCGGTCAGCGGTTCAGCGATTTCGTCTTGGAGTGGAAGACGCACTATGCGGAGGAGTACGGCCTGACCTCGAATTCGTTGGATGACATGCTGAATGTCCTGACGGAGGGCCTCGGTTCGTTCACGCTGGAACACCTCGCCGGCGATCCCGTGCACATCGAGCGGTGGTTGAACCGGATGCAGAAAGAGCGCAACTGGTCACCGAATACTTGGAATCGGTACTACGGGCTCCTGAACACGCTCTGCGTCCGTGCGACCCGGTGGAAGACGAATGGCACTCCGCGGATGGCTCACAACCCCATGACCTCCATCGAGCGAAGGGTCGGGACGAAGAAGAAGTTCGGCGTTCGAATCGAGGAGGCGGTGGAGGACAAACTGTTCGAGGCATGCGCGGCGTTGAATCGCCCGCAGCATGCGCCACACAGCATTCGGCTCGATTGGGACAAAGTCGACACCATTCGCAAGCGCGTTGCCGGAGGAGAATCACAGAGCAAGGTCGCCCGGTCGTTCGGCATCTCCAGCGGCCTCTGCTGTCAGATCGTGAAGGGCGACATCTGGAACCGGGAGAAGTACCGCGTGGGCACCAAGGGTGACCTGATGCGTCTTCGCCTGATGATGGCGCTCGATACCGGCGTCCGCCGGGAAGAAATGATGTTGATTCAGATAAAGCACATCAACTTCCGGCCTGCTCTGACAACGGTCGAAGGCGAGCAGCGGGAACTGTTCGCGGTGGAGGTCCAGTCGAAGGGCGAGAAGACGACCGGCGAGAAGGAATTCGTGTGGGTCGGCACGGAGCGCCTCAAGGAGGCGCTCAAGAAGCGACGCTTTGCACTCCGCAATGATCCGGAAGCCTACGTGTTCGGCACTGAGACCGGCAAACGTCAGAAGGCGTTCCGTCGCATGTGGCGGGAACTGTTCACGCTTGCGGGGTTGAAGTACGGAAGGGACAAAGGCGTCGTGTGGCACACACTTCGCCACGAGTTCTGCTCGCGAACCGCCGAGAACACCGGCGATCCCGTTGTCGCGCAGGAACTCGCGCGACACAAGGACTTGCGCACGACCCAGGGCTATCTACATCCCCGTTTGGCGCGCGTTCTTGCCGCGGCCACTGGCTTGAACCGAAAGTCTTGAGCATCCCATTGCCCGTTCGCTTCCAGACCGTGCTGTGAGGTATATTGTTCGGCTCGCCAATCGGCAGCGAGGTCGCCCATGACATTTACAGGAGGTGCTCTATGACGTAGCGGAGGACACACATGCGAAACGACATGGCCAAGGTGGTCACCGAGGCGCCGCGCCGTGGACATCGGAACCCAAGCAAGAAGTGGGGTCGTCGTCTGACCACAGACGAATACGACTCCGATGATCACGGTCCGAGTCGCGCACCCACGGCGCGTTACCGCCAGTACGGTTAGAACGCCAAAGAGTTTTCGGACGTGCTTGGACCGCTGCGCCGGTATCTGCGTAAGCAGGTTGGGCGCCCCTGGGATCAGGTCTGGTCCGAGATCACGCACACCCTCGACAGCCGCTCCCTGACGGGGCAGCACATCTTCGATCACATTCGCTGGGAAGTGGAGCAGGACGCCTGGATTGGCGAGGATGGGTGCCTGTACCACAAACGGCGATGGGGCACTATCGAGTTGACGAGTGGACTCTACGTCCATCCTGTCACGCGGCTTCTCTATTACAAACCAGATCGCCGATTGGGTTTCCGCGGTGGGCCGTTCCTGAATGCGCGAGCGGCTCTGGCGGCCTTTGGGCTTTCGGCCTCGACTGCTGAGGAGATCCGGCGGCACCGAGTGGACGGACTACGCGTCTGGGAGCATCAGGACTGCGGCTGGTTCATTCACACGTACCACAATGTGCCCGAGCAAATCATCCGCGTGATCACTCGCAGTGACGGACGTGACGTCCCCATCTACAGTTCGGCGCGTCTCGAACGTGTGGCTACGAAGCAGGCCAGCAGGAAGGAGATTCGGGACGCGAGGGCGCTGTTGCAGCGAGACCCTCTAGCCGGTCCGTAAACCACGCGGGACCGACGTCACCCAGGCTTCTGGGTGACCCATTCGGTCAGCAACCGACCGCAGCGCCTCTGAAGGGCGCGGAACTCGCGGTAGCACGGCGAGCAACAGACGAGATGTTCATAGCCGGGGTGGCCTATCAGGAGGGCACGAACGGCGAGAGACTGCACAATCGCAAGCGCTGGGCAGCCACACCGATCGGGATTGGGATTGCCGAACGCGAAAGCCAGGTCCATCTCGTCGTCCACCGAGAATCCAGCTGCAACCGATCTGTTCGAAAAATTGGTCATGCTCCCTCCAAACCGAGCCACAGGGCCGGGTATCCGAGGGGCGGCACGAGGCAGCCCCACGTACTGTAGAACGCCGGTTTCGAGGAAAATCTTTCAACGCTCATCCATTACGGCTGTAAGCACGACCCCCGCGGTGCGCCGGATCCGCTCGAGTGACTGAGCGAGGGCGGTGCTATCGCCGTTGTAAAGCTGGATGTAGTCACGTGAGGAATCAGCAACGGCAAGACCGATAGCATGGCCGACGACAAATGCAACCGACTCGGCTTCGAGTTCCCGGATGTCTCGCGACGCGGGTCGATCGCTCGCGCGATGAAGCAACTCGTGGGCGTACTCGTGCACCAGGACCATGAACTCGGACGCTGGCTCGAGGCCTGCCAGCACCTGGATCCGTCCGCCGCAAGAGAGGCCGAGAGCGCCACCGAGGTCATCGCCATACTCAATCGCGATGCTCGAAGAAGTAATCGCTGCCTTCAGCGCGATCGTTTTCGTGCCCGGATCACCAGCCGGCTCGGTCGCCTCGGGCAGGGGAGCACCATCCGTCTGTTGGACATCGAACACGTAGGCGGTTCGAAAGCCGATGACGGCTTTCGAATCTTCGTCTGCCGGCTCCTCGCGTCGACGCATCACGATGGGCGCCAAAATGGCGATGCCCTTCTCACCCTTGCGAACGAAGCGTCCAAACGTGCGCCAGGTGTGGAAGCCCGCAACGCGAGTCGCCGTGGGGCACTGCGCCATGATCAAGCAGACATTGTGGAAACTGTAGCGATGGAACCGCGCCATCGTCTTCAGCAGCGACGTGAGGCGTTCGCTTTGCCCTTGCTCGAGCAGGGCGGCGAGCTGCTTCAGTGACTCGGTGGTGAGCTTCTTGAGATCGTCGGCGTTCATGATGTGTCCTCCCTTTCAACCGGGCTGTCCGGTGTTCCTTCACAACTGAGGAACCCGGCAGCCCGTCTCGGGAGGACACGTTTCCGATCACCGTCCGCCGAATGCTGCGGTGAGTTCCACCGGCCGTGCCAGCACGCTCTTTCGCTGGCGCGGTCGGTGACACCGCAGCATGTTCGTGCGCAGCACGACGGCGGGCGGCTCTGTCAGAGAGACTCACGCCGACGATGAACGCTCGCCACGCAGAACGTGAGATGCACATGAACCAGGCTAGAAACCTAAGGCCTTCGGTATAATCAGATTCGTGGCAGGGATCGACGTCACCCCAAGGGATCGCCAACGGTATGCGCGGGCCCGTGCACGCGGAGAGCCACGCGCGGAAACTCGCTCCGCGGTTGTGAACGCCGGGTACGACGCGGACCGGGATGTCATTGAGCTGAAGTTTGGTGGGGGAGGGTCAATGGCAATTCCACGGAAGGCTGTTCCCGGGCTGGAGAGTGCTTCCAAGGCGAAGATGGAGACGATCGTTATCTCTCCGGCAGGAGATGCGTTGTCGTGGCCATCGCTCGACGTGGATGTGTACATTCCGGGACTCGTCGAGCGCGCGTTCGGCAGTCGCCTGTTCGCGGCAGCGACCGGCCGCCGAGGGGGTCGCAGGCGATCGAAGGCCAAAGTGGCAGCGGCCATAGCCAACGGTGCAAAGGGTGGCCGTCCGCGAAAGCGACTGAAGCCATAGTTGCACGACGATCTGTGCCCGTTCGTCGATCCTCCTTCCGAGCACCAAGACGTCACATTGGGCGGAGGTGTGACGCCCGAGCAAATGGTGAGAAGCACCGGCTGAAGCCAAACTCATCGCGCAGATTCGGTTCGTGGAGTGGACTGCCGACGGTCATTTGCGTCACGCGGCCCTCCTCGGGTTGCGTGCCGACAAAACGCCGAAAGATGTCCGTCGAGAAACTTAGGCTGGCAGGCTGACCGATACGATCACAGTGGAAACAGGCGTTGAGCTACATCGTGAATGGATTCCGGATGGTGAGGCGCCCGTCGATGATTTGGCCGTCTTGTAGGTCTTCAGAATACAGGGTGGTGCACTCAGCTTCGAGAGCCGCAGCCGCCACTAACGCATCGTAGATGTGAAAGCGGTACTGGGCGGCGATCCGTAGACCCGCTTCATGCGTCTCAATGGTGAGCGGCACGGGCGACGGGCACAATACTCTGATCGCGGCGAGCGCCTCCCCGATCTCGTCCCACGCCATGCCGAGTTTGCGCCGGGCTACAGAGGCCAGTTCGTTTAGCACCTGGACGCTCACGACACCGCCGCCGGCGATGAGCGCTTCCGCCGACGCCGTCCGCTCCTCCTTCTGGCCGACGACGTAGACCAGGACGTTCGTGTCGAAGAACGCTTTATCGCTCATTGGCCTCGTCCCGGCTGAACGTAAAGCCAGGAGGCAGCGGTCGACGCAGACGGCGAAGGCGTGCGAGAGCCTTTTCTTTGCTCCGGTCGCGCGTCACCTCGAACTCGCGCTCTCCGGCGATTCGAATCTCAATCTGGTCTCCCTCTTTCAGATCGAGCGCTTCGACCACCGCTGAAGGTAGTCGAACTGCCAGGCTGTTTCCCCATTTTGCGACTTGCATCAGCCCCCCTAAATGATACACACACATCATTGTATATCCACAGCCGTAGAATCGCAATCGATCACTGCATCAGCGGAATTGTCGGGCTTTGGACTCGGCCCACGCATCCACCCAGGCGCGCCTCACTCGAATCGTGCGGTGTCCCAGCTTTACGTGCTTCAGTCCACCGGCGGCGCAGGCGTCATAGATCAGATCCACACCCGTTTTTAAGTACGCAGCGACTTCATGAAGAATTAACCAGTCCTGGCCGTCGACGGCCGTCGTTTTCTGAGAGCTCTTGGTGGACATGAGTTCGATACTTTATCGTGCGCGGCGGTGTCCGTTGGGAACCGAGGGCGCGGAGCTTCAAATCCTCCCCCAGGTTCTCCAATAGGCGTTGTGAAACCTTCAACAGTCCGCAAGGAAACGGCGGGGCGCTCGGTGCGCCCCGCCGGTCGGTCGCTATTCAGCGATCGCTGCTTCGGCCTCGGCGTACGCCTCGAGGATTGCGTCGCGCACGCCGTCCTGAGCGGTGACGTCCGCGATCGGGCGCAGCAGCGCGAAGCTCCGGCGCTCGCCGTTGACGGCGTACTGTCGCGCCGGGAACGTCACGTTGCGGCCGGCGCCGCTGCGACGCTCCCAGATGCTGAAGCCAATCAGCTTGAGCCCCGCGAGCGGACCGTCGCCGAAATGGAGTTCAGCATCCGCGAGCTTTCCGGGCGGGTTGCCCCTGTCGTTGACGACGATCTTGACGGTCAGGTTCGAGGGGGTCGTGTCGGTCTTCGCCATTTTCTCATCCTCCTTGGAACCGGGATGTGGTGGTTCCTTCGTGACCG
>Ga0184612_10000134_pt1 | contig 33259 bp, 33 predicted proteins | sample PLM3_60_coex_FD_133163 | JGI IMG/M metagenome (GOLD analysis project Ga0184612, IMG submission 133163) | Groundwater sediment microbial communities from an aquifer in East River, Colorado, USA - PLM3_60_coex | ecosystem: Environmental > Terrestrial > Soil > Riparian zone | place: USA: East... | reverse complement strand
GTGGCATGGGCAGGCGACGCCGGGCGACGTGGCCTATGTGCTGACGGCCTACTTCATCATCCAGGGCTACCTGCGGGACATCGGCTGGCATATCCGCGATCTCCAGAAGTCGGTGAACGACATCGAGGAACTGGTGGATATCCACAGCCAGCCGCTGGGGGTGGAGGATCGTCCGGACGCGCAACCGATCGTCATCAAGCGGGGCCGCATCGAGTTCCGCGACGTGCGCTTCCACTATCGCGGACATAGCACGCCGCTCTATGACGGGTTGTCGGTCGCCATCGAGGCCGGCGACAAGGTCGGCCTGGTGGGCGTGTCCGGATCGGGCAAGACCACGTTCGTGAAGCTGATCCAGCGGCTGCATGATGTGAATGGCGGTCAGGTCCTGATCGACGCACAGGATGTGGCTGATTGCACGCAGGCCAGCCTGCGCGCGCAGATCGCCATCGTGCCGCAGGAGCCGATCCTGTTCCACCGCTCCCTGGCGGAGAACATCGCCTATGGCCGGCCGCAGGCGACGCTGGCCGAGATCGAGCGGGCCGCGCGGCTGGCCAACGCCCATGGCTTCATCGCTACCCTGCCCCGGGGCTATAGCACGCTTGTGGGCGAGCGGGGCATCAAGCTGTCGGGCGGCGAGCGGCAGCGCGTTGCCCTCGCCCGCGCCTTCCTGGCGAATGCGCCGATCCTGATCCTGGACGAGGCAACCTCAAGCCTCGACTCGGAATCGGAAGCGCTGATCCAGGATGCGACCGAGCGGCTGATGCACGGGCGCACGACCATCGTCATCGCCCACCGGCTGTCGACGGTGCGGTCGCTGCGGCGCATCCTGATTTTCGATCAGGGCCGGATCATCGAGGAGGGCGACCACCGCACGTTGCTGCAGCGCGAGGCGGGCGTCTATCGTCGCCTGTTCGACAAGCAGGTGGGCGGGTTGCTGATCAGTGCATAGGTCATCGAAGGCGGGGTCCGGGGCTCGGCTGAAGTCCCAGACCCCGTCAGCCCACCTTCTTGATATCTAGCTGGCGCCGGGAAAGTGCCCTAACATAGCGGCGCTGATCCGAACGAAGACCAAACCGGCCAGGGAGGAACAACCGGTGGGTGTGTCGCACGAGCCGTGGCTCGTCATCCTATCGCTGGTGGTGGCGATCCAGGGCGCCTATGTCGGTCTGAGCATGGCCGTGCAGGTGGGCCAGGCGGTCGGCCTGCGGCGGCGCCTGCTGCTGGCCGGTGCCGCGATCTCGCTGGCAGTTGCCATTTGGGCGATGCATTTCGTTGGCATGCTGGCAGCGCGGCTGCCGTTCCCCGTGGACTACTTGGTATTCCCCACCTTGCTGTCGTTCCTGGTCTGCGTATTGGTGGTGGGCGTCGCGGTGTTCGCGGCCAGCAGCGGCCGGCTCGGCAAGGCGCGCCTCACGGCCTCCGCCGTGTTCATGGGCAGCGGCATCGCCACGATGCATTACATCGGCATGTCGGCGCTGCATGCCAGCGCCCATATGCATCATGATCTGTTCCATGTCGTCGCCAGCGTCGCTGTCGGCATCGCCGCATCGGGGCTGGCGGTATGGCTGGCGGGCGGGCGCGGCGGCAGGCCGCCGCTGTTCCTGTCGGCCTCGGCGCTCGGCCTGGCGATCACCGGCATGCACTACACGGCGATGGCGGGCGTGACGCTGATGCCGTTCGAGACCTCAGCACCGGGGGCGCCGGCTCTGTCGACCGATCTGCTGGCGATCGTGGTCGCCATCGTGGCCTTCCTGGTCTCCGGCATCTTCCTGCTGACGCTGGTCCCGGACCGGTCGAGGAACATGGCGCAGGCCGGCGTCCTGCCCCCGCAGCGAATAGAGCCGGAAGCCGCCGAAGGCATTGCCTTCGGTCCGGCACTCGCGGCGACCGATCCCGGCGGCCTGGGCCAGGGCACCTATCAGCCGCTGGGCGGCGTGGGCGCGCCGCCGCGGCGGGCCGCCAAGCAGCTTCCGGTGGAGCGCGAAGGGGCCACCCACTACGTGCCGGTGGACGAGATCGTGGCCGTCCACGCCAATGCCCACTACACCTATGTCTTCGACGGCCAGGCCAAGCTGTTCTGTCCGCTGGCCATCGGCGTCGTCGAGTCCAGGCTGGACAGGGAGCGGTTCATCCGCATCCACCGCAGCCATATCGTCAATATCGACCGGATCACCGGGTTGAAGCGGATCGGCGACACTGGGTTGGTGGAACTGGGCGCCATGGAGCCCTACACGGTCCCGGTCAGCCGCGGCCGGCTCGCCTGGCTACGGTCCCGCCTGGGTGAGAGAGTCGGCGAACCCGCCGAACATCCGGATACGGCGACGGCGGCCTAGTCATTTCGCATTGCAGCATCGGCAGACGGTACGGGCGGTACGGAATCGCGGCTGAAGCCTGATTCCGGCGCGGACGCCATCTCCCCGCAAAGTTGGGCCGCATTTCGTGCGGACCAGCCGCAATTCGTGCATCTGGACCTCGGGTCGTGCAGCGCCGATTGTTGCTGCACTGCACCCGAAAACAGAATCCCGCCGGAGAAGCGCGATCGAACCCAGGAGGACGCCGTGATCCCAGGCCCCTTTGCCTATCATCGCCCGAAATCCGTCGCCGAGGCCGTGACCATGCTCGCCGATCTCGGTCCGGAGGCGCGCCCGTTGGCCGGCGGCCACAGCCTGATCCCCATGATGAAGCTGCGGCTTGCCGTGCCGGAGCATCTGGTGGATCTCGGCTGGCTCAGCGAGCTCAAGGGCGTCAAGGCCGACGGCAACGATATCGTCATCGGCGCCATGACCACCCAGCATGAGCTGATCGCCGACGCCACGCTGGCGGCGAAGCTGCCGATCATCCGCGAAACCGCGCTGGTCATCGCCGACCCGCAGGTGCGCTACATCGGCACGATCGGCGGCAATGTGGCCAATGGCGATCCCGGCAACGACATGCCCGCGCTGATGCTGTGCCTGGGGGCGAGCTATCAGATTGCCGGCAAGGGCGGCCAACGGCGCGTCCCGGCCCGGGATTTCTACGAAGGTGCCTATATGACGGCCTTGTCCCAGGGCGAGATGGTGACGGCCGTGCGCATACCCGTGCCGCCGGCCGGCCATGGCTATGCCTATGAGAAGCTGAAACGCAAGGTGGGCGATTATGCGACGGCGGCGGCCGCCGTCATCCTCACCATGGCCCAGGGCACAGTCACCACCTGCTCCATCGGCCTGACCAACCTGGCGGAGACGCCCTTGTGGGCCGAAGACGCCGCCAAGGCGGTGATCGGCACGTCTTTGGATGCGGCGGCGGTGAAGAAGGCGGCGACGGCGGCCGAGGCCATTGCCAACCCCGCCTCCGACAATCGCGGGCCGGCGGCCTATCGCAAGAAGATGGCGGGCGTGATGACGGCGCGCGCGCTGCAGCGCGCCAAGTCGCGCGCGAAGTGAAATCGGGAGGCACATAATGGCGAAATCACCCATCAACCTGAAGGTGAACGGCAAGACGGTGGAGGCACTGGTCGAGCCGCGCACCCTGCTGATCCATTTCCTGCGCGAGCAATTGAATCTCACCGGACCCCATATCGGCTGCGACACTAGCCATTGCGGCGCCTGCACCGTCGATCTCGACGGCAAGTCGGTAAAATCCTGCACGATGTTCGCCGTGCAGGCCGATGGCGGCGATGTCCTCACGATCGAAGGCATGGCGGCGGCGGATGGCACGCTGCATGCGCTTCAGGAAGGTTTTCGCGAAATGCATGGCCTGCAATGCGGGTTCTGCACGCCCGGCATGATCGTGCGCGCCCATCGGCTGCTGAAGGAGAACCCCAATCCCAGCGAGGACGAGGTCCGGCAGGGCATCTCCGGCAATCTCTGCCGCTGCACCGGTTATCAGAACATCGTGAAAGCCATTCAATACGCCGCCGCCAAGCTATCCGGCGGCGCCCTGAAGGAGGCCGCAGAATGAACGACCAGACCCCATCGAAGGAAGAGCGGACCGAGCGGCTGCAGGGTATGGGCTGCAAGCGGAAACGCGTCGAAGACGTCCGCTTTGTCCAGGGCAAGGGCAACTATGTCGACGATATGAAGCTGCCGGGGATGCTGTATGGCGATTTCACGCGATCGCCCTATGCGCATGCGCGGATCAAGAAGATCGATGGGACGGCCGCGAAGGCGCTGCCGGGGGTTATTGCGGTGCTGACCGCCGCCGATCTGAAGCCGCTCAGCCTGCATTACATGCCGACGCTGGCCGGCGATGTGGCGGCGGTGCTGGCGGAAGAGAAGGTGCTGTATCAGAACCAGGAAGTCGCCTTCATCATCGCCGACGACCGTTATGTGGCCGCCGACGCGGCCGACCTGGTCGAGGTGGAATATGAGGAACTGCCGGTGTTGGTGGATCCGTTCAAGGCGATGGCGCCGGACGCGCCTGTCCTGCGCGAGGACATCAAGGACAAGACCGACGGTGCCCATGGCAAGCGCAAGCACTATAACCACGTCTTCAGTTGGGAGATTGGTGACCGCGAGGCAACCGATGCGGCGTTCAAGAAAGCCGAAGTTTCGATCAAGGAGCTGATCTCCTATCAGCGGGTGCATCCCTGCCCGCTGGAGACCTGCCAATGCGTGGCGTCATTTGACAAGATCAAGGGCGAGTTGACGGTGTGGGGCACGTTCCAGGCGCCCCATGTCATCCGCACCGTGGCGTCGCTGATCTCGAAAATTCCCGAGCACAAGATTCATGTCATCGCGCCGGATATCGGCGGCGGCTTCGGCAATAAAGTCGGCGCCTATCCCGGCTATATCTGCGCCATCGTCGCCTCGATCGTGACGGGACAGCCGGTGAAGTGGGTCGAAGACCGGATCGAGAATCTGTCGACCACCTCCTTCGCGCGCGACTACCACATGACGACGGAGATCGCCGCGACCAAGGACGGCAAGGTGACGGGCCTGCGGGTGCATGTACTGGCCGATCACGGCGCGTTCGATGCCTGCGCCGATCCCAGCAAATGGCCGGCGGGATTCTTCAACATCGTCACGGGCTCCTACGATTTCCCGGTGGCGCATTGCGCCGTTGACGGCGTCTATACCAACAAGGCGCCGGGCGGCGTCGCCTATCGCTGCTCTTTCCGGGTGACGGAGGCCGCCTACTGCATCGAGCGCGCGATGGATATCCTGGCGCAGAAGCTGAACATGGATCCGGCGGAACTGCGCATGAAGAACCTGGTGCGCAAGGAGCAGTTCCCCTACCAGTCGGCGCTGGGTTGGGAATATGATTCCGGCGACTATCACACCGCCCTGCAGAAGGCGATGGATACGGTCAGCTACAAGAAACTGCGCGAAGAGCAGAAGCAGGAGCAGGAGGCCTTTAAGAAGGGGAAGACGCGGGAGTTGATGGGCATCGGCGTGGCGTTCTTTACCGAGATCGTCGGCGCCGGCCCGTCGCGCAATTGCGACATCCTGGGCATCGCCATGTTCGACTCGGCGGAGATCCGCATCCATCCCACAGGCGCGGTGACCGCGCGCATGGGCACGAAGTCGCAAGGGCAAGGTCACGAGACGACCTATGCGCAGATCATCGCCACAGAGCTGGGACTGCCCGCCGATGATATCATGATCGAGGAAGGCAACACCGACACTGCGCCCTACGGCCTCGGCACTTACGGTTCGCGGTCGACGCCGACCGCGGGCGCGGCGACAGCCATGGCCGCGCGCAAGATCAAAGCCAAGGCGCAGATGATCGCGGCCGATCTTCTGGAAGTATCGGAATACGATTTGGAATGGGAAATCGACCGCTTCCGGGTCAAAGGCAATCCAGAGCGATTCAAGACGATGAAGGAGCTGGCCTGGGCGGCGTACAACCGCGTGCCCAAGGGCCTGGAGCCCGGGCTCGAGGCGGTGAACTACTACGATCCGCCGAACATGACCTATCCATTTGGCGCCTATATCTGCGTCGTCGACGTCGACGTGGATACCGGCGTGACCAAGGTGCGGCGCTTCTATGCCCTCGACGATTGCGGCACGCGCATCAATCCCATGATCATTGAGGGCCAGGTGCATGGCGGCCTGACCGAGGCGTTCGGCATCGCGATGGGCCAGGAAATCCGCTATGATGAGATGGGCAATGTCACCGGGCCGACCTTCATGGACTACTTCATGCCCACAGCCGTGGAGACGCCGAAATGGGAAACCGACTGGACGGTCACCCCCTCGCCCCATCATCCCATCGGCGCCAAGGGCGTGGGCGAGAGCCCGAATGTCGGCGGTGTGCCCTGCTTCGCCAACGCGGTGAACGACGCTTTCAAGTTCCTGGGCTCGACGCACATCGCCATGCCCCACGACCACTGGCGCACCTGGACAGTGGCCGACAAGCTCGGGCTGCATGGATGATCGTTCCGGCGTGATCCATGGGGACGATCCCGGACCGTGATCTCATAGCCGACCGCCTGGCCGCGGTCGGCTATGTGGCCGATCGCGATCTCGCGACCGCGCTGTGGATGATGGATCATCTGAAGCGGCCGCTGCTGCTGGAAGGCGAGGCGGGTGTCGGCAAGACTGAGGTGGCGAAGGCGCTGGCCGCCGTGCATGAAGCCGAACTGATCCGCCTGCAATGCTATGAGGGGCTGGATCAGAACGCCGCGCTCTACGAATGGAACTATCAGCGGCAATTGCTGGCCATCAAGGCGCACGAGACTGCCGGCGAAAGCGCCAACCGGATCGAAGAGCATATCTTCTCCGAGAAATACCTGCTGGAACGGCCGCTGCTGGCGGCGATCCGGCGCGAGACGCCGCCGGTGCTGCTGGTGGACGAGGTGGACCGCGCCGATGAGGAGTTCGAGGCGTTCCTGCTGGAGTTGCTGTCGGATTTCCAGGTCAGCATTCCGGAACTGGGAACAATCACCGCACGCTCGATCCCGCGCGTGGTGCTGACCTCCAACGGCACGCGCGATCTCTCCGACGCGCTGCGCCGCCGCTGCCTCTATCACTATGTGGATTTCCCCGACGAGGAGCGCGAGGCGCGCATCATTAGGGCACATCTGCCAGAAATCGACACGGCCTTGGCGCAGCAGGTGGCGCGGATCGTGGCAGCCGTGCGCAAGGAGGATCTGCGCAAGGTGCCGGGCGTCGCGGAGACGCTGGATTGGGCTGCGATGCTGGCCGGTCTTGCCGTGCATGACCTGCGCCAGGAACCGGAGACGGTGCATGAGACGCTGATCTGCCTGCTCAAGACCCATGAGGACCGCTCACGCCTGACGCGCGAAGTCACCGAGCGTCTGCTGGGCAAGGTGGCGTGATTGGAGCTGCCCATGCAGACCGATCCACAGCACGAGCCTTCGACGCAGATTGGCAATACGATCCGGCAGCGGCTGGCGGGCTTCGTGCGCACGCTGCGGGATAACGGATTTGCTGTTGGATTGGCCGAGACGCGAGACGCGCTGAAAGTGCTGGCGTCGCCGGCGGCGGCTCGGGCGGAGCCGCTGCGGCAGGCGCTGAAGGCGCTGTTCTGCGCCACACGCATCGACTGGGAAAAGTTCGACGATCTCTTCGACGCCTATTGGCTGGGCCGTGGCATGAAGCGGATATGGGCCGCCGCCGGCTCGACGACAGACGCAGGGGCCTCCTCGCGCATGCCGACAATCACTGCGCTTGCCGAGCGCATGTCGAAATCACCGCAATCGACGGAGCGCCGGCCGGATGAAACCGGCGATAGCGCTGCCGACGGTCACCCACGTCCCGCGAGAGCTTCGAGCGCCGAAGCTCTCTCCCGTAAGGACATGCGCGACATCGTCGATCCTGATGAAGTTGCGAAGGTACATGATCTCGCCGAGCGCCTTGCTCATTCCATGCGCGCCCGCCTGGTTCGCCGCGAGCGTGCCCGCCGGCGCGGGCGGCGGCTCGATCTCCGCCGCACCATCCATCGCAGCGTCTCCCATGGAGGCACACCCATCGATCTGGCCTGGCGTCAGCGCAAGCAGAAGCCGCTGCGGCTCGTCGTGCTGCTCGACGCATCGGGGTCGATGGGCCTCTACACCGCCTTCTTCGTGCGCTTTCTCCATGGCGCGGTCGACGCCTTCCGGGAATGCGAGGCGTTTCTGTTCCACACCAGGCTGGTCCATGTCTCGGCCTCGCTGCGCGACCGCGATGTGGCGCGCGCCGTCGATCGCCTGTCGCTGATGGCCCAGGGCATCGGCGGCGGAACCCGCATCGGTGAAAGCCTGGCGACCTTCAACCGCTGGCACGCCAGGCGCGTGATCAATTCGCGCACCGCCGTGATGATCGTTTCCGATGGCTATGACACCGGCGATCCCGAGAGGCTTGCTGCCGAGATGCAGCGCCTCCGCCGCCGCTGCCGGCGCATCATCTGGCTCAATCCGCTTATCGGCTGGAAGGACTATGCGCCGGAGGCGCGGGGCATGCAGGCGGCGCTGCCCTATATCGATCTTTTCGCTCCCGCCCATGATCTCGAGAGCCTCGCCGCCCTCGAGCCTTATCTCGCGAGGATCTGACGGCCATGAACCAGGCAACGGATGTTCTCGAACTGATTTCGGAGATGAAGGCCAAGCGCGAACCCTTCGCCCTCGCCACGGTCGTGCGCACCGTCGCCGTGACAGCCGCCAAGGCCGGCGCCAAGGCTGTCATCCTGCCGGACGGCACGATCACCGAGGGCTGGATCGGCGGCGGCTGCGCTCGCGCCGCGGTGCTGAAGGCCGCGCGCGAGGCGATCGCCGATGGCCAACCGCGGCTGGTGTCCATACAGCCGCCGGATGCGCTGCAGGATCAGGGCGTACAAGCCGGTGAGGAACGGCGCGGCGTGCGCTTCGCCAAGAACATGTGCCCAAGCCAGGGCACCATGGATGTGTTCGTCGAACCGGTGCTGCCGCGGCCGCAGATCGTCATCTGCGGGTCGAGTCCCGTCGCTGTCGCCATCGCCGATCTGGCGCGGCGCATCGGCTTCACGGTCACCGCCTGCGCGCCGAAAGCAGAACAGAGCGTCTTTGCAGCGGTCGACCGCCGCATCGAGGACTATAGCCTGCCCGCGAGCGAGCCCGGCGCGCGGTTCATCGTGGTGTCCACCCAAGGCCGCGGCGACGAAGCCGCTCTGCGCGCTGCGCTCGCCGTCGAGGCGGATTTCGTCGCCTTTGTCGGCAGCCGCAAGAAAGCGGCGAAGCTCAAGGAAACCCTGGCGGCCGATGGCGTCGATCCTGCGCGACTGGCGAAATTTAAGGCGCCCGCCGGCCTCGACCTCGGCGCCATCACGCCGGAGGAGATTGCCCTTTCCATCCTCGCCGAAATCGTCGCCCGGCGCCGGTCCGCCCACACCCGCGACGCAGCGTGAGGCGACGCGAGTTTCCGACGACGACCAAGCCGATCAAGTGAGCGCGTGATACACTGATCGCTAGCGGCGTGCAGGACCGGGCGCGGCGGGCCGCGAGAATGGAGGCATAGGCATGTCGCTGAGTTGTCCAGGCTTCATTGCCGCCATTTCAACGGATCTTTGCCGCGCCGCCGATCACTACTGTGAACGCACCGATCCCTCTCTGTGGTCGGAGCCGGTCAACGCTCTGACCAATGCGGCCTTTCTTGTCGCGGCGTGGTTTGCCTGGCGGCTGGCGGCGCGGCATCCCAGCCCCGCGCACCGGCGGCTGATCCAGGCCCTGATTATCGTGACGGCAATCATCGGCCCCGGCAGCTTTCTGTTTCACACCGTGGCTACGCGCTGGGCGGAATGGGGCGATGTCATTCCGATCCTCATCTTCATGCTGCTCTATCTCTGGCTCGTGCTGACCTGCTTCTTCCGGTGGCCAGGTTGGCTGAAGCTTGTGGCGCTGGCCGTGTTCTTCGCCGTCACCTTCTATCTGGAGGCCGCGGTGCCGGCGACGGTTTTGTGGGGCGGCGCCCTCTATATGCCAACCGTGCTGGTTCTGATAGCGACTGCGGTGGCGCTGTACAGAACCGGCTCGGCCGCGGCGCCGGCAATGGTCGGGGCGACGGCCGTTTTCTTTCTCTCGTTTGCGGCGCGGACTCTCGACGCATCGATCTGCCCGTCATTTCCGTTGGGCAGCCATTTCCTCTGGCATCTGCTGAATGCTTCGCTTCTGTTCCTGCTGCTGCGCCTTGTCATCCTGCATGAGCCACGCCGATAGGCGGAAATGTGACGCGGCGCTAAATTCAAGTTCCGAGCCATGCTTGCACGGGGGGCAAGACTCACGATATGAGCCTCGGCATGTCGTTCAAGAAAATCGCCGTGCTGGGCCTGGGCAAGGTGGGCGCGCTGGCCGCGACCCTGTTGCGCGAGAGCGGATTCGATGTCACCGGATTCGATTCCCGGGTGTCGAAGGAGAATCCGCCTTTCCCCGCGGAAACGGCCGATCTGGCATCGGGCGCCGAGGTCCGCAAAGCCTTTGAGCGGTTCGAGGCGGTGCTGTCCTGCCTGCCCTATCATCTCAATATCGAGGTGGCGAAGGCGGCCCATGAGGCCGGCATCCACTACTTCGACCTGACCGAGGATGTGCCGACGACCAAGGCCATCATCGCCATGAGCGCCACGGCTAAGGGCATCATGGCGCCGCAATGCGGCCTGGCACCGGGCTTCGTCGGCATCGTCGCCGCCGACCTCGCGGCACAGTTCGACAAGTGCCGCAAGCTGCGGCTTTGCGTCGGCGCGCTGCCCCGCAATCCCACCGGCCTTATGGGCTATGCCTTCAACTGGTCCCCGGAAGGCGTGGTGAACGAGTATCTCAACGACTGCGAGGTGATCGAGGAAGGCAAGCGCAAATGGGTCTCGCCGATGGAATGGGTGGAGACCATCTACATCAACGGCGTCAAGCTCGAAGCCTTCACCACATCGGGCGGGCTCGGCACCATGTGCGAGACCTACCACGGCAAGATCGACAATATCGACTACAAGACCATCCGCTATCCCGGTCATGTGAAGCTGATGAATTTCTTCTTCCACGAGCTGCTGATGCGGGAGCGGCGCGCGCTGGCCGGCGAAATCCTGACCTATGCCAAGCCGCCGGTGGATGACGATGTGGTCTACATCCACGTCTCCGCCGAAGGCACAGTCAATGGCACGCTCAAGCGCAGGGAGTTCGTGCGGGCCTATCCGCCGATCATGGCCGCCGGCGCGCGCCGCACCGCCATCGCCTGGACCACTTCGGCATCCGTGGTGTCGGTGATCGAGATGGTGCGCGACGGCGCCCTGCCGCCCAAAGGTTTCCTCAAGCAGGAGACGATTCCATTGGCGCCGTTCCTGAAGACGACGACGGGGCGGCTGTTCCGGGGCGGCGAAGTGGCAGCCTAGATTAGCGCCCGTCGCGCCAATTTCCGGGTTCCTGGTGACAATTTCGTGCAACATTCCGTGAGGCTTGACGGACAATCCCGAACACTGGCAATGCAGGTTCCGAAAGGCCATAATGCGCCGGGAGCAAGCGATCGATATGGTGGGCCTATGAGCTTCAATTTGAACAGCGTGAAGGAATGGGGCGAGGCGGCGCGGATGTTTTTGCGCCTCGGCAAGGAAGCAGTGGACGAGCTGGCCGACGGCCCTGCCAAGGATGCGGCGCAGGCCGCGCTGGATCGCGCGCGGGAGCAGAGTCTTCTTGCCGAAATGGAACTGGCCAATGCGATCGGCTACAAGCTCTGCAAGCGGCACCGGCCGGCCGAAATCATGCTGAGCATCGGCCGCGAGGCCCGGTGGAATATCGAACGGTTCAAATGTCCCGCCTGCGGCGATCTGCAGCCGAGCGACCATTTCTTCCGTAGTCTGGAGCGCGACGAAGACGCCAAGCGCGCGCAGAAGTCCGACGCGGCGTAGCAGAATCGCTCAAGTGGTAGCGGCGGTTTGCCCATGGCTGCTCCCCCGTGCTTCAGCAGCGCATGCAATGCTTCGCGCGATCGATGGCGCCGAGCTTGACGGCTGGGCGGCTTCAGGTCGCACCGTTGGCGCTTCTCCGATTGAGCGTGTAGCTGAAGTCGCCATGCCCAACCAGCGGGTTTCGGTTTTGATTCAGAAGGAAAAGCACGTTGTCATCGCCCCTTAACAGGAACAGGGCCGGCTCGGATCCGGTGGGCGCCAGGCGATAGACAATCGCGCTCGGATCTAGCTGCGTGCCGTGAATGAGGGTCCAGGTTCCTTCGCGCGCGCCGGATCGATACAGGGAGCCCTCCACCTTGTAGAGCGTCGGCGCCAGCGTCTCGGGATTCCGATAAAGGGTCACACGCCATTTCGCTTTCGTGCAGGCTGGGTCCACCAGGATCCTCAACTCGCGCGCGATCCCCTGGCAGGGACTTCGGCCTTCAAAAACCCCAAAGACCGCCGGGCCGGTCGCCAGCGGCGAAATCTGATAAGACATGTCAGGCTGAGACAGCGCCAACGCCGGGTCTACGGGTTTCTCCGAATGATCCGTCCGGTTCAAGGTATAGCTCCAGCCGCCCGTTCCGATCATCAGGCTGCGGTCTGGATTCAGCAGATGCAGGATGTTCGCATCCGCCCGGAAGAACGATACCGACCCGTCCAACTCGTAAACGACGGCGTCCGGATTCGATTTTATCCCCTTGCCGACCGTCCACGCCCCTTGCCGCTGCAGGATCTCTCCGCCTTCGGCCAGCCTGGGTTTTCCCGGATCGGTTGAACTGTAGGCATAGCGAAGTTCATAACCGGAAGGCGCCTGTGTTTTCGCATCTTGAAAAAGAGTGAGCTTCCACTGAATAAGATCGGCTTCTGCATTGGAGGGAATCCGAAGAAGTTGCCGGATCGTCCCGCCGCCAGGGCTGCTGCCGGCAAACACGCCGAACACGGACGGATCGCCGGCGGAATCCATTTGCGCGCCCAAACCGGTTGTTGGCAAACCGAGCGCGAGAAGAATTGCCGGCATCAGCCGGCTTCGTTTGATAGGCAGGCACGAGGTCCCCGCTTGCCGTTTCACCGGACTTTCTGGCCGGCATTCCGCACCAGACGATCGGAAAGCCCTCCGAACCAGCGGGCAAAACCGTCAGCTCTACGCAAACCGGTGTGTTTACGAAGATGAACAGGAGATCTGGATACCGGAAACCCGATGTTCATGCGCAAAGTCTAGTCCAATGATATTACCGGTGCACCATTCCTATGGGAGGCGCGGCGGGAGACACAAATCTTGCCATCGCACCGGGCGTCGGCCGTCTTGCTACCACGCCCGACTGATTTCCTACGAGTTGTGCGAAACGTCACAGACCCGACCCACCGCGACATGGCTTTCAATACGATCTCCACCGTCTCAGGGAGGCAACGATGGACTTCACGGAAACCCTGCCGAAGCCGGATCCGAACACGGTCAATATCGGCCTCAAGTCGCCCGCTGTGAGTTTCATTACGTCACTGCTTGGCAACCCGCGGAACGATTACACGGGCCAGTGTCAGCCCGTCACTCTTGCCCGGCTGAAGGCCAAAATGGTCACGCAAAGCGTTGGCCCGTTCAGAGCGACCGGGCACGTCGCGGCCATTGAGTCGCTAAAGGAGATCCTGGACCAGGTCAAACAGGAAGTTCCGGATCTCCATGCGCTGCTCGGAACTGCGGGAATGCTCTGTGCGCGAAAGGTGCGGCGCAAGGACGGGTCGCTGGGAAAGAACCCCTCGAACCATTCCTGGGGCATGGCGATCGACATCAAGATCAACGGCAAGCTTGATGACCACGGCGACAACATGACACAAAGAGGATTGTTGATCCTCGCGCGCTACATGAACGCCGCGGGCTGGTACTGGGGTGTCGCCTTTCCCACCGAGGATTCGATGCATTTCGAGGCGAGCACGACGCTACTGCAGAAATGGCGGGATGCCGGAAAACTGTAGACCGCAAGCTCCCGACCGCCGGCGCCGGTCCTGCCCGGTCGATTACACCGTATCCTGAACCAGGGAGATGAGCATGTCGATGCAACTGCGTTTCCCGACTAAATCTCATTGCCGCAGCCTGCTCCTTCTGCCGATCTTTCTGCTCGCGGCCTGCGGCTCGCCGCCGCCCAGCCAGTTCGCCGACTTCGCCAAGCTCGGCACCGCGCTCACGGATAGCACGCCGCCGCTGCTGGACGCCGCTTTCAGAGAAGCAGTGAAGACCGACAGCCTCGTGCTTTCCGAGGTCCGCAACACGTTGACCGATCGTGCAGAGCGGCTCTCCATGCTGAATGACAGCAATGCAGTGCTAAAGGAACGGCTTGTTATCTACGGCGACCTAACCAGGCACAGCCGATTGCTGCGCAGCTACTTTGTCACGCTTGGCCTGCTCGCGGACACTAGTGGGGACAGCGCGCTGGGCGACGGCGCCAAGGGTATCGTCGATCAGCTCCAGAACATCCATCCGAAGCTGTCGGAAGCGCAACTCGGCGGCGCCGCAGTGGGAGATTTCCTAAAGGGGGCCGTGCCAGTCGCGGTCGGTGCTTTCCGTTCTATCGCACTCAAACGCGAACTTGATGCGCGAGCGGAGACGATCACCAGTGAACTGGACCTACAGCAGGCGGTTCTGACTGCAATTGCCGAGCAAATGCGGGGGGACATCGAGACTCGCCTTGAGCAGGAGAACCGCGAGCGGATCGATGAGCCATACTTAGACTCAGGCAGCTTGCCAGGAGATTGGAACGAACGGCGCCTGGAGAGCTTGAGGACACCGATAACGCTTGAAGCGGTCGATGCTGCTGCCCGCGCCTCGGAGAATCTACGGACATCCTTCATCGCGCTGACTGAGGGTGGCGGCGCGGGAGGCTCGCTGGCGCAGTTACTGCAGGATGTTTCGACCGTCGTCACGCTGGTTGAAGCATTGAAAAAACCCATGCCGTGACGGCGTGGATCGCAATGGAGGACAATGATGCCGCTGCCCCCTGCTGACATACGCAAAGCCACAGTCGAGGAACTGCGGGCCGCGCGGAAGGCGATGATGTCGACCGAGTGGATGGAGAACTTCAATACCTTGCCGGAATCGGAGCAGAAGGACGCGGCAAGGTTGCTCTTCCAGGTGCATCAAGCGATTCACAAGATGGAGAACGCGAAGCTGGCCGACATTCGCGACAAGCTGGTCGCCAACGAGAAGGCGCTGGGCGACGGCATCGCCAGCCTCAAGGCGGCGCTGAAGAAAATCGAGAAGATAGCCGCCGCCATCAAGGCGATCGGCCAATTTCTTGCAATCGTGGCCCGCGTCGTCAAGCTGGTGGCCAAGGCCTAGCGGTCGAACTGCGGTTGGGCTGGTCATGCTTTCGGTTGAGCGGCCGCCCGTATGCGCGGTTATCACTGCAGAATTCTTGACCGCTAGACCGAGTTCTGCTGACGGCGTCCATTGCTGTCGTCGAGCGCTCCGACCGGTTCTCGATTTCCGGCGGATGGCCTCTGCCACGAGTGCTTGGCAGAGGCCTGGTGGCAACCTTTTCAGCCGGCAATCTGGAGATCGGCCACGATGGCGCGGAGCTCTTCCGCGGTCTCGGCCGCTGCCTTGAAATCCTCGTCGCCCACGGCGCTCAGCAGCTCCTCGAGCTGCAGGTTGACGCGGGCGCGATCGGCGTCGTTCAGCGCATGGGCGATCCGGTCGCGGATCAGGTCGAGCGTGAAGAAGTCGCCGTTCATCGCCGCGGGATCGCTCGCGCCAGCATCGAGCAGAAGCTGTGCTGCCCAAAGATCGAAGCGGGCCAGATCGATCTCGACCGAGCGCCGATAGCGGAGCGTCAGATCGAGGGTCCATTGCGCGGTGTCGATCGCGGCTTGGCGCGCCGCTTTCGGGTCCTCCTCGCTGACGGCGGCGATGAGGGCTTCGATGGCAGCTGTCATACGCGGCTCGATCAATTTTGGCACCAGACCGGCGCGGTAAGCCTGCCACGTTATGCTCATCGCGTCGGCGCTGGTCACGGCCGTCGGCCAGTCGCCGGCCTTGGCAGCGTTGAATACACTGGCAGCGCCCTGCCTCAGGGTCGCAAGCGCCGCCGGCTCGGCGCCGGTCTCCCTATCGGTCGGTACGGCAAGCGCCAGGGCCTCGACATCGCCATCCCCGCCGGTGAAGAACTCGCCATAGCCCGGTGCAAAGATCTTTTGCTCTACATTATTTTCGATCATATGCAGTTCCTCGACCAGGAGGCCGCCCTTGATCAGCCCGATCGGGCCATCAAGCGTCTGGTTGACGTCCTTGACCGTGACCTCCTCGAACACGAGGCCTGGAATATTCTCCGACCGATGGACATCCCCGACCTTCGGCTTGGCTGGCATGATCATAGCGGCCGGGCCGTCCTTGCCGGCGAACCAGGTGCCGTGCGTGTCGACGATTGCCCCGTCCTTGAAGTTGAGCACATCCTCGCCGAAATACCAGACCGAGCCGTCATCCGCTTGGGCGTAGTGGTCATAGGCGACTTCATGAATCCGGCCGCCGAGATAGGCGACATATTGCGAAATCAAGGTCTCGACCAGTTGGCCTTGCCACTTGATAATCCGGGTGTCGGGCAGCAGCGTGACCTCGGTGCGGAACGGCTGGCCGTCGACCTCGCCGAGCAGTAGAACCGACTCCTGCCGGGAAACCGGGAACCAGGGGTTGGTCACGTTGGTCGGATTGGAAAAGGTCGGCACGGCGAGATCAACCCGCTGGCTCATTGGAGCCACCTTGAGATCGCCGACCTCCGGCTGTGGGATCATGCCGTCAAGGCGACCTTCGGTCTTCTTGTCACCGTCGTCCTCACCCTTGTCCTCGTCTTCCTGCTCCTCCGTTTCGCCCTGCTCGTCGTCGTCAGCGCTGTCGCCGATCACCTTGAAGGCCTCATCGAGCTGGACCTCCACGGTGCTGCCATCATTGCGCAGGATCTCGACGACATAGGCAGTACCCTCGTCGCCTGCTTCGGTCTCGAGCACGGTACCGCCGCCGACATGCTTCAGGGCGGCGGCACTCGCCTGCTCCAGAATTGTGCCAGTTAGCGGCTCGTCGGCCGCACTGCCGCCGGTCACCGTCATGCCGCAGCCGGTAACGGCGAGGACGATCGCGGTCTGCGCAAGCCACCTGGTTCGGTTCACGGTCATCTGATTGCTCCTTTGGCTTGAGTGATCCGGAGCTATGATGATCGAGCTACGATGAGACGGTGATGAGAGAGTTCTGGGGCCCGGCGCTACGCGGGCAGGTGCAGGGTTACGATGGCACCGCCCTCCGGCAGGTTTGCGGCCTCCGCCACCCCGCCATGGGCGTCGACCACGCCTTTGACGATCGCCAGGCCAAGGCCCGCACCGCCGCGCTGCCGCGAGCGGCCGGCATCCGCGCGGGTGAAGGGGGCGAACGCCCGATCGAGAAAGCCGTCGGGAAAGCCCTGGCCGGTGTCGGCGACTGAGATTGCCAGCTTGGCCGCGCCATTCATGGCGACCGCGACCCGCACGCGGCCGCCCTTCGGCGTGTGCGCAATGGCATTGTCCAGGAGGTTGCCGAGCGCCTGCTGCAGTCGCAAGGCGTCGGCTTCGATGGCGAGGCCGTCCGGCGCCAGAAGGTCGAGCGTGACGCCATGCTCGCCTGCCCGGTGCTGGAACCGCTCGATTGTGCTGCGGGCCAGGTCTGCGGGGTCCAGCCTGGTCTTGTGCAGTGGCAGGCGACCCCGGTCGGCGCGCGCCAGCACCAGCAGATCCTCCGCCAGCCGATTGAGGCGCTCGGTTTCCTCCGCGGCGCTCGCCAAAACTGCCTCCAGCTCCTCTTTGGTCCGCGACCGTCGCTGCGCCAGCTCCAGCTCGGTGCGCAGAATGCCGAGCGGCGTACGCAGCTCATGGCTCGCGTCGTCGACGAAGCGGCGCTCCCGCTCGAAGGCCTGCTGGAGCCGGGCAAGCATCTCGTTGAGCGTCGTTGCCAGGCTGGCGATCTCGTCGCCGGTCGCCGGCACCTGCAGCCGCTTCTCGAGATCGCTCTCCGAGATCAACGCTGTTTCGCGGCGCAGGCGCTCGACCGGGCGAAGCGCGGCACCCGACAGAATCCAGGCGAGGCCGCTTACGATCAGCAACAGTAGCGGTCCGCCGACCCAAAGCAGGATAGCCAGGCCCCGCAGCGTTTCATTCCGCTCCACCAGCGCGAAGCCCACCAGAACTACCGGGCCTTCCGGCATCGGCAGCGCAAGGAAGCGTGCCGGCACGGCCGCTGGGTCGCCGTCACGCTGCACCGTCCGATCGAACGAACGCTCACCTTGCAAGGAACGGAAGTCGGCCGGGCCAAGCAGGGGCTGGTGGATGCCGCGGCTGGACTCCAGCACGCGCCCCTCCCGGGCCAAGATCTGGCCGAACAGCTCTTCCTCCTCGGTCACCCCCAAATCATGCAGGACGTCGGTTTCGCCATCGCGTAGATCAGCGGCCAACTCGTTGGCCAGGGAGTCGAGGTCCTCGTCGATCGCCGTGTCGAGCTGGGCGGCGAGTCCGCGATAGAGCAAGACGCCCGAGCCGGCGAGCACGACCAGCATCAAGCCGGCAAAGACCAGCGTCAGCCTAGTCCGAATGGGCAGGCGCATCGGTGTCGCCACAGAGCCGATATCCGGCGCCGCGCACAGTCTGGATGAAGGTTAGGCCGAATGTCCGATCGATCTTCTCGCGCAGATACCTGACATAGACGTCGACGATGTTGGAATCGCCGTCGAACGCGAAATCCCAGACATGCTCTCTGATCTGGGTCCGGCTCAGCACCTCGCCGCGATGGCGCATAAGATACTCCAGGAGCGCGAACTCGCGCGCGCTGAGATCGACGGGAGTTCCCCCGACGACGACCTTTCTCGCGCCGGGGTCCAGAGTCAGCGGTCCCGCCTTGAGGACCGTCGGTCGCTCGATGGCGCCGCGCCGCAAGAGCGCGCGCGTTCGGGCCAGCAGCTCGGCAAACGCAAAGGGCTTCGTGAGGTAGTCGTCGGCGCCGCTGTCCAGGCCGGCCACTCGGTCGACAACGGCGTCCCGCGCAGTCAGCATGATAATGGGCGCCCAGCGCTGCGCCGCGCGCAGCTCGCGGCAGACCTTGAAGCCGCTGCCGTCCGGGAGCATCACGTCGAGCACGATTGCGTCATAGGGGTTCTCGGTCGCCAGCCAGAGCGCATCTTCGGCGGTGCCGGCGAGATCGACCGCGTAGCCCTCCTCCTGCAGGCCGCGCTGCAGGAGGCGGGCCATCTTGCCCTCATCTTCGACGACCAGGATGCGCATGCTCTGCGGACGCCTCCTTCGAAATCCTCGGAAACTGATCGTCACGCCCCTCGGGGTCACTCGGCCGTGCTTTCCTCGCCATTTACTGTAGAAAGGGGGCGGCCCTCAGGCAACCGATCACTCGGTCTGGAATTCGCTGGACGAGAGCGTTTGGTTGCCGCTCTCTTCGATGGCCAGCACCTCCCACAAATAGGGAGTTCCGGGCTCGAGAAACCCCTTGGGAACCTTGATTCCCGTCACCGACGCCGGAAGGAACATGCTCATCCCCTGCTTTCCGATCAGGTGCGGGTGCGGTTCCTGGTCCTTCTCAATGATGAGTTGGTAGGCAACGATGTTCACGCTGGCGCCATCGATCGTCTGCGTCACCGGGCTCCAACTCACGTCGAGATCGCCGGCAGACACGGTGGCACCAGCGGCGGGCGACTTGAGGACGGGGCCCGCCGGAATGTTGTGCGTCAACCACGCAGTTCCCGTCGTCGGGCCGCCGCCGCTGCCGGCTTCCATCGCCGTTCCCTTAAACTCATACTTGCCTTCTGGCAGGGTGGCGAGAATTTCCGCAATCGGAACATCCGCGTTCTCCGGCTCGACTGTCTCGAAGAATAGTTCGGTCAGCCCGAGGGTACCCAGCGCTCCGCGCCCCTCGAACGAGAGCACGACGCCGTTGGGGCCGGTGACCTCCAGCCGCTGCCAGCCCTCGCTATCGACGAAACCCTGGAACCCCGTATCGTTGTCGGTGGCGTTGTGCTCGATGTTCAGCTTGGCTTCCTTGAGGGGAATGCCGGCTTCGTCAGCACGAACATCTAGCGAAGTGCTGAGCGTCGCGCCGATCGCGAGAGCGATCGCTACGATGTTGCTCGAATGGTGGCTCATCGAGATACTCCATACTGAAGTCGCGCCGATCGCGTGGTTCATTGCTCTCTCTCCTCTCGCTTGCGAATATCGGTCGATATTGCAACCGGCGGTATGAGAGGATGATGAGACGCAGCGTCCAATCGAGGGAACCGCAGACCGATGGCAACATTTCGATCCCGCCCAGCCGCCCCGTATCGGCGGTACCGAGAACAAATTCCTTCTTCGGACTCGCTATCGTAGTGCCGATGCCGGGCCAGGTACACAGGTCTCTTCGCCCGGCCCCTGGTCTAAGCGGCGCTAGCGATTCCTCGGCCGGACTGCGTAGCAGCCAGGCGGCTGTGGTCGTTCAACAAGCAATCGCTAATCTGTACCTTCGTTCTCATCTTCCTCTCATAAGGGCGGGCGTACTAAGGAGAGGCGGACGTTCGAAAGGGATCGTTCAATGAATGCGAGCCGACATTTCGTGGCTGTAGCCGTAACGCTCCTCGCGTTAACCTGTCACGACGGTGCGAACGGCGCTGACAGCAATGTTTCTGGCGCGGATTTCGCTCCTGCAAACTTCGTGAGTAAGATCGATAACCCGTGGTTCCCGCTGACGCCCGGCACCACGCTCACCTACGAAGGGACAAAGGACGACAGGAGCGCCGTCAGAGTTCTCGCCGTGATGAACGAGACGAAGGTAATCAACGGCGTGACCTGTGTGGTCGTTGAAGACAAATTGTCTCTCGGCAGCTCGCTGGCCGAGAAGGCGCTAGCGTATTATGCGCAGGATCAGCAGGGCAATGTGTGGAACTTCGGCGAGGACTGGCAGGAGATCGAACATGGGCGCGTGGTCGAGACCGAGGGCTGGCAGGCCGGCGTCGATGGCGCTTTACCCGGCTTCGTCATGGAGGGCATGCCGATCATCGGCCATTCTTTCGCCCATGAGTACACGGACAGTAACTTCGAGATCGTGAGCCTGTCGGAGGCCGGGGAGGTGCCGTACGGTTCATTCACGGACGCCCTCCTGATGAAGGAGTGGTCCCCGGAGGAGCCCGATGTGCTGACCCACAAGTACTATGTGCGCGGCCTGGGCGAGGTCCGCGACGTGGCGGTCAAGGGTCCGCGAGAGGAATTCGTACTCGTTCGGGTCGCTCGATGACGTCGATGCTTCTCCTATGAAGGCGCGGCGCATCGGCGGAGTCGAATCAGGGCCAAGCTAGCGCTCGCCTGACATGCACAGAAGGGGGACACTGTCGTGAGAAATGCTCTGCTGGGTTCGACAATGCTGGTTGCGCTCGGCTTGGTTGTTCGCGATGCCGCGGCGGCCGACGACATCAAGCTGGAGATTCGCGGCAACTACCAGGGCGCGGCCGGCGTCGTATTCTCCGAAGATTTTAGCAGCTCATCCGGTGTTTCCGGCAAGGACCTTCGCGACTATGTGTTCAAACAGGACGTGGAGATCAACTTTTCCGGCGAGACCACGTTGGATAACGGCCTCACCGTGGGCGTATACATCGAACTTAACGCTCAAACCGACGTAGAGGATCAAATCGACAAGGTGTACGCCTATGTCGGAGGCGCCTTTGGCGAGATCCGCTTCGGCGACAACGAGGAAGCTTACGCCGAGTTCTGCTATCAGGTGCCGACCGCTTCGGAGCTGTTCGGCGCCGATAGCCCGAACTTCAACTTTTCTAACGCGGGAATTGCCGGCTATGCGGGGACGAACGGCACCTGCGCCGGTCTCGACGACAACTCGACCAAGGTCCTTTATTTCAGCCCAGCATTCAGCGGGTTCCAGTTCGCTGCCTCGTTCACGCCGGACAATACCGAAGATACCCGGAACACGGTGCAAGGCGCTGCCACGCGCTTTACGAACGACGGGGATCAGAACTCGGAGAATCTGTCACTGGCGGTCACCTTTCACCACGACTTCAACGCCGTCAATCTGATCATCGGTGGCGGTGCCACGCAGAGCTTCCAGAAGGAGGTCAACCCCAACAGCATCGGTCCTGCCCATAGCTACAATGCCTATGCGCAAGTCGGTTTTTCCGGCCTCACCTTCGGTGTGGCATCCGAACTGCGGGAGAATTTCGGCGACACCAGCGCCGACCAATGGGTCTATGGCGCCGGCGGCACTTACGAGTGGGACGCGTGGAAGATCGGGCTCGGCTGGACCCATGGCGACTATGAGAAGGTGGTCGGCGCCAACGACGTCGGACCCTTCAACGCCGATCATGACATCTTTTCCCTGACCGCGTCATATGCCCTGGCAGCCGGCATCTCGATCGACGGCGTACTCGAGTACTCCGACTACAGGAGCAGGAACGCCGAAGGCCCCGACTATCAGGGAATCGCTGCCGGTCTTGGAACGAATATAGATTTCTAGCTGCCAACGGCGAGATGGCCATTTGCGTACTGAGCTGCAGCAGGCTCGCGCAGTTGTCCCCTGGGTTCATGACCCTTCGTGTCATGTGTCGCGGCTTCGGACGCCAGCAGATCCTCAAGAAAATAAGCTGAGAACGCGGTCTTGCCGGGGAGTCCGGCCTTGCGGTAGATGCTTTGCGCCTGCTGACGCACCGTCGCATCGGTGGTGTTGCGCAGCGTTGCGATCTCCTTGTGACTCAATCCCTTGAGGATAAGCAGACCGACATCCCGCTCGGCATCGGTCATGCCCCAATCCTGAAGCTGCTTGTCCATCTCTGTCCGCAGTCCGGCAAGATGCGAGTGGGCCTTGGTCCGCCAACCGATCCCTTCGGCGCGAGCGATCGCCAGGTCCCGGATGAGGGTCATCTGCTCTTCGTGTTGGGCCCGGACGCGCAGGACAAGAAGCGTCGCGCCGGTGGCCGCACCTATTGTCAGGAGCAAGCTGGCGGCGTCGCCGGTCAAGTCAAGGAGCGTGACGGTCTCATCCTGGGTTGCAATCTCCAACGCGAGTAGCAGCGCAAAACAGCCTATCCCCACGCCCCCGAAAAGCCATCGAAACTGCCGTTCGTTGAGTATAGCCATCTAGAGCTCTCCTCTCGCCTCTTCTTCGTCGCCGTTTGCCGGCCGCGGCGGCGCCACGGAACCGGGAGTATGGCGAAGCATCGACCTATGAGCCTGCATCAGTAAATCCGATCTCAGGCAGAAGCGTGTCAATCCATCAATTGTCAGAAGAGCCCGTAGACGACGGTCCTCTTATGCCGATACCTCGGCGCCTGTGTACCGAATGTACGATTCACCGCCGCGTCGGTGATCGATTGGCACCCATCTGACTTGCTGGCGTCCGAGCCAGAGGCCCGTTACCCTGGGCATAGTGGTCAAGAAATCCGGTCTTTTCCCTTTGTACATGGAACAGCTGACCCGCGTGGAAGAACGTCAGACGGTACGTCTTTGACTCTGGAGGTACTGCATTGAACGACCTCGGAAACAGGAAGATCGTGATTATCGGTGGATCCTATGGAATGGGACGCGCGACAGCGGAGCTCGCCGTGGATGCCGGCGCGGCGGTCGCTGTCATCGGCATCGACGGTCAGGAAACCGCCTATGAGGCAATCAAGGCCGGCAAGTTGACCGCGACATTCACCTACCACTTCGTCGCGCCGGAGGGTGTACAGTACGCCTACAAGATCGCGAAGGGAGAGAAGCTGCCGACGGAGATCGTTCTGGAGAGCAAGCAGGTCGACGCCTCCAACGTCGACAAGTTCCTTGGCACCGGCTTCTAAGGCAAAGCGAAGGGGCACAGATGCCCAACGGAACGGCGCGGCGGAATGGACCCCGTCGCTGCCGCGCCGGCTGGCCAAGAATCGAATAACAAAAGGCGCGCGTTTGTAAGGGCGCGTCGGACAGGAGAGGAAAATGCGAGTACTGAATAGAGCTCTGCTGAGCGCGATGCCATTGCTATTTGCGCTTACGACGGCTGCGCTTGCCGAAACGCGCGTGGTCGTCGTCACCCACGGCCAAGCGGCCGACCCCTACTGGTCGATCGTCAAGAAAGGCGTGGACGACGCTGCGGCGGTCCTTGGCGTTCAGGCCCAGTATTTGGCGCCGGAGACCTTCGACATGCCGGCAATGGCCAAGCTGATCGAGACCGCGATCGCCTCCAAGCCGGATGGCCTCGTGGTCTCGATCCCCGATACCGATGCCATCGGTCCGCTGGTGCAAAATGCGGTCGGCGCCGGAATTCCGGTGATCGTCATCGATTCCGGCGGATCGGAACTGTCGCGCAAGCTGGGCGCGTTGCTGTACCTGGGCCAGTCCGAGTACGAGGCCGGCGTTCTCGCCGGCGAGCGCGTCAAGCCCTTGGGCATCAAGCATCCGCTCTGCGTCAACCAGGAAGTCGGCAATATCAGCCTCGACGATCGCTGCCGCGGCTTCCAGGACGGCCTCGGAATCGAGGTGCCGGTGTTGCAGGGGGTCATGGACCCGGTCGAAATGAAGGGCCGGATTCTCGCCCATCTGCAGTCGAAGCCCGATACCGACTTCGTCCTCGCCCTCGGGCCCACCGGCGCCGAACCGGCGCTTGCGGCAGTCGACGAAGCCGGCCTCACCGGCAAGATCAAGCTCGCCACCTTCGACCTGTCGCCAGCGATCCTGCAGGCGGTCGATGCCGGCAAGATGGAGTGGGCGATCGACGCGCAACCCTACCTGATGGGCTATGTGCCGATCGTCATGTTCGACCTGCGGACGCGGTACAAGCTGGCGCCGATCGCCGACTATCCGACCGGCCCGGGTTTCGTCACCAAGGCCGAGGCGGCGTCGGTGATCGACCTGTCGAAGCAGGGCGTGCGCTGAGCGGATCGGCGACGAAGAGTGGCGGAGGGAGAGGGATTCGAACCCTCGATAGGGCTTTAAGGGCCCTATAACGGTTTAGCAAACCGCCGCCTTCAGCCACTCGGCCATCCCTCCGCAGGGGTACTCGTCTATGTCGATGAGCGGCTTGCACCACGGCGTATGCGTGCCGGCCCCTTCTAGAGGTCCGGGCGCCCGATGTCAATTTGCGCAAGCGGCAGTGGAAAGCCGGCCCGCAAGGCCCCGCGCCGGTCGGGATGAAGGGCGAAGCCCCGGCCGGCCGGCGGCCATGCTGCAGTGCGTAGCGCGGTCATCCCGCAGCGAAAAACACCTCCGTTCATATGTAATTTACTGATCGGATTGCGTGGACGTTTCCTCGCGTAGATTTTTTTGCCTAGCAACGCATTCTTAAGCGCCGTTTCACGCTTTGTTAGCACGGAGCGGCGCAGGATCGCCTCGTTAACGCTATCAACGGGAGGAAATCATGTCCTTGTCAAAGCGCTCCATCGAAGCCCTGGTCGACCTGGTCGAAATCAAATTGTCCTGCCTGGATGTGTTCGACCGCGAAGACGCGCGGGAGAAGGCGATCCTGGAAAATGCGCGCCGCGAGCTGATTGCGATCGCCGCCGGCAACAAGCGCACTACCGCCGCCCAGCCCGCGCAGCAGCCCAGCGCCACCGCCGTTTAACTGTTCCCCATTCCGAGGCGCGGGGCATCCCCTGCCCCGCCGCTTCCGCCCGCCCCCGGCGATTCGCGCCGCAGTTTTTTCATATGGGCGGTGCATAAGTTTCATTCCATCGCAGATCATCTGAGCGCCTGATCGAAATCGGCGATCAGGTCGGCCGCGTCCTCGATGCCCGCCGAGAGGCGCAGCAGATCCTTCGGCACCGGACTGTTCGCCGGCTCGACGCTGGCGCGGTGCTCCACTAGGCTCTCTACGCCGCCCAGGGACGTCGCCCTTTTCCATAGTTGGAGCCTGCCGGCCGCTTTCAGCGCCCCTTCCCGCCCGCCCTTGACCCGCACCGAGAGCATGCCGCCGAAGCCGCCGGTCATCTGGCGCTTCGCCACCGCATGGCCGGGATCGTTGCCGAGGCCAGGATAGAGCACCGCCTCCACGCCCGAATGGCCCTGCAGATGCTCGGCCACGGCTTGCGCGTTGGCGCAGGATTCACGGAGCCGCAGATGCAGGGTGCGCAGGCCGCGCAGCAGGAGCCACGCCTCGAACGGGCCGAGCGCGCCGCCATTGTTGTCGCGGATGCCACTGACGCGCTCCCAGAAATCGTCCGTCTTCGCCGTGATCAGCGCGCCGCCGAGCACGTCGCTATGGCCGTTGAGATACTTGGTGCAGGAATGCATGACGATGTCGGCGCCGAACGCCAGCGGCCGGGTGAGCAGCGGCGTCGGCACGGTGTTGTCGACAGCCAGCCGCGCGCCGCAGCCGCGCGCCAGCTCCGCCATCGCCGCCAGATCGGTGACGCACCAGGTGGGGTTGGCCGGCGTCTCCACCCAGATCAGCTTGGTCTGGCCCGGCCGGATCGCCGCGCGCACGGCGCCCACGTCGGTCATGTCGATGAGATCGGCCGCCACGCCCCAGGGCTGCAGCCAGCCGACGATCCAGCTGCGCAGCGCCCAATACATCACCTGGGGTGCCACCACATGGTCGCCGGGCTTCAGCGCCTGGAACACCGCGGTTGCCGCCGCCATGCCGGAGCCGAACAGCATCGCCGCAGCACCACCTTCGAGCGAGGCCAGCAGCGCCTCGGCCGGCCGGTGGGTCGGGCCGACGGGGCGGCTGTAGGAGTCCTCGAACTTCAGCTTGTAGTCGGCATCGCGCATGAAGGTGGTGGAGGGATGGATGCCCGGCACCACGCCGCCATACTGCGTATCGTGGGCGCCGAGCCCTTGGGCGAGCCGGGTGGCGGGGCGGAGATCGGTAGGCTGGACCATGATGGCTCCTGAAGCGGGTGTGCTTAGGCCTATGAGGATTCCGGGCGATCGACCCCATGCCAAGCGAGAAGTTGTCGCAATACATTGCACCACAAAGTCACAAAGCACACGAAGCCGGCGCGGCTGAACACCGGTTTGGGATTGGCCTGCTAATTCCCCGCCCATGAGTTGCATCGAATCTGCTGCCACTGGCTCCGCGTGCTTCGTGTCCTTCGTGACTTTGTGGTGAATCCTTCTCCAGGTCGTCCAGCGGCGCCGGCGGCAAAGTTGAAATCCGTGCGATCGACCCCATGCCAAGCGAGGATACGGAGTCCAGCTTCATGTCCAGCGGGACCGCTTGATCCGGCGGCAGCGAGCGAATCCAGTCGATCCACCCCATGCCAAGCGAGGACTCGGCGGGCGCGCCGCTGGACGGCGGCAGCCAGTGCTGCAGCGAACCGGCGGAAATCGACGCGGCTAAGCATGGCTGCGCCCGCCCGCGCCCGGCCGCTGCGTCACGGCGCCGGCGGATCTCGGCCCGCGCCAGGCGGACGCCGGCGGCCAGAGCGCGGCAGGTCTCAGCCGCCGCGCGCCGCAGCGCCCGCGTCTCCGCGCTGTCGAAGCCATGCTTCCAGCGGGCCCGGCGCGCGCGGGCGAGGCCCTCTGCCGTGCGCGGCCCGGTGCTGAGGCCGCCATGCATGCGGCAGCGGCCGTTCTTCATGGCCGGCTGGCGGCAACAGCCGCCGTTGCGGGTGCGGGCGCCGCAGCGTGGGGCTTTTGCGTAATCGCCGGGAGGGTTGCCGTGGCGGAGACGGCCGCGGCGGGGTGGTGGGGATGGCAGTAAGACGGTAGTATGCTCAATAGGGATGGGCGAATTCATAGACAACTCCATACGCAGATCGTTTGCGTATAGAATACCACAAAATACGTTAATTTAGCAAGGCACACCTTTGGCCACCAATAAGGGGCGCAAAACAACACTCGCGCAAGTCGAGCGGCACGAACCGAGGCAGAACCTTCTAACTCATAATCAGCGGGTCGCAGGTTCGAGTCCTGCTGCGCCCACCAAATATTCCAAACATTTAGCAAGATTTCGCCAAGTCGGCCTCTAACCAGAACTTGCAAGACTGTTGCAAAGCCCATTGTGCTGTCCGCTTCGCCCTCGTTTGGAAGGGTATCCGACCCACGAGCACGCCCCCTCAAATGGGAGGGGGAACTACTCCCCGAATTGCCGTAAACCTATTGGCATGACCCAACAAGAAGCGCGGCTCGGTATCCAATTCTCCGATATCCCAGACAAGGTGAGCGATGACGCCCTGGCATACGCCGCCAGCTATGTAATCGGTTTGGTGCGGTTTGATCGCAATGACGGCCAACTCATGGGATCGGGCACTTTGGTCCGCGTGGGCAAAAATTCCGGAATTCTAACCGCACGACACGTCCTTGATGGTTTCCCGGACACAGGAGAGATCGGTCTCATTTTGCCGAAGCCCAACCAAGAAAATTCTCGCGCAATGAAACCTGTCATTCGCGTCGAAACAACAAAACGGCACACGTTTCCGCTCGGGGCCAGAGAGTGTGACGGCCCAGATTTGGCGTTTCTCGAATTGGCCACGTATGACGTGGAAAAGATCGAAGCCAGCAAGAGCTTCTACCCTCTAGACCTCTTTCGAGAGGAAATTCTCGCCGACCAAAGCAACTTCTCCGGACGTGCATTCATCTTGACGGGGTTCCCCGACGAAATGACAAAGAGGCATTATTTTCCAGAAGGACAGCAGCTTGTGATGAAGTTTACCGGCGGGCTTTACTTGAGCCAGATACAACATCTGCCGGATGCAAACTCATTTGACTATGTTGACCTGTCAGTATGGCATGACCAAGAGAAACCGCCGCCGCGCAGCTTTGGCGGATATAGCGGTGGCGGTCTCTGGCACCTACAAATGCGCGGCAACACAGCGAGTGAATTAGAGTTGGCCAAATGCACATTGTTCGGGGTCGCGTTCTATCAAAGTGGGATTGTTGACGGCTTCTCACGCATTCGTTGTCACTTCCGGCGCAGTGTGTACGAGCAACTTTTCAACAAGGTAGTCGGATCAACCTAAACGAGGGGGCGGGCATGGCCGACTTTGCATTCCTAATCGGTGCTCTAATTCCAACACTTTTGCTAAGCCGGCTAGCGTTGTGGTTGCTTTCAAAATGGAAGGCCGGAATGCCAAAGATTGTGGTTGCAAATGTGGCTTCGTTATTGGTCACAGCCCTCGTAGCTGCATTCGGGATGGCAGACGGAGGGCCGCCGCAGTTTGGACCCGCTCTCGGGACGTATGCGCTCCCGCAACTTGTGTGGCTTGTCTTGGACGCTTTCCGGTTTCAGAAAATCGGCGCTGTCACGATTGCGCCGTGGAAATTTAAGTAGCAGCCCCGATATGTCCAAGGTTCTCTCTTTCGTCAGCGATCTCATTACCGATGGGTATCGCTTCGTAGGCATCCTAGCCCCGCTGCTGTCGATTGGCTTCACGCTGGTCAAGGCATTCGGCTCCACAGACTTTGACTTGCAAGACATCTCCTATGCCTGGGCACTCGCACCACTTGTAGGATGGCTTGGTATTGCATACGCGCGGCGCTGGTCACACTCCTGCGCAGAAGTGCTGCGCATCCAAGAGGAAGTGGCGGCACTTAGGGTTTCAATGGACAATCGAGCGGCCCTGAATACGGCCCGTCATCGCCTATCGTTGTTGCGGACGGAAGGCGTTGGAATACGCAATGATGGCGTCAACATCACTGTGGATAACCTAGCAGATTGGTGCATTGCTGCCGAAAACTGGAATGAACGTGTCAAGATGGCGCTGGCAGAAATCGATCTCGCCATGTCGGAGTGGTTCCGAACTCTTGATGCTGTCCCGCTGCCGAGAATTCGATTAAGAAGTTACGTCAATTTCCGGCACCAAAAATTGTACGGCGAACATGACTTCCGACTGCACAGACTGGATAAACTGATAAACGACAACCGCCTTGGTAGTCATACGTGACCGAACTGCTCCGTGCCGCCCTCATTGGCATTGAGGTTAGTTGCGACAGGATCAATCCATGACCGACAACCGAGTTGCCACCGAGGACACAAATAGCGAAGACGTTATCCAGGTAGTGATCAACCCGCTCTCATTCATCAAGGTTGAACACAAAAGGCCGGACGATGAAGATCCAACAGCAGAGGATGTAATCCGCTATCTGTGCGAGGAAGTGAACGCAACTCCCGCCAATCTAGTGCGGCGCTACAGAGAGCTTACAAAACAATCTCCTCGCTTTGCTGTGATCCCGGCACAAAGGGAGATCGTGGAGAAGATGCTTGTGCCCCTCCACGGCGCAATAACCAGCTACATGATTGGGAGCTATCACGGGACGATTGCCCTCTGTGGGCTGGTCTGTGAAATGCTGGCAATATTCCTGTACGAAATTCACGGTATTCAGATCAATAGCAAGGCTCCCGATGAAAAGGCCCAGGGCAAGCTGTTCGGCAAATCATTCGAGAAGCTAGGCCAGGAGCGCAGAGTTGATGTCCTAAGCGGCTTCGGCGTCATCAACGATGATCATAAGACCAAGTTTGATGCGGTCCGCGATATCCGGCGGAGGCATCTGCATTTCCTATCACATGACACAACGGCGCTGATAGTCGATGCGCAGCGATGCTTTCAGTGCACCACTGATTTGTTTGGCACCGTCTTTAGAAACGAGTTTCGGGACGGTAAGGTGCTGCTTCGCCCTCAAGTCGTGAACTACATCAAGCGAAGGACGGCGGCTCCGGCAAAGACGAAGGACGATACACCCCCCGATGGATCACCCTAGGTGGCCCTCCATGTTCTTTAGGAAAAGGAAGCTCATTGATCACGATCCGGCCACGTTGAGCCTAGAAATGCTCTCGGTTCTTCAAGGCTCTCTCGTGGCAAAGCTGATGCTGGTGAACAAAGAGCTTCACCACCGATATCAGAGCATCGCCGACCTGTCCGCGGGTTTGCAAGACAGTGATGCCTCACGCTCCGTATTACTGAAAAGTGCAGAGCGGCTAGTCCAATTCAATGCCTTCCTAGAAGCAGAGTTGGTTCACATTACACGTGAGCCAGATCCAAACGTTCAAACCAGTTCCTAGCTGTTGTGGCGTGCTGCTCATTGAAGGCCGAAAGCAGAGGGGGTCTCACCTATGGGCGAAGTGATCTTTCTTCGCAAGAATCGGCGTCAGAGTAAGAAATCTCGGGCCCGATTTCCCGCTGCGCCCTTGGCGATTTCTGACCCCCATTCGACATAGGTCATAAATGTCAGACCATGAGCATTGGCAGCTTGATGGGAGCGCACCCGAGCTCTACCAGCGCTATATCGTACCGGCGATAACGTCGGTTTGGGCGGCCGATCTCGTTGATCGGGCGCGGCCGGCGCCGGGAGAAGCCGCGCTCGACATTGCCTGTGGCACGGGTGCCGTAACGCGTCTCGCCGCGGAGCACATGGCGAGCGGCCGCGTTGCCGGGCTTGATTTCAATCCTGGCATGCTGGCCGTGGCCCGATCCGTGCCGAACCTGGGCGCACCGATCGAATGGGTTGAAGGCAGCGCTCTTAGCCTGCCGTTCGATGATGGCTCTTTCGATCTTGTCCTCTGCCAGCTTGGCCTGCAATTCTTCCCGGATCGGCCGCTCGCGCTGCGCGAGATGAAGCGGGTGCTGGCGCCATCGGGCCGGGTGGCGCTCAGCGTCTATAGCGCCATCGAGCGCACACCGGCCGCAAACGCCTTTGTCCAGGCTCTCGATCGACGCCTCGGACCGGACGCGTCCAAGATCAAACGCGCTGAGCACATCTTTTCCCGGGCGGACGAGCTCGGCGCCCTGATGACCGAAGCGGGTCTTGGGCAGGTCGACGTCAACACGGTCACAAAGCGCATCGCCTTTCCCTCGGTGCTCGACTATGTGCAGTTTCAATTGACGGCAACGCCCATGGCCGGCCTGCTCGGCGAGCGAAACGACGCCGAGCGCGAAACCATCATACGAGACGTTGCTTCCGGCACCTGTTCTTTGCTCGACCCGGAGATGCTTCGCGATGGCCGCTTGTCGTTTCCGCAAGAGGCTTATGTCGCAACGGCACTCCGAGGCCGTTGAACGCCGCGCCTGACGGCAGGAACTCTGCGAGTTGCATCAATGCAAAGCTTGACGCGGGAGTGCGCCCAGACCCCTCACCCACCCAACGGCCGCGTTGCGGCCGTTGGATTCCCTCTCCCTCAAGGGGAGAGGGGACAAGGTACGGCGCTGTCCTCTCAGGATATCCCTAAACCGTATTCTGACTCTGACCCCAGTTTCTCCGCCGGCTGTTCAAGATCACCTTCGGGTATCGCAATAACGCCTTACGGCTTGTAGTAGCCACACCCGAAGATGTAGTCCCCTACCTTCCTAACGAACGACGACTTTTGCTCGTTCTTTCCTGTGACGTAGTTCTTGAAGTGGTAGTCAACCCAGAAGCCTTCGGGGGTAGCAGCCAGGATTTCGTCGCCAAACGGCTTGCCCCGATAATCCTTTGAGCCGACCATCAAATCACCGATTAGCGTTTGATCAACTCCGTGTGCGACTGTCCTTTTGTCAGGTCCAACAACGAAGACGTAAAGATCGCGATCCACAAAAGATCCGCCGGGAGTATCGATCTCGGCAAAGGTCTGCTCAGCGCCAACTTCCTTGTAACGAGCAATCGCCTTTTCCACGAGAGCCTGCGCCTCTTCGGCCGTGCCGCGTTCGGCGGCTGATGCTGGAAGTGGCGCAAAGAACAACAAGCCTAATAGGAGAGTAATACCGATGCGTTGAATCATGGTATGGGCCTCCTCACCAGCTGTGGAACCGCCAGATTTTACATGCCATGCGCATCGCGTGTCACCCAAGGATACCGGGTTGAGGAATCGGGGTCAGGAGGAATCGGGGCTAGCTCAGAGTAAGAAATCTCGGGTGCTCCCAACTTAGGACTTTCATGGAGCTCTGCCAGTTGCATCAATGCAACGCCTTGATGCGCAGTGCGCCCAGACCCCTCACCCACCCAACGGTCGCGTTGCGGCCGTTGGGTTCCCCCGGATCAAGTCCGGGGCTGGCTCTCTCCCTCAAGGGGAGAGGGGACAAAGTAGGGCGCATCGTCTCAAGTTGTCCCCTCGCCCGCGCAGCGGGAGAGGGATGCAACATTCGCGTTCAGCGAATGTTGCGGGGTGAGGGCCGGCGCCGATGCTTTTGCTTGTGCCGGCGCTACCGCCGAGGTCGGGAGTTTCAGGGAGCCCTGCGCTTTTGCGTTCGTGCAATGCCTGATGTGCGGTGCGCCCAGCCCCCTCACCCGCGTAGCGTTCGCTTGACGCGAACGCTACGCCCCCTCTCCCGCAAGGGGAGAGGGGACAAGGTGGGGGCATCCTCCCAAATCTTGACGGTCTTAAGACGACCGGTCATATTCCCGCGATGCCACGTCCCAGCAAGCGTCCGGATCTCGTCAGACACGGCCTCGACGTCGTTCACCGGAACGGCTTTGCCGCCTCGGGCGTCGCGGAGATCGCGGAAGCCGCCGGCGTGCCGAAGGGTTCCTTCTACAATCACTTCAAGAGCAAGGACGATTTCGGCAATAC
>Ga0184612_10000133_pt1 | contig 33273 bp, 30 predicted proteins | sample PLM3_60_coex_FD_133163 | JGI IMG/M metagenome (GOLD analysis project Ga0184612, IMG submission 133163) | Groundwater sediment microbial communities from an aquifer in East River, Colorado, USA - PLM3_60_coex | ecosystem: Environmental > Terrestrial > Soil > Riparian zone | place: USA: East... | reverse complement strand
GGCCCTCGATCTGGACGCTGTCGGCGCCGTCAGGACGGTCGGGCGTGCGCCGAATCGCGACGCCGAGCGCTTGGAGGCAGGCGAGTGTGGCGAGGCAGTCAGCGCCGTGCAGGTAGCCGCGGATGGTCGAGCGGCCGTCGGCCAACGCCGCCAGCATTGCGTAGCGGTGCGAGATCGACTTGTCGCCGGGGACTCGAAGGCGGCCGGCCACCCGTGCCGCCGGCTTCACCCTGGCCACGTCGGCTGGCGCGTGAGGCATGTTCCGCACTATAACATTGGCTCGAAGCGAGCATTCCCACTCTGGACGGATCCGGTTTAGAATAAAGGCATTCGCGTGCGCTTCCAGGTCGCCGACCCCATCGTCCACGCCGCGTCCGGACCTTTCGGCGCCGGTGCCGCCGCCACCGCATGCTGACACGCGGCGGTACCGTCAAACTGCAGGTTCACAGTAACTTCGAGATGCTGGACTTCGTCCAGATGGTCAGCGATCGCATGGCCCACCTCGGTGGGCTCGACGAGGACGCCGTCCACTGGATCGGCGTGGCCGTTCGCGAATCGGTCATCAACGCGATCAAGCATGGCAACCGCGAGGATGCACAGAAGCTCGTCACGGTGGAGTTCACCTTCACGCCGGTCTCGGACCCGCGCGAGCTCGTCGTGCGCGTGCTCGATCAGGGGGCCGGCTTCGATCCCCAGGAGATCGGCGATCCGCTCGCTCCCGAGAACCTGCTCAAGGCCAGCGGCCGGGGCATCTTCTTCATGCGCAGCTTCATGGACGACGTGACGCTCCGGCGTGCGGCCGAGGGCGGGATGGAAGTGCGTATGGTCAAAAAGCTCTCGTCCGGTGGCTGACGCTCCTCAACCACTGCTGCTCGCGACGGCCGTCGAAGCAGTGCTACGTGCCGGCGACGTGCAGTTGGCGCATGTCGGGCAGGACTTCCGCGTCGACAAGAAAGGCGTCATCGACCTGGTCACCGAGATCGACATCGAAATCGAGCGCGGTTTCCGCGCGATGATCGCCGAGCGCTTTCCCGATCACGCCGTGCTCGGCGAGGAGTTCGGGGCCGGGGCGTCGGGCGATCCCATCCCGCGCTTCTGCTGGGTGTTCGACCCGATCGACGGCACGACCAACTACGCGCACGGACTCCCGATCTTCTGTTCGTCGCTCGCCTTCGAGGTCGACGGCGAACCGGTCGTGGCGGCTATCTACGATCCGTCACGTCGTGAGCTCTTCACGGCCGAGCGTGGGCAGGGCGCATGGCTCAACGGTACGCCGCTGCGGGTCTCCTCGGCCGCCTCGCTCATCGATTCGCTCCTGGTCACCGGCTTTCATTACGACGTCCAGAAGGACCCCGGCGAGGTCATCGAGCTCTTCGCGGCTTTCATCAGCCGCGCCCGGGCGGTCCGGCGGCTGGGGTCGGCCGCGCTCGACCTGTGCTATGTGGCGGCCGGGCGCTTCGACGGATTCTGGGAAAGGAAGCTCCAGCCGTGGGATGTCGCGGCCGGCGCCCTCATCGTCGCCGAGGCCGGCGGACAGGTGACGGCCATGGCCGGGGGCCCTTACGGCTCCCGCGAGGGGAGTGTGCTCGCCTCGAATGGCCTGATCCACGCCCAGATGCTGGGGACGATTGCCGCCGTCTGACGGGGCGGCGCGTCAGATCGCGGTTTTCTGAGCGGCGTTGGAAAATCGAGATCTGACCCCTCGAGGTGTCCGGAGTGACACCGATAAATGACACCCGCCTTCGCCGCGCCTTGGCGTGGCTTCGGCGCGGCAGGCCCCACCCAGCCTTCGGCGTGGCTTGGCGCGGCAGGCCCCACCCAGCCTTTGGCGTGGCTTGGCGCGGCAGGCCCACCCAGTCTTCGGCGCGGCTTCGGCGCAGCAAGCCCGCTGGCTTATCAAGGCTTGGGACAGCCTCGGAACGGGGCGGGTTCTTATTCCCCGAGGCTGGCACTTTTCATGCTCGCGCCCACGGAGAGACGCCGAGTCGGCATGCTGTCCGGTTCGGCTTACGGAGACTGTCATGATGAAACGTTACTGGCTGAATCGCGTGAAGGTGTCGAGCCTGGGCTTGGTCGCTGGCGTGACGCTGCTGGTCGGGGGCCTGGCCTCGCCGGTCAGCGCGCAAGTCGTCCAGGTGACCCGCGGGGACGCGCGGCACTCGGTGGGTTTCAACCTCGGCTACTTCCAGGTGAAGGGTGAGGACGGCCGCGTCGACGACGACGTGCTGCTGGCCAATCTGAACGACCTGGCGTTCGAGATCAAGGACTTCAACAACTGGACGTTCGGAGGCGAGTGGCTCTACGGTGTGAGCAACTACCTCGAGACCGGCGTGGGCGTCGGCTACTATTCGCGAACCGTGCCGACGGTCTATCGGGACTTCGTCCACGACAACGGGAGCGAGATTGCGCAGGACTTGAAGCTGCGCATCGTGCCGTTTACAGCGACGATTCGTTTCCTGCCCGTCGGCCGCGGCGCGGCGGTCGAGCCATATATCGGCGCCGGCATCGGCATCTTCAACTGGCGCTACAGCGAGTCGGGAGAGTTTGTCGATTTTTCTGACGGTTCAATTTTCAGAGAGCAGTATGTGGCCGACGGTACAGCCGTAGGACCGGTGATCGTCGCAGGTCTGCGATTCCCCGTTGGCGACGCGTTAGCGGCCGGCTTCGAGTACAAGTGGCAGAAAGCCGAAGGGGACACGAACGCCGTCCAGAGCCAGCTGCTGGGCGACAAGATCGACCTCGGCGGGAATACATTCTCCTTCACGATGCACATCCGTTTCTAGCGCGTCAACGACGCGCGGGCGGGTACAGCTCGGGGTGCCTGTGCGCATACCAGTCGCGAAGTCGCGGCAGGGAGCTCAGCCGGACCTGTGGGTGGATGTGGTGCACGATGTGGTAGCCGATGTTGCGCGGCGCGAGTCCGAGCGCGCCGAGCAGCCCCAGATGGTTGTCGTTGGTCGTTCCGATGATCGTCTCGATCTGGCGATCGGCTGCGCGCTCGTAGGTGTGCTCGATGAGGACGCGCCGGGCGGCCAGAAGACCAGCGATGCTGACCGGCGCGACGTAGCCCCACAGGACGGCTGATGGAAACCGAACGGCCAGCGCGATGACGAGCGCCTGAAACGCCAGCTGCCCCCATTCAGCTCGCGCGCACTCGATCACTTCTGGAGACTCGCGGAGATCGTCTGTCGTGCGGTCCTGCAGAAACGCGTGTGCGTAGGCGTTGCGGAGCGGCGGCGCAACAGAAGCGATGGCGCCGACGATCGCGCGGATACTCCAGAACGGCACGAGCGCGAGGCCGCGCAGGATGTTCAGCGTCTGCCAGACGGCATCCTGGCGGCCCGACTTGTAGTACGGATCGGTGTGCATCCCGCTGTCGCGATGGTGCCTCAGGTGGTGATAGCGCATCGCGTTGAGCGTGGATGCGATCGGATAGCCGCACAAGACCTCCACGGTCCGAACGCGCGCGGTGTGCCTCCGGAGCGGCATGTGCGTGGCATCGTGAAGGACCACCCCGAGCGCGTGAAAGCGGCCAGCCACGGCGAGAGCAATGACGGGGTAGAGCCACCAGGGCGCCGTGGCCATCACCACCCACAGGGCCGCGATCATCCCCCATTCTTCGAGCGACATGCGTACGAGCTCGGCCTCGGTGGCCGGCTCGAGCAGCTCGCGCGGGACGTCACGCCGCGAGACATGCGGGACGGCGGCCGCATCGAGCGCCTGCTCGAGATCCTGCGCGAGGTGCGACGATTCGCGTCCGGGTGTCATCTGACCTCCAGTACGAGGGACAACACAGCGAGCCAGTAGCGGGCGGGATCGAAGCCGTGGCCGCCGACTGCGGGCTGCGCGTGATCCACTTGCGGCAGCAGCACGTGAGGAAGGCCCGGCCAGATCAGATCGTTCAGGAAAAACTGCCCGTCGTGCGCGCGGCCAGGCCCGATTTCGCCGAGCCGCTCGTGGAACGAGTCGAGCCAGGTCGTTGGCTGTGACGACCACGAGGCCGTCTGCAGAACCGGGAACGGCCAGGGGACGCGGTCTACGCGTCCGACGATCGTCGGCCAGACGGCGGACGTCAGCTCGAGGCCGCCGGGCGCCGCACCGATGAGAGCAATCGCCGTGCGCTGCGCGAGCTCGGTCGTTCGCCGCCGGGCCGTGTAGTTCCGCTCGCGATGCCGCCCCTGAAGGACGCTTTCGATCACGAATGATGGACCATATGGTGTTTGCGACAGCACGACACCGTCACAGCGCACGGCGATGGCCGCGTCCTCGGCAAGCAGGGCCAGACATTCGAGGCCGCCACGGCTGTGGCCGCAGAAGACGAGACGCTCGCGGGTCCGCCGCTTGCCGAGTTGAGCCCCGAGCGCCGCGACGTTGCCGGCCACGGTTCCGCCCGACCGATTGCGGGCGATGAAGGCATCGAATCCGATGCGGCGCAGCGCCGCGCACGGCGCGGCGAGATTCCCCGGCATGTAGTGACCGAGATAGCCCCGAACGAAGACGACGGTGGTCGTGGCCGCCCGCTGGCGGAGCGAGCGCTCGAGGGTGCGCGTGCCGCTCCGCCACGTCTCGGCGAAGCGCACACTCCATGTGTGATCCGGGGCTTGGTCCGGCGCGCGCGCGAGCGGAGGCGTCTGCGGGTATAGCTCCCGATACCGCTCGAAGCCCTCCGGGGTCCAGTCCTGCTCGTGCGTTGACACGACTACACCATCGCCATTTCAAACGCGGGTGGACCCGCGCTCGTCATCGCACCGGCCTCCGGCGCGCGCCCGGGTGGTACGACCGCATAAACCGTGATGGGCACCGTTTGCTGAACGAATCCACGGAGCGCGCGCCCGAGGCCCCACGCGTCGAAGTCGCACACCGCGATGCAGTGCCAGTCTGCCCCGCGCCAGCGATCGAACAGGCGGTCGAGCATGCCGCGGAACACGCGGGCCCGCACGTCCGGTGTGAGGCGGGACGCGAACGTCAGGTGCGTCAGGTACGGCATGCGCAGCGGTTCGCCCGGCTCCGGCACGCGCACGGGTGGTGACGGCAGCGCGCGCGCGCCTCGGCCGAGCAGCCGCAGCGCCGTGGGTACGCGAGAGACGATCGTCTGCTTCGCCGCGCTCGGCGACCACGGGGCCATGCAGGCGGCGATGCCCCGATCGTCGGCCGCATACACGAAATCACGGATCGACAGGTCGTCCCAGCAGAGCATCCGCCGGGCGAGCTCACCGCGAAAGCCGAGCGGCACCAGACGATTTTCTTCTTCGAAAAACGCGGTCAGAGCCGGGCCGTCCGCGGTCCGGGCATCGCACACCTCCCAGGCACCGCCCACTCGGGAACGTCCAACGAGCGGCAGTCGCATGATCAGATTGCGCATCGTGAACGGTCCGATCGGCACGAGCGACGGCTGGAGCGAACGACGGGCACTCTGCGCCGTCCGCGCAGAACGATGGTCGTTCCCCAATGCGGCGAGCGCGGCGCGGTTGCCGTCGATCACGGTCGTGAACCAGTGGGTGCAGTCGGCCAGCTCCTCGATGTCGGACGCGCGCGTGACGAGGTCTGCAAACAACCGGCGCCACGCATTGCTGAAGACCCGGTCGGGCCTGACCCGCAGATCGCCGAAGTACCCGATCGTCGTCGGGTGTCCACTCACCCAGCCCGGGCGGAGCGACGCGGTCGCGAGACTTCGTACGCGGCCGGCGTCGTCTTCGGTGAGGATGACGAACGCGCGATCGGACTGGTAGCGCAACAGCTTGAAGAAATCCGGACGCCTGGTGTACTGCACGTCGAAGGCAGACGTGTGCATCGGCGTCCGCTCGAAGAAATCGAGGATGCGCGTGTTGTCGGCCGGCGTGGCCAGCCGCGTGTTCGGATACCGTGCCACAAGCTCAGCGAGCCGCATAGTTGCTCAGAAGTAACGCTTCTCCAGCATCGAGAGATCTTTCGGGAACGGCACGGGCGGCCGGAAGATCAGCGGGTATCGGTACCAGATCGGCTGGGTTTCTTTCGGGTCGCTTCGGGCGCAGAGCTCCTGCCACGGCAATGACGGCCGCCGATGATGCGTGAGGTTGTAGTTGAAGTTGAGGAAGAGCAGTCGCACCAAGCCGGGTGCGCGCAGGTTGTACGCGCCTTCTACCACGTGGACCGGTGTGTGGACGTGATAGATCCACTGGAGCGACGACCAGCTGAAGGCAAAAGCCGCGTACGAGACGGCCAGCGTTTGCCATTGCCAGGGGCCAACCCACACGAGCCCCGCCCAGAACGCGAGCAAGCAGATGCCTTCGAGCTGCATGCGACGCCACTCGCGCGCGCTGAAGTCGCCAAAGCCCGCAGCAAAGGTGTTGAACCGTTTGTGACGAGCCAGTCGTTGGGCTGTCGCGTACGGCAGCAAGGGCGACACCAGCGGAAACAGGAAACAGCCCAGCCAGATGCCGCCAAGCACCGCTCCGTAGTACCCGATCGTCTTCGACCACGCGTTCTCGCCATCGTGAATGAACTCGCCGCGCTCCGCCTCCGTTCTGTTGCGGCGGTGATGACCCCAGTGCTGCACCTGCAACATCGTCGGCGCGGTTCCAAACATCGTGGACGTCACCAATCCAATGAGGTAGTTCAACCGGTGGTTGCTGTGCGCGTTGCGGTGGCAGAACTCGTGGAGCATCGTGAAGACGCCCTGCATCATCAGACAGAAGAGCAGGAGAGCGGTGGCACGAACGCTCCACGGCAGCGACGCGCGGTCGATGGCGGTCAGCAGCAAGGCCCACAGCACGACCTGACCGAACGTGACCGCGAGGTTCGCCCGCCCGTACCGGCCGAGCGCCGTCCAGGACGGCTCGACGTCGGGGATCAGGTGTCTGCCTTCGACGACGACGGTTCGAGATGTCATCGGATTGCTCCGCTCCAGAGATGCGCCAGCAGATCGCGGCCGGGCCGCTGCTCGACTGACGGAAATGTCGCCGGCAGACGGTCCCAGGGTACTTTCGGCCGCGAGTGGTGTTCGCGATGGTAGTTGATGTTGTACGGCCAGATGGTCAGCCAGCCGAGGATCCCCGGCGCCCAGCTGCAGGAGAGGCTTGGGTCGACGTCCTCGGCGGCATGTTCGGCGAAGCTGCGGACCTTCTGCAGCAACTGCGTCACGGTGACATACGGCACGAACCACAGCAGCGCCACGTGCAACGTCGCGACGGGCCAGATCACAAACGAGCCCGCGAGCGCGCCGAGGAACACTACATATTGAATGATCAGCTCAGGGTACGGGCGCGTGCGGGAAAGCCTCAGCGTGTCCCCTCGGCTCGTCTCGCGCAGGTAGCGAATCGCCAGAACGATGCCGTTCCAGGCCAGCACGTCGCCCGCGAGCTGACGCACCAGCGCGCACGCGGCGAGCGGCCGAAACGTCCATGGCTGTCCGCGATACAACAACACGCGTTCGGGATCGCAGTCTGTCCCGAGATGACGATGATGGCTGAGGTGAAGCGCGCGGTAGAGGTGAATCGGCAGCAGGAGCGGAACGCCCACGGCTGTGTTCACCACGAAGTCGTTGACACGCCGGCTTCGCGCGACGAGCCCGTGGACACCGTCATGATAAAGCACCAGGATGGCATGCTGTCTCGTAGCGATGACGAGTGCGGCGACGACGACGACCGGTAAGCTCCACCAGCGGATAGCGGTCGCGACGGCGGCAACGATGAGGGTCCACTCGACGAGGAACGCAGCAACCGTCGGAAGATGGAATGCAGGTCGGAGCGGCTGGAGGCGGCTGGCCCGTGGGACGTCAGCTGCTCCCAGGTGCCACACGCCGAGCACACCCACGGCCAGTCCGAACGCCAGGCCCGCCACGATGTCGACGGCGACGTGCTGCTTGGTCAGCAGAGTCGATGCGGCAAGCGCAGCGGTCCACGCGGCGAAGGCAGCGGCAGCGCGCCGCCAGAACCGGGCGGTCTCGGAGTCGCGGCGGGCCCGGAAAGACACGAGCAGCGCCGCTGTGGCGATGACGGCCGGGAGTGCCACATGGCCACTCGGGATCGCGCCCAGCGGCGTGTCCAGATGCTGGATGATGGCGAGCAGCGAGCCATCGGGCGCGACCATTCGCTCGGCAATGCGCGTTGGGACCACGTAATAGACGATGGCGTTTGCGAGTCCGCACCCCAACGTGACAGCGAAGACGTCGCCGAAGCCCGGTTGCCGTCTGGCCAGGACAATCAATACCGGCACCAGCAGAAAATACGTCGCGTACACGAACGCCGCGGATGGCGCGAACGGGATCAAGCCATCTATCGCGCTCGCCTCGATGACGATCGGCGCACTGTGCGGCGCGCGTGTTGCCAGCGCGTAGATCGCCGTCACCAGCAGCGTGTACGCACCCCACGCCTGCCATGGCCGCCTGTTGAGCAGCGTCAGATCCAGAAGAACACCTCGTCGATCCGCGGCTCCGGCGCCATTCCCGTGCCGCCACGCTCCGCGTGATCGCGCAGCGACTCGACGTACTCGTGCAGAAGGTCGGCTGGCGTCGAGTTGAAGCGCATTTCGCCGCCGAAGCGCCGGAGGTTGTCCCCCTGGATGCGCATGATCTGCACGTCCTGTCGGATGACCTCGCGCGTGTAAAACGGCAGCCAGAGCGGCGCCAGCGCGTTCAGCCACCCGAGCTTGTAGCTGATCAGCGTGTAGACGATCGTGTCGAACGGCCCGCGCGGCGTGCACGTACTCGTGATCGTGAACCCGCGCCGCGGTCCGAACGTGTAGTCGACCCGCGTCGTGTTCGGCATGTAGAACTTGTCGGTGTGCTCGGTCGGCGCGGCATCCGGATTCAGAATGCGGCCTGTGAACCCGATCTCATCGTTCGGCAGGTCGTAGGTGACCAGCACGCTGTCGGCGGTGCGCTCGACCACGACGCGAACGCGCTTGTGAGCGGGCCGGCGAAACCACCCCACGTGCACGAAGGTCGTGTGCGGGACATCCATGAAGTTCTCGACGAGATGTGTCACCTCGTTCGGGAACTCCGTGACCATGTAGTAGGTACCCCAGCCGGGGGTGTCCCAGTACGGCATCGGGAATGGCTCGTGGGTTGGCGCCGTGTCGCCCATCCACACCCAGATGAGGCCGTGACGTTCGATGACGGGAAAGCGCCGGACCCTGCAACCTGGCGGCGCGGCGTCCGATCCGTTCGAGGGCACCTCGACGCAGCGCCCTTCGTTGTCATAGACCCAGCCGTGATACGGGCACCCGAGCTTGCCGTCGAACACATCACCCTTCGACAACGCCGCGTTTCGATGCGCACATCGATCTTCCATCGCGACGGCGCGTCCGCCGTCCGATCGCCAGAGAACGAGCGGCTGCTCGAGGATGACCCGGCCGAGCGGCCGTTGTGCCGTCAGCTCTGGAGACCGCGCTGCGGCATACCAGGCTTCCTTGAGGAGGCCCGATCGGTCGCGCATCCTTGGGGCGGCGGTGGTAGCCGCTTCGACGCGCGCGGGATCCAACACGTCCACGATACTCATCGTGTGACCTCAGCGGAAGCAAGCGGTTCGCCCTGGGCGGCCTCGAACACGACGCTCCAATCAAGACGGCTGTCCAGGTGTGCAGGCTTGATGTCGCCTGCGCGCTGGCCCGCCGCGGCTCGGGCGCGGAGGTATTGCCCCGCGCCGTTCTGCACAGGCACGCCCCGAATCGCGGCGAGCTGGCCGAGCGCTCGCGCGTACCGGTAGCCGTGACTGTCACAGAGCGTGCGCTCGACCATCTCGCAGATTCTTTGCAGGGTCGTCACGTCCACGCCTTCCGCGTACAGACGGTAGCCGGGGGGATCGCCTGCCGCAGGCGCGAGCAGCGCGAAGGCGAGCGTCGCCCCCGTTGCCTGCGCGGCGTACCCGAGCGCCTGAGCCACCATCCGCGGGTTGAGCTTTTCCCCGCAGAGGTCCGACACCTGATCGATCCGTCCCTCGAAGTGGAGCAGGGGAGCCTGCAGATGAAACCCGCTGCAGCGCACGGCATCGCCGAGCCTGTAGCGATAGAAACCGCCCCCGGTTGAGATGACAGGGGCGTAGACAGCCCCTTGCTGGAGCTCGTGCGCAAGGACAGGGCGAGCGGCGGGGTGTTCGAGGTCGAGGAACTCCAGAAAATGGCCCGCGATGGCCGCCACATTCACTGTCCGGTCCGGCACACTTTCCAGCTGCAGCGGAAATGACACGACTCCTTCAGTAGCGAGCAGCCCCTTTGGCTGAATTCGCGCGTGCGGCAGATACCGATGGAGCGTCGGAAGTGCGTCGGCTGCTGCCGCATCCGCCCAGCACGAGACCACGGCCAGATTCGGCCACAGCGCTTCGCCCAGCGTGCCGTTCTGCAGGCGATGGCGCACGGCGGCCCGGCGTCGCGGGGACACCTCGTCGAGCAGGGCGTCGAGCGAGGCCTCGATCCGACGGAGCAGCAGTACAAAGAACGACGGGTGCCAGACTGAAATCAGGCCGAGGCTCGCGGCAGCGACAAGGTGGCGAGCCGTCGCGTAGGCCCACGCGTCCATGTCGAGGATGCGTGCGACCGTGGGCGGCACGGCGAGGATGCGCCGCAGCGCAAATCGCCCGAGCCAACCGAAGTATTCGGTGTCGTCATCGACCCCGATCGGCAGGCCCCCGGTCGTGCGCTCCGGTTGGCGCGTCGCCGGAGAGATCGACCAGTAGCTGGTCGTTCCGCGAAGCTCAGGAAAGGAACAGTAGAGATCGTGCAGCCACGGCCCTGTGGCGGCAGCGAACTCCTCGAATAAGGCGGCGGTACACGGCACGAGTTTGTTGGCGGCGGTCGAGCCGCCGGTCCGCTCGAACACGCGGACAGGCGCGGCCGTGAGAACGCGGGACTCGCCCCCGGCCGCGCGCCGGACCCACGGCTCGAGGTCGTCGTAGTCCACGATGGGCACGCGGTCCTGCCAGTCGCGCACGGAACTGATGGAATCAAACCGATGGGCCCGACCGTACGCGGTATCCGCGTTGGACGAGGCGAGCTCGCGCAGACGAGCCGTCTGGGCCGCCTCGCAGCCGCGCAGGGCGCGCTCGAAACGCCGGCGTGCTGGCCCGAGCGACAGCCGGTGGCCCGCCTGAACAACGCGAAGGCCGATCGCCTTCATCTGTTTCCTCAGCGGACCATGCGCCGGCCCGCCGCCGTGAGATTCTCGCGGGCGAGCGACGTCAGCGACACCAGTTCGTCTCCCACGATGTGGCCGGGATTGCGCTCGAGAAAGAACTGCACGTGCGGGTCGGCGCATCGGCCGTCCGGCACGCCGCTGAGGCGCGGCCGAAGCACCTGTGGCTTCGAGAACCGCACGAGCCCTGCCTGTGCATCGTACGCGGGCCCGAAACGCTCGGCGCTCAGGCCATCCAGAAGCTGTTGTGATTCAAGCGGCGTTGGAGCGTCGAACCTCGGGTAGAAGTCTCGGCAGAACACCGACATGAAACGATACGTTCGAAATCCGGACGTCAATAGCAGCCAGTAGAGATCGCCCCCCGGATAGCCCCGACCGATGTCGTAGACGGCGCGGATCCAGGAGCGCGGCAGTGCCGGCGATCCCCACGCAGAGGGCTCGACGATGGTGTCACCAGAGTAAACGACAGTCATCGACGGTCCACAGACAGCCGTGGCGTAAATCAGGAACGTTGAGAATCCGCGCAGCGCCCCGCTGCTATCCTCGAGCAGGACGACCCAGTTCTTCTCCGAGAGGTCGCGCCGGAACGTCGGCTGATCGACACCCAGAAAGTGCTCGGCCAGCAAGTCATACATGGCCCCGATCTCGCGATCGGCGAGCGCTGTCCTGCTCACGACTCGGGCAGACAGCGACGGGCGCGCGGCGGGTTCGCCAACTGACACAGCCAGGTTGTGCATCGGTTACGTCCTCGCAATGGTCATCGTATGGCCGCGGCACGGTACCATGAACCGTCACCACGGATAAGCAAAAAGAACACGAAACCACGCCACGGATAAAACGAACCACGGACAACACGGACAACACGGACGCACGGACGCACGGATCGGCTTGAGACGGATTCAGCTTACGGTCGGCTGCGTTTAGAAGTCGTGAGCGGGTGCTGAAAAACTCTGAGTGGTCGCCCGATAGAGGGCTACGCCGCCCCCCTCGGCTACCCGCGCAAATCCTTCCAGGAAGCGGCTGGACTGCCGGGATCGCTGGAAGACCGCATCTCCGCCTTCGGCGCGCTCCTCGAGCGCCACCCACGTGACGTACCCGCGCGGTCCGTACTGCATTGCCGCGATCCAGATCTCGCCGTTGCCCTCGTGGAGAAAATCGTGGATGTCGAATCCCTCGCGCGAGAGGTCGTGCATGTAGTGCGCGAGCGATCCCATGCTCATCATGATCGGGCGGCCATCGTGATGCGCGACCAGGTAGTCGGTAACCGTTTGTCGTCCGACGAGATTCTGTGCGTCACGTTGTGATTCGGCGATGACCGGCGCCGACCGATCGAGCGGCGAGACCTGCCAGAGCGCTGCGGCAACGGCGGCCACGGCGGCGCCGGCGCGAAGGCTGCGCGGCAGCAGACCGATTCCCGTCCCGACGAGCGCTGCGCACGCGACGACGAGCGGGACGCTGTAGCGGATGCGGAAGGGATGCCCCGCGACGTACGCGTACCATGGCAGGGCTGCTGCGCCGACGAGGGCCAGGACGAGCACCAGCGACGCGCGCGCCCGCGACCGCGCAAACATCCATGCGATCAAGACAGCGGCCGCATACGCCGGCCACACCAATGCCGGCCCGGACAGCCGATACACTCCCTCTCGCACTTGATCCCACGCCAGCAGCGGACGGCCGAGCGCATCGTTCTCCGCGACGAAGAAGCCGCCGCTGACGAACCATGCGCCGACCGTCCATCGGCTGTTGAACAGGAACAGCGCAACCGCGACTGCCGGATAGGCGGCAAGCCTGGAGACGGCCAGCAGGGCGACGCGGAACGGTGTGCCCCTTCTGAACAGCACCGCCAGGGCGAGGAGGAGAAGACCGCCACAAACGGGCCACGCTTCGTACCGCGTCATGCACGCGGCCACCAGCGCGAGCCCGGCCGCTCGCGGCCAGCCCGCCGCGCCTCGATCCACCCAGTCCCCAGTCAGTGCCACTGCCAGGAGCGTCGTCCCGAAGAGCAACGGTTCGGTCATCGGGGTGCTTTGAAAATAGAGGACGTTCGGGTTGGCGAGCAGCAACGCGGCCGCGGCGGCGCCGCCCGCGATCGATTCTGTTCGGCGGATGATGAGCGACGCGAGCGCCCACGCGCCGACCGTCATTGCCATCACTGAGATGGCGATCCCGGATGCGCCCGTGCGGTACCACGCGTCCACCTGAACGGGGACCATGTTCAGAAGATGCGGGAACGGGAGCCAGACCGCGCCGATCTGCTGCCATCCCGGCATCAGGCTGTCGAAGATGCGACGGGCCACGACGAGATGGGCGCGCGCGTCGTAGTGGCTCAGGGCCAGACCAGCTCGGGCGTAGTAGATCGCGGCTGCACTTCCCACGAGAAGCGTGGCGCCCGCGATCAGTCGCGCCGGCCATCGGTTCAGGCTCTCGTGCTGCCAGTCTTCGTAGTGTCCGGCTTCCGCCTGATCTGGACGGGGCGGGATGATCGGCGCGAGGGGTTCGCCGTCTGGTTCGTCGGATGGATGCTGCGTGGTGGCCAGGGCGCTTTCTAGTCTACACTTTGGGGCAATGGCGGGTTTTGTAGAGTGGATCAAGGACTTTGCGATTTCTCTCGGCGGACCCGGACTGTTCGTGATCGCGTTTCTGGATTCGTCCTTTCTGTCCTTCCCTGAAGTCAACGATCTGCTGATCATCTGGCTCACGACGCAACACAAGGAACGGATGATCTACTACGCGCTGATGACCACCCTCGGGTCGGTCACCGGTTGCCTCGCGTTGTACGCGCTCGCCCGCAAAGGGGGCGAGGCGTTCCTCCGAAAGCGGTTCAACCCGACTTATGTCGAGCGTGCCATGGCGACGTTCCGTCGCTACGGCCTGCTCGCGATCCTCATCCCGTCGATTCTTCCGCCTCCGACGCCGTTCAAGATCTTCGTGCTGGCGGCCGGTGTGGCGAAGGTCCGGCCGTTCGACTTCATCGTCGCGATTGCGATCGGTCGGGGCTTACGCTATTTCGGGGAAGGGCTGCTCGCGGTCTACTACGGCGACCAGGCGGCGGACTTCCTGCGCCAGAACGCCAGGACCGTGGGTCTTGCCTTGGCGGTGGCGTTTCTCGTCCTTGGGGTGGGCTGGATCCTGTGGCGGCGGCGAAACGAGCGCCCGGCGGTTTGACGATCGGGCCAGAAGGCCCGTATAATCAAACGTTTATCAGTATCAGTTTGGAATGCAGCCGGACATCTCGGTCGTCGTCCCGATGAAGAACGAGGCGCCCAACGTGGAGGAGCTCTACCGTGAGCTCACCGCGGCGCTCGAAGCGTACGGACGCCCCTACGAAATCGTAGCGATCGACGACGGAAGCACCGACGACACGTTCGATCGACTCGCCAGGCTGCAGGCCTCGGACGTCCGATTGCGCGTCATCCGGTTCCGGCGCAATTTCGGTCAGACTGCCGCCTTCGCGGCCGGCTTCGCCCACGCCCGGGGGCGCTACATCGTCACGATGGACGGCGACCGGCAGAACGATCCGCGTGACATCGCCGCAATGGTGACGCTGCTCGAGAAGCACCCGGCCGACATCATCGCGGGGTGGCGCAAGAATCGGAAAGACAAGTTTTTCAGTCGCCGGCTCCCCTCGATGGTGGCCAACCTCATCATCTCGCAGGCCACTGGGGTGAACCTGCACGATTACGGGTGTTCGCTCAAGGTCTTCCGCGCCGAAGTCGTGAAGCCGATGAAGCTGTACGGCGAAATGCACCGGTTCCTGCCGGCCATCGCCAGCGAGTTCGGTGTGACGACCGTCGAGACGGTCGTCAACCACCGGGCGCGTCAGCACGGGACGTCGAAGTACGGCATCTCACGGACGATTCGGGTCATCCTCGACCTGCTGACAGTCAAGTTCCTGATCAGTTACCGCACACGCCCGGTGCAGATCTTCGGGCTGTGGGGGCTGCTCATGGGTCTCCTCGGCTCGGTGATTCTCGCGTGGCTTGTCTACGTGCGACTGACGACGACGCAGGGGATCGCGGACCGACCGATTCTGCTCTTCGGCATCCTGTTGATCTTTACAGGCGTGCAGCTGGTGACGCTCGGGCTGCTTGCGGAGATGCAGGCGCGGACCTACCACGAGTCGCAGGACAAGCCGACTTACGTCATCCGAGAGATCCGGCAGAGCGAGCCCCGCTACGTTTCCGGTATGCCTGGCACGCCCGGCAAGCCTGGCACGCCCGGCATGGCCGCAGACGACGAAGCCCGTGTCAACATCAAGCGGTTCAACTGAGCCGCGGGCCCGAGGGACCGGTGGGGAGTCGAACGCTCCCAAGGGGACCCCGGCTGCGGACGTACGCATCACAGACATTCAACGCGAGTTCGGCGCTGGCCGATCGCGCAGGCAGCGCTACGCGGATCTCGTTGTCGGACAGCCCGGTCTGTGGCCGCTCGTTCGCTACGAGTCGGTCATGCTGCTGTCGGCCTGGGTGCCGGGCGCGCTCGGCTTGTTCCTGCGGTCGAGGTTGTATCCGCTGATTCTCGGGCGCGTGGGGAGCAACGTCGCCTTCGGCTGCAACATCGTGCTGCGGCACCCGCACAAGATCGACATCGACGACAACGTGGTCATCGACGATCAGTGCTGTCTGGACGCGAAGGGCACGACCAATCGCGGCATCTCGATCAGGCGCGGAGTGTTCGTCGGCCGCAATACGATCCTCAGCTGCAAGAACGGCGATATCTACCTGGACGAAGACGCGAACATCGGCTTCAACGTCGAGGTGTTCTCGGCGGCAACCGTCAGGATCGGCAGGAAGGTGCTCATCGCGGCATACACCTACCTGGTGGGGGGCGACCATCTCTACGACAGGGTCGATGTCCCGGTGCTCGACCAGGGACGAACGGCGCGCGGCATCGAGGTCGGCGACAACGTCTGGCTCGGGGCGCATGTGGTCGTGGCCGACGGGGTCCACATCGGGCGGGACGCGGTCGTCGGGGCCGGAGCGGTCGTGACCGCGGATGTGCCGGAGTTTCACATCGCGGCCGGCGTACCGGCCCGCATCATTCGTGATCGACGAACGTCGGAATCGGGGAGCTGAGTCGGGACTATGTGCGGCATCGTCGGGATCGTCGAGCGGGATCTGACTCGCCCGGTGGCGGCGGGCGACGTGGAGCGGATGGTCCGGACGCTGAACCATCGGGGCCCCGATGAAGAGGGCAGCGTCCTGCTGCCGGGCGTCGGCCTTGCGATGCGCCGGCTGGCGATCGTCGACATCGCAGGCGGCCAGCAGCCGTTCGCAAACGAAGACAGTTCGATGCAGGTCGTCGCCAACGGCGAGATCTACAACTTTCAAGCGGTCAAGGACGAGCTCATCGCGCGCGGTCACCACTTTCGATCGCGCTCGGATGTCGAGGTGCTCGTCCATGCCTACGAGGAGTACGGCGAGACCTTCTTAGACAGGATTCGCGGGATGTTCGCGCTCGCGCTGTGGGACGGCCGGCGGCGCGCGCTCGTCGCGGCGAGAGATCGGGCCGGTGAGAAGCCGCTCTACTACACGGTGACGCCGCACGGCCTGCGTCTCGCTTCCGAAATCAAGGCCCTGCTGACTCGGCCCGAGGTCGATCGGACGCTCGATCACGAGGCGCTCGATCAGTTCCTGACCTACGAATACATCATCGCTCCCCGAACGATCTTCAAGGCGATTCACAAGCTGCCGGCCGCGCACTACCTCGTCTACAAAGACGGTGAGGTGACGGTCAAGCGCTATTGGGATGCGGCCGACGTGCAGGTACGCGCCTGGACCGAGGCTGAGGCCGCCGATGCGCTCCGCGACACGCTCGGCAAGGCGGTTCGCAGCCAGATGATGTCCGACGTGCCGATCGGGCTGTTTCTGTCCGGCGGGATCGACTCGAGCGCGGTCGGGATCATGCTGCGTGACGCGCCGGGAGGCTCCTCGGTGTCGAGCTTCAGCATGGGCTTCGATGACGGGAGCTACAACGAGCTGCCGTATGCACGAGAGGTCGCGGCGCTTTGTGGGACCGCGCACCACGAAGGAACGGTGACGCCAGACGTCGCGGCGCTCTTCGACCGTCTCGTCGTGCATCTCGACGAGCCGTTCGCCGACGTATCGCTGTTTCCGACCTTTCTCGTGTCCCGGATGGCGAGGGAGCACGTGAAGGTCGCGCTGACGGGGGACGGCGGCGACGAGCTCTTTGGGGGGTACGACGCGTATCAGGCCGAAGCGTTAGCCGGCAAATGGGCGGGGCTGATGCCTGACGCGGCGACGCGCGCCGCAGACGCTGTGCTCGCGCTGGTTCCGCCGACCGACAGGAAGAAGGGTCTCGTCAACAAGGCGCGACGCTTCGTCGACGGCTTGGCGCACGCGCCGGCGTCGATCGCACAGTATCGCTGGATGACGTTCCTCGGAGCCGACGCCAAGGAGCGCCTGTATGCACCCGCGTTTCGACATGCCCTCGTGTCGGCCGATGTTTATCGGCCGGTTCGCGACGCGCTGGCGCGAGCAGGGAAGGACGACCTTCTCAACCGGCAGCTGTACGCCGATCTCTCCATCTATCTGGCCGACGACATCCTGGTGAAGGTCGATCGGATGAGCATGGCCACCTCGCTCGAGACACGCGCGCCGTTTCTCGACGTCGACGTCATGGAGCTGGCGTTTTCCATGCCGGGCGATCTGAAGATTCGCAGCGGCAGCCGCAAGTACATCCTCAAACAGGCGCTGCGCGGCGTGGTGCCGGATCGGATTCTCGATCGCAGCAAAGAGGGCTTCAGCATTCCGATGAAACAGTGGCTCAAACGGGAGCTGAAGCCGCTGATGGACCGCCTGCTCGCCCCAGATCGCGTAGCCGCGCGCGGCCTGATCGATCCGGGCGAGACGGGCCGGCTCATCGACGAGCACTGCGCCGGACGTGCCAACCATGCGCACGTGCTGTTCAGCCTGATGGTGTTCGAACGCTGGGCGGAAGAGTTCGCGCTGTGACCATGCGGGACGTGTGCCGTCACATGATCGTAGTCGCGGGAGTGGCCTGGTTGAGCGGATGCAACGGCTCGCCGACGGCACCCCAACCGCCACCGACGCTATCGCTGACGTGCCCGGGGACGGCCACGGTGCAGTCGATGGACGGCAACGCGACCGCCGTGCCATTCGAGCAGCCGCAGGTAGTTGGCGGCTCAGCGCCGGTGACGACCACGTGCTCGCCGCAGTCGGGCAGTTCGTTCATTGTCGGAACCTCAACGGTGAATTGCCAGGCGATGGATGCGCGCGGCCAGAGCGCCTCGTGTGGCTTCATCGTCAACGTGCAGGGGCCGCCCCGCCTGACCGTGACGCGTTTTCTGTCGTTCGGCGACAGCCTGACCGCCGGCGTGTTATCGCCCGCGGTGATGATGCTGATCGTGTCGCCGCCCGAATCGTATCCGTTCGTGCTGCAGGGCAGACTCGTGGCGGGCTATCGCCAGCAGACACCCGTCGTGTTGAACGAGGGCAATCCGGGTGAGCAGGCCTCGGGCACTGGAGTGCAGCGGTTCAGAGGCGTGCTTCTGCAGCAACGCCCCGAGGTGGTGCTGCTGATGGAGGGCACAAACGATCTGCTGAGCGGCCAGAACGGCGCCAACGCGGCCATCGACGCCCTGCGTGCGATGATCACGGAGGCCAGGAGCCAGGGCGTTCGGGTCGCGCTCGCGACCATACCTCCGCAGCGGCTTGGTGGACGGCGTGACGCCGTCGCCAGGAGCATTCCGGCGTTCAACGACCGGATTCGAGCGCTCGCGAGCGCCGAAGGGGCCGCGCTCGTCGACGTGTTCAACGGGATGAAGGACGACCTCACCTACATCGGCATCGACGACCTCCATCCAACCGCGCGCGGATACGATGCCATGGCCACCATCTACTTTGAGGCCATCAAGAGCACGTACGAAGCGCGGCCGGCACTCGGCTGGTTTCCGCGGTGACACGGTCCGTGATGAGCGAGACCGATCCGTCGACGGAGCTTCCGGGGCTGACCCGGCGTGTGCGCACCTACTGGAACGAGCGCATCCACGATCTGGAGATGACCACGCACCCGGTCGGGACGCGTGCATTTTTCGACGAGCTCGACGACTACCGGTTCGACAAACTCGCGTACCTGCCGCGTGTGATTGACTTCAGGGGCTACAAAGGCAGACGGCTCCTCGAAGTGGGGTGCGGCGTCGGCACGGACCTCGTGCGCTTCGCGCGGGGCGGCGCGCGGGTGGTCGGCGTGGATCTATCGGAGACGGCAGTCCGCCTGGCCCGGCAGAACCTCGCCGCGCACGCCCAGGCCGGGACGGCGATCGTCGGGGACGGCGCGGCGCTTCCATTCGCCGACAACAGCCATGATGTCGTCTACGCGCACGGCGTGCTGCAGTACGCGCCGGACCCGCCTCGAATCGTCGAAGAGGCGCTGCGAGTGCTGGTGCCCGGCGGGACGGCGATCTTCATGGTCTACAACCGCGTGTCGTGGCTGCACGCCCTGTCGAAGCTGATGAAGGTCGAGCTTGAGCACGAGGACGCGCCGGTGCTGCGGCTGTACTCGATTCCCGAGTTCCGCGAGCTCATCCGCGGCTTCTCCCACACGACCCTCGTGCCGGAACGGTTTCCGGTGAAGTCACGCCTGCACAAGGGGTGGAAGGCGGTCGCCTACAACGGCGTGTTCGTCGGAGCGTTCAACGCCATTCCGCGCTCGCTGGTCAGGCGCTTCGGGTGGCACCTGATGGCGATTTGTGAAAAGTAGGGCCGGGAACGCTGGAGCTGGTTCGGGGCGTTCGGTCTGCATTACTCAGCGCTCGCGGGGCCCCACCCCCGCTCGCTCTCGCTCGGCGAATTCGCGCCTCTTTGAAGAACGCTCGGGCGCTTCGCGCCTCGCTCGGGCCGCGGGCGCTAGCCTACCGCACAGCCGCGAGCGCGGCCTGGTTGTGGTAGCGCCGCTTCTCGACGGCCGCCCGCACGAGGAACTTCGCGTACGGGGCGACCTGCTTGATGGCGGCGACGTTCATCTGGCACGGGCTGAGGCAGGTCGGGCACTTCTCGTCGCGGATGTAGTCGCGATGGGCCTGACTGGCGGCGCTGAAGTACAGCTCCTCGGGATCCGTATCCTTCACGTTCCCGATCACTTCGCTGTTCTCGCAGAAGAACAGCCCGCCGTCCGGGTTGAGCATGATGCCTTGCGTCTGGAACGGGCAGGGCGCCAGACGATGATAGCCGTTGGCGATCATGTCGGCGTAGTGCATGTAGACGTAGTTCTGGCCGTCGAGGACCGAGTCCTTTCGAACGCGATCGAGGAAGAACTGGCGCATCCGCTCTTCTTCCTCCCCCTGGACGCCGGCCGTCGCGGCGAGCTCGCTGTTGCCGAGCATGGGCTCGGTGAAGCGGACCATGTTGAACACGATGTCGAGATCTTCGCTCCTGGCCCACGCCAGGATGTTCTCGGCATCGTCCAGGTTCATGTGAAAGATGGTGGTGGAGATGCCGAAGTTGAACGGGTGCTTCTTCTGCAGCTCTTTCATCGCGCGGATTGTCTCGTTCGCCTTCTCGAACCCGCGCTTCACCTGACGCACCTGATTGTGCATGTCGCCGACGCCGTCGATCGACACGCGGGTGCTGAAGATGATGTTCCGCTCGTGGCACATCTCCACGATCTTCGTCAGCATCGGGATGCCGCGGTGGGGCGTCAGGCCGGTCGTATTCAGGCCGAACTTCCGCAGGCGGAGCAGCTTGTCGAGCATGATCCGGCAGATATCGACGAGGTCGTTCCGCGTCGTCGGCTCGCCGCCCGAGACGTTGGCGTTCTCGATGTTCTTCCAGAGGCCCGAGCTGAAAACCTTGTCGATGTCCGCGAGCGACATGTCCGTCTTGCGGTCGCCGCGCTTCCAGTTCCAGCACATCTCGCAGCGCGCGTCGCAGACGAACGTGCAGTGGAAAATCAGCACAGTCGGGTGAATTGCGTGGTGGCGGGCGACGTAGCTGTTGACCAGGTCGCGCGGGGCGCTGACAGCCGCTTTGGCAAGATACTTCAGCGCGTAGACTTGTGCCATAAAGTATTGATTTTAAACCTTCTGTGGGCGCAAAGTAAAGCCGCTTGTGAGTAACCCGAGGAGTAACATCGGGTAAGACCACGCGAGATACGTCGCGGTTGCATGTGGTTTGACGAGCGTTGCGCCTATCGCGACCGCCCCGGCAAGCAACGCCAGCTCTGCCGGACGACGGCCCCGCGCGAGAAAGAAAGTTGCGGCAAGAAATGCCGCAAAGGTGAGCCACGCGGGCGACATGAGCCCTGACCCGCCGACGAGCGGCGTGCTCAAGACGCGTCGAATGCCCTCCCGCTGCCCCCAGAAACCGAACGCGCTCGACCCGTAGCCGCGGGGGTCCGTATGGTGGCCGAACGTGTCGTACATGATCGTGCCCAGCCGTGAGCGTTCGCCAGCGGGTCGCGACATCGCATACACGCCGCCGGCAATAATCGCTGCCGCGAGGCCGAACCCGACCACAAACCGCGTGCGCTTCGCCACGTCGTTCCAGTAGAACCCCAGCCACGCAGGCGCCATGAACGCTGGGTAGAAGCCGACACCCGTGCTCATGGCCAGCAGGATGCCCGAAAGCGCTGGCGACTTCAGCGCGGCGAACGCCACGAGCGTCATCGACGCCGGTGCGATGTGCGAGACGAAGGTGATCCCGGCCACCTGATCCTCGCGTCCGCCGATACCGACGACCGCGAGGCTGCCACAGTACAAGCAGACCAGGCCCCACGCCGCCCGGGTGTGCGCGAGGCGGCGTGCGGCGAGAAAGAGTGCGAGGACCCCAGCGATGTGAAAGGCGATCGTGCAGAGCTGGGTGGCCATCACAGGAGGCATGTAGTAGGGCGTGCCGGATGTCAGGTTCGGGCGCGCCGGCGACACCGGGTTCACTGGCTCGGGCGACAGCAGGATCTGGAAGGGCACGTGGGCGGCATAGAGCAAGGGCCCGTAAGCGGCGCCGGGCGTTCCGGTCAGCAAAGGATCGCCATAAGGCAGCCGCCCACGCTCTCTCAATCGCTGAGCGCCCAGGTTCACGAACCACCCCGCATCGTCCGGCGGACGCGAGAGGGCAACGCCGACGTCCACGACGAGAAGGGCGATGGCCAGCGGCGCGAGCAGCTTGATCGAGAGGTTCGGAACCCAGGGCCTCACGTCTGGTCGCCTCACCCGTCGGACCACTCGAGCGATCACCGTGAGGTTCACCGCGAAGACGGCGATGAAGACCCAGTCGAGAAGATTCAGATACGTCGGCGAGTACATCACACCGAAGAAGCGCATGACGTTGAAGAAGAGCGCGCCCGACGTGAACAGCAGCAGCAGGTCGATATTCCGCGACGTCGCACGTCGCCGGAAATCCCACGCAACGATAAGGATGATGGCCAGCGCCAGGGCTACGCCAAGGCCTTGCGCCGAAGACGCGTCGCTCGCAAATGTGCTGCGGCCCCCGTCGCGCCAGTCCTTCGCCAGGTTCCTGATACTTTGCATCGCCGGCTCTCTCGGCGGTACCCGCGAGAACGACGGCATGTAGACGTCGAGAAGCGGCTGCTTCTCGTGCGGCATTCGCGTGCACGAGCCGCTGGCGAGCAGCAGGATGATCGCAGCACACGGGGCCGCGCGACTCACTTGGGGCCTTCCGCAGTTGCGGATCGAGCCGCCCGCAGATACAGCCAGGCGCCAGGGAGGTTTGCGACGATTCCCGACACCACGATGAGTGTCGAGAGCGCGAGCGCTTGGGGCTGAGGAACACCGGCCGGCGCGAGCAGCCAGACGATGATGCCCTGCGGTGCGCCGATTCCGGAGATCGAGATCGGGAGAAGCAAGGCGATGAGCCCGATGGGCATGAAGAGCAGGTAGTAAGAGAACGGTACGTCGATGCCGATGCCGCGGCCCAGCAGGTACGCCTGTACAATGCGCAGCACCTGCACGGCGATCGACAGGAGCGCCACCGCGGCGAGTGCGCCTCGATGTCCCCGATACTGGCTGATGGCGTCGGCGAGGCGCATCAGTCGCCTGCCAGGCCCTGACGCCTGGACGCCGCCGGGCAGCATCGTGACCATGAGGCGGTCCGCCCAGAGCATCGCGACGCTCCCCGACATGACGATGAGGGCTATCGCCGGCAGCAGGAGTCGTGGCGTTCCGTCGATTTGACGGCCTGCGACGACCGCGCCGAACACTCCCATGACTACGATCGACAGCAAACCGAAGAGGCGGTCGACGGCCACCGAGGCCACGGCCTCACTGCCGCGAGCCGTTCGCTGCGACAGCGTGAACGCACGCGCCACGTCGGCGCCGACGCCCGCCGGCAGAAAGCCGCCGACAAAGGAGCTGACCAGGTAGATCCATGCCGCCGATTTCGTCGTGACGTCCGCGCCTCGCGCCCGCAGGAGGATGATCCAGCGCCAGACCATGACGCCGCGGTCGACCGCAAGGAGCGCCAGAACAGCCACCACGGCTCCAGGCGCTAGGCGCAACAGTGCCTCAGCCGTTGCGCGCATGTCGATCTTGATGGCCAATATGACGAGGACCGCCAGCGTCAGCAGCCCTCGAACCCACAGCGAGCCGGTGAGGTTCGCTGTCACGTCGTCACGAAGCGGGCTTGCGTGCGACGAACTCCAGGGTTTCGAACAGGTTCTTCCGGACGCGAAAGAGCAGATCTTCGGTTCCTGTATAGCGCGACAGCGTATCGAGGCCAGGGAAGTTCGTGAAGACCGCACCGGCGGCCAGGATGTCTCGCTTGATGCCTGTCGCCGCGCCGATGCTGCGGACGACGTGCTCGATCTGGAACCCGCCATCGTAGAGCAGCTGGCGGACTCGTCGTTCGGTCGTCACGAAGTTGTGCGTGTAGTCCACGTCCCAGAAGAAGCCGCGTTCCTTGAGGTAGTCCGGGACGACGACGAACAGGACGCCTCCAGGGCGGAGCACACGCAGGGCCTCTGAAACGAACTCTCGCGCAGAGTCGATGCCGGACATGTGCTCGAGCACCTGGTCGGCGTAGACGACGTCGCAGGTGGCGTCGCCAGTCCGCATGGGTGGTGCCCAGCCTTCGATGACCTCGAGACCCATCGCGCGAAGTTCTTTGATGAGAATCGGGCTCGCTTCAACGGCACGATACCGCCACCCGGCGTCCACGGCCGCGAGCGCCAGGGACCCCTTGCCGGGGCCGATTTCGAGCATGTCGCCCGGCGGCTGTGCCGAGCGACTCAGCAGCCCGAGACGCGAACGCTCGGTGCGCCCGCGCCGCGCGCGGCCGAAATCAGTGACTGTTTTCTGTCGATCGGAAAAGTCGCGGTAGAAGGTGTCGGCCATCTAGAGCCAGAGTGCCGCATTGCCCAAGAAGACCAAGGTGCCAGAGTCCGTCACAGACCCTGGCACCTTGCAGTCTATCTCTACAAGATCTCTACCAGCGGCCCCGGCTGGTCCACGCGGCGCCCGCGCCGCCCGAACCGCTGATATTGGACCAGAGTACTGTCGGATTGGAACCGCAGTGGCCGCCGATGATGTCGATGGCCCACACATTCGGGTTTCCTTCGTCCGGGGCGGCGGTGTAGTTGTAGACGATGACGTCGAGCGACGGATCCCCGACGACGCCGCGCTTCCAGTTGTAGCCCCAGCGCGTGTCCTCGAGCCTGAGGGCATCGATGACCCGGTCCATGAATTCCCAGGTTCCGCCGGCGTGCTGGCAGGAGTTAGCCAGGGCGCTCGGATACTGCGCGGCCACTTGCTGGACGATGTGGAACATGTTCGGAAGCGGCAGCCGGGTTCCCGGCGCAGGATCGGGCGTGCGCTTTTCGAAAAGGGTGAGGAAACGGCGAGTTGCCGACCACGGGCCGAGCGCGTTGCCCATGCGGGCACGCACGCGCCACCGGTAGGCCGTGTCGCGCTCGAGGTCGGTGGGGTACGCCCACGTGGTCGTGCCAGCACCCGAGCTGAGCGTCGCGCCGTCGACGCGCGTGTTGCCGTCCGTGAGCAGCTCGAACTCGTAAGAGAAGCTTCCGCCGACGTACTTGCCGGCGACGTTGGTGGCGACCAGCGTCGGCCTGCGGCTGTCGAGCCTCAGGTCGTTCGCGGGCGACGCCAGCGCTGGCGCCTGAACCTTGAGCGTTTCTCCATTTGGTCCTGCCTCGGCCGCCACGCCGGCAGCTGCGCTGCTCGACGGTGCGTTCGGTGAGCCGTTACAGGCGGCTAATGTTGCTGCGAGAACACAGGCAGTGGCCACGCTCGGAAGTGTTTTGAACATCCGGTACATCAGGGACTCCATGTTGTGCTGAGAGCTGCGGCGGGAGAGCAACCGCAGAGCACCCATATTATAACGCAATCCGCTCGATCCGACCATGCGATTTCACGCAAACGCGCATTTCTGCTCGGGGGAAACGCCTATCTCGCGTGCTACTATAAAAAACCTTAACGTTCTTTCTTCCTGACGAGGTGTGAATGCGTAAGTCCGTCCTGTCTATCGCTGTGGCCGCGGTCGCGTTTCTTGCTGCATGGCCGTCAACCGCGCGCGCCCAGCAGGGACCCCTCGGCGGCAAAGTGTTCGTCAGCGTCAATTTCGGCATTCAGGTCGGCGACAACAGCCTGGTGCGGGAGTCGTCGTTCGACCTGTACGACGAAACCGCTACGGTAGAGGTCAACCAGACCATCAACAACGGCGCGTTCCTCGAGTTCGCAGGCGCGTACAAGGTCCGCGACGATCTTGGCGTCGGCCTTTCCTACAACTTCGTGAGCAACTCGGGCGAGGGCACCATCTCCGGGTCGCTGCCACACCCGCAGTTCTTCGATCAGCCGCGCACGTTCACTGCCTCCGAGGACGATCTGGCCCACTCCGAAAATGCCTTCCATTTTCAGGCCGTCTGGTTCGTGCCGTTCACTGAGAAGGTCGACTTTACGATCTCCGGTGGCCCATCGCTCTTCAACGTCAAGCAGGAGCTGATTCGGAGCGTCGCATTCAGCGAGAATCCCCCCAGCTTCACGAGCGTCACCATCGACTCGGTCGAGGTCATCGAACTTCGCGACTCGGCCTGGGGCTTCAACATCGGGGCGGATATGACTTACGCCCTCACGCCCAGTATCGGCGTAGGCGCGCTCATCCGATATAGCCGGGGAACCGTCGAGTTCAACCTCTCGGACAGTCAGACGGCCGACGTCACCGCCGGTGGATTCCAGATCGGCGGGGGTCTGCGGCTGAGGTTCTAGCGGCGCCACTTTCAAGCACAAGAGGAGTAGTGTGGATGCAAGTACGGTTAATCGCTGTCGGCGCGGTGCTCGCCGCGGCCATCGCTGCAGCATGCGGAGACGCCGAAGTCCCCACCGGTCCCTCTAACCCCGCGGTGCCGTCCCCCCCGCGGGTGTCGTCCGTGGCCGTCACCACGACCACCACGAGCTTCATTGCGCGTGGACAGACACAGCAGTTGGCCGCGCAGGCCACGCTGACCAACGGATTCGTCGAGAACCGCGCGTCGACGGCGACCTGGGCGTCGGACAATACCGGCGTGGCGAGTGTGTCGTCGAGCGGCATGATGACGGTCGGGAACGAAGGCGAGGCCACGGTCTCTGCCACGCTCGAAGGGCAGCGCGGGACGCTTCGAGTCCGCGTGCAGTACGCGTTCAGGACCCCCGACCCTCCGCCGGGACAGCGTCTCCCGAAGCCCAACGAGGCCGCGCTCATCGTGCAACTCTTCAACGAGCGGCCCGATCTGGTGGCCAGGTCATGCCAGCCGGAGTCCGGCGGTACCGGGACCTGGGAGTACATGGAGTTCGTTGTCGATCGCCTTCGCCTGAAGGACACGCGGTGGGGATTCCAATCCAGACGCGGCGTCGCGGGTGACGTCGCCCGCGATGAGGTCGCCTACCACTGGGGGCCTGGCCCCGACGAGGGCAGCCGAGACGCCTACGCCTGGGACATCATGGTTAGCCACTGCGGGTCGAATCCGAGCCCCTCCTGGCAGGACGTCAGCGATCTCGGCACGCTCTGGGTTTCGAGAGGACGCTTCTAGACACGAAAAGGCTCAGGGCTCATGGCCCAAGGCTCAAGTAAGACCTTCGAGTGAGCAGCAATCGAGGGTTTTGCCTGAGCCTTGAGCCGTGAGCCCTGAGCCGTCCCACCGTCAGTTCAGCTTGAACAGCGCCGTGTCGTCGACGTCGATGTCGATGCGCTGCTGCAGCTTCAGATACTCCGCCAACACAGGCTGTCTCGCCTCGATCTGCGACCAGATCGTGGTGGCGAAGTAGGCCCCCCCGAATTGTCGCTGCAGCCGTTGCACGACGTGCGGGCTGATCGAGCTCATGTCGAAGCTCCACCCCTTCCGATGCGCCCGGTAGAGCAGAATCGGTGAGTTCGCGCCGTACTGCGCGTACTCGACGACGATGATGGTGTCGCCGACCGGTACGACGCGCTCGATCGCGTGACCCGCGCTGATCGAGCGCAGGTCCAGGCGGTCAGGCCTGAAGTAATCGTGCACGACGTTGCTGTACGAGAATCCGATCAGGCCGACGAAGGTGATGCACAGCGCAGACATGACCGGTACGAGGCGCGACCCCGTGAGCCGGCGCAGCCACGCGCCGTCGAAGGCCGGGGAGGCGGCCAGCCCGAAGAGGAGGGCCGCCGGGGGAAGCATCGGCAGCTGATGAAACTCGTGGTACCGGTTGCCCTCAGCCGACGCCAGGATGAACAGGAGCACCGCCGCCAGCCAGACGACTACGACACGCGAGGCCGGCCGCGCCCAGCAGACGACGAGCCCGAAAAGGGTCAACGCGAACCCCGTCGGCGTCAGATGCAGGTAGTACGTCCGCTCCAGAATCGTGGAGTAGAAGGCAGGGTCGCTCAGCTGATTGAGCGTGCTCCAGTGCGACACGCCCATGACCGGTCCCATCGCCATGGCCACATCCGGAGAGTACCCGCCCGACGGATGGAAGATCGCCTGGCCGAGGCCGGTCCGATGGAACAATCGGTCCCCGTGCCAATACCAGAGGCCGGTCCCCGCGAAGGGAATGCCGACCGCGGCGATCCAGACTGGATTGAAGAGCGCGCGAACATGAGCACCGAGCCGTGCGCTCCATGATCCCTGTCCCGTGTCTTGCGGAACATCGTTCCACGCCAGCCACGCGATAGGCGCAAAGATCAAGACGGCGGGAATCTTGACCATGCACGCCAGCGTCGCGCTCGCGATGCCCCACCAGGCGGCGCGGCGGTCATGGGTCTGCGCGTAGATCACCAGGCCCCACAGCGCCGCGACTGAGAAGAAGACCATCGGCGTGTCGGAGATGAACGCTCGGCCGAAGAACACGAACGACGGGGAGATCGCCAGCAGGGAGGCCGCGGCGCGGCCCGCGGGCATGCCGAACAGCTTGGCGCCCAGGCCATACGTAGCTACCAGCGTGCCGATCGAGAACAGGATGCTCAATACACGGCAGACGAGCTCACGGTCCCGGACGACGTGAAAGAGCATGCCCGCCAGCCACTGCAGGAGCGGAAACTCCATGCTGACATACGCGTCCTTTGGGCCGCCCCAGCTCACTTGCGGATAGAAAATGTTGGGAGATTCCTCGGTGAAGTTCCTGGCGATGTCCGCGTTGGTGATCTGTCGCCAGCTGTGCGCCTCGGCCATCGGCAGGTGCACGTACTGCAGGCGCAGGGCGAGGCCAAGGGCCAGGATGACGAGGAGCCAGATGTCGATGGCGAGCGGTGATTTCAGTCGGCTCAAGCGTTCACAGGTTGCATTATGAACGCTGCACCGTCAACCAGAGAACGTCCCCCTCGCCTTCAGGCGAGGGAGACTCAAAAGGTCCGTTCAGGGGGCGATTGCAATCAACGCGGGAACCACTGCCACGCACCGCCAACATCGCCCATGTCAATCGTACGGCTGTACGTACAGTCCGGCGGATTCGGGTTTGTCGGCGCAGGGCAATTCGGTACTGGCAGGAAGATCCGGGGACGATAATCTCCGCGCCATCCGTTCTGCCAGTCCGCGCCGCGCGCGACGAGGTCTGGTCGCAGAGCGGCCATAGCCGAGGACGTGACGGTCGGCCCCACGCCTCTCGCCGCGACGAGCGCGAAGAAGCACTCGCGCCACTGATCGGTGGACCAGTTAGCCGGAGATCCGGAGGCGCTGCAGCCTGTGGCAGGCGCCGGGCTGGGTCCCGGTGACGGTGACGGTGCGGGCGATGGAGCAGGTGCCGCGGGCGTGCGGAAACTCTGGGTGAGCGACCACGGACCCGTCAGCGTTCCATTGAACCCGGCGACGCGCCAGTAGAGCAGCGTGCTCGACGGAAGCTCCGGCATCTGCGCGCTCGTTTGCGCTCCGCTGCTGCGTTCGACGCCCTGCTGAATGAGCGTCCTCGCGAAGGCCTGATCCAGCGCCACCTCGAACCAGTACTCCACGCGGCCAGCGCGGCCCTGGACGCCCGCATTGTTCACGATCAGCGTCGGGTGCGTGGAGGAAGCAACCAGGCCGCTGACCGGCGACATGGGCACCGGGGCTTCGATGACGATGGGCACCACGAGGTCGAACTTGGCGGCGCTCGAAAACTCGCTCGCGTTCGCACCGTCGTCGGCCTTCACCCGCCAGTAGTACGTACGCTCCGCAGTCAGCGTCCCGTCGACGACGATGCTGGTCTGGGCGCCGCCAGCCGGCGTGACCTTGGCGTTGGCGAACACCTTGTTCGTGAAGCCGGCGTCGGAGGCCAGCTCGACGACATACCAGAACGGGCGCTCTCCGTTCGAGGAAGCGTTGTTGAAGATGAGGCGTAACGGCGCCGTGTTGAGGACTTCGGCGCCGTTGATCGGATTGGCCGGTATCGGCGGGGAGATCGAGACTCCGGCAATCGGCCCAGCCACATTCGGGCTGAGGGGATTGCGGCTCTTCTCCGCCTCGCAGCCGCTGATGGCGACCGCCGCAATACACGCGGCCGCGAATCTTGTAATCGTGATAACGCTTTTGGTCATGGCTTCCCGCCGAACCAACCCGGATCGTTCGCGCAGGCACGCCACGATCCTGGGCGCATTGGCCCTTACCCGGAAGTTATCGGTCGCTGGCAGAGATCGATTAGACCTCCGGTCGAGTGCAAAGCAGATTCCGTTCGGATGGGGACGATGATAGCGCGGGCCGGTTGGAAGGGCGAAGGGGTTTTTTGAGAAAGCGCGGAGTATTGTTGAGTTTCCCGCGTAGTGTCCGGCTTTAGCCGGACCGGGACAGGTCCGCCTGAAGGACACTACGATTGACGCGCAAGCTACAGCCTCGCCCCCTTCGGGCGTAGCATGAACACCGCCCCGCCGCTCAGGGAGAACAGCATGATGAGCGCGGCGCTGCCGAGCGACAGCGTCAGGGCGGAACTGACGTTGAGGCCGAGACCGGTGAAGAAGAACGCGAAGACCGCCTCGCGCACCCCGAAGCCATTGATCGACACCGGAACCATCTGCACGGCCAGGCTGATAGGGACGATGACCGAGGCGGCGAGCAGCGGGAACGGGACTGCCAGGCTGCGGGCGGCGCATACGTAGAAGAGCACGAGCAGGACCTGCACGATCAGCGCTCCCCCGAACGCGAACCAGAGCCCGCGCGGCTGCTGGGCGAATCGGCCCATCGCGGCGACGAGGTTCTGCAGCCGGGTCTGGACCGCCAGCAACCGGTCGGCCAGGACCGAGCGCACGGTTCGGGCGAGCCGGTCCGGGTTGCGCAGGCAGATGAGCAGACCTCCGGTGAACACCACGAGGGCGGCCCAGACGTATTGCATCCCGTCCAGCCGAAGACCGAGGTTCCACGCGAGCGCCGAGGCGGCCGCCGCCAGGACGAGCAGTGCGATCAGGCCGAGGATGCGGTCGAGCAGAACGACCGTCGTCGCCAGTGTTTTCGAGCCGGCAAAGGGCGCGGTATCGGCGACCCGTACGACGTCCCCTCCGATGTTGCTCGGCAGGAAATTGTTGAAAAACGTGGCGACGAGAAACGACTTGGTCAGCGTGCTCAAGCTGACGTCGATCGTCTGGAGCCGGAGCAGCAGGCGCCAGCGCCACGCGCTGACCGCGAGCATGAGGCCGTAGACGCCCAGGGCGGCAATGGTCCACGCGGGGTCCATCTGCCGGAAGCGAACCGCCATGGTGGACACGTCTGCCCGGCGGAACAGGATCACGAGCAGGACAGTGCTCACCGCCAGCTTGAGGACGATCAACACGTCCTTCAGTTTCAGTCGGCTCATCAGGTGGAGGAATGGGTCGTTGAGGTAAGGCGCGTGAATGTTACCATACGCCAAGCAATAATCGGAGCTCTTCCACAACGCCACTGACCTTGCAGGCAGACCCCACCAGCGGACCGCCGGCGCCCGTGCGCCCGCTGCGCATCCTGATGCTGGCCCCGGAGCCGTTCTTCGAGCCGCGCGGCACGCCGTTCAGCGAATACCACCGGATCAGAGCACTGACCGAGCTCGGCCATTCAGTCGACCTCGTCACGTACCCGTTCGGTGCCGACGTCGCGCTGCCGAACCTGCGCATCGTCCGGACGGCTCGGCCACCATTTGCGACCCACGTGCCGATCGGTCCGTCGGTGACCAAGCTCATCCTCGACGTCTTTCTCGCAGTGACGGCGTGGCGGCAGTCGCGGCGGGCGACGTACGACTTCGTGCATTCCCACGAAGAGGCCGGCGTCCTGGGCGTGCTGCTGTCGCGATCGCTCGGTGTGCCGCATCTCTATGACATGCACTCGAGCCTCCCGCAGCAGCTCACCAACTTCCGCTTCGCGCGGAGCCGGGTGCTTCGCTGGGTGTTCCAGAAGGTGGAGGACGCCTCGGTCTTCGGCTCGGATGTCGTCGTGACTATCTGTCAGGACCTCCAGGATCACGTGGAAGGGATGGGGGCGGGGGAGCGGGCGGTGCTCATCGAGAACGTGATGGGAGGCGACGTCGAGGAGCCGCCGGCGTTGTCGGCCGCCTTCGTGCGGCGTCACTGGGGCATCGATCCGGCCGCGCCGCTCGTCCTCTACACGGGCACGTTCGAACCCTATCAGGGCCTGGAGATGCTGCTCGACGCGGCGGCGATCCTGGCAAAGACCCGGCCGGACGTGCGGCTCCTCGTGGTCGGCGGACGGCCGGAGCAGCTGGAGGCCGGGCGCCGACATGCCGCCGAGGCCGGGGCGCCCGCGATCTTCACGGGGCACCAACCCGCGCGTGACATCCCGGCCTTCGTCGAGGCGGCCGACATCCTGGCGTCTCCCCGTATCGCGGGGACGAACACGCCGCTGAAGATCTACTCCTACCTGAGGGCGGGCAAGCCCATCGTCGCAACGGATCTCCTCACGCACACGCAGGTACTGGACCGGGATACGGCGGTGCTCGTGGCTCCTGAGCCCGTGGCGTTTGCTGCCGCGCTCGAACAGTTGCTGGCCGACCCGGCGCGCCGCAACGCGCTCGCCCGCGCTGCGGCCGAACGCGCGCGAATCCGCTACAGCCGCGAGATGTACATCTCGCGCACGCGGCTTGTCTGCGATCGCCTGACGGCCGCCGGTTTTCGCGCACGCGTTCCGGCCGTACCGCCCGCATGACCGTCCTCGTCACGGGCGCCACGGGATTCACGGGCGGACACCTGGCGCGGCATCTTCTGCAGGCCGGCGAGAACGTGGCCGTGCTCGTGAGGCCAACGAGCGTGGCACGCGCGGCCGAGGTGCAGCGAGCGGGCGCGGACGTCCGCGTGGGGGACCTCGCGGACGCCGCGGCCGTCGCAGCGGCTGTCAGGGGCTGTGAGGTCGTCTACCACATCGCCGCGACGTATCGGGAAGTCGGACAGGGGGACGCGGCGTACACACGCGTCAACGTCGACGGCACCCGACACGTCCTCGAAGGCGCGCTCTCGGTCGGGGTGCGCCGGGTCGTGCACTGCAGCACGGGCGGCGTGCACGGGCACATCGAGCATCCGCCGGCGAACGAGAGCGCGCCGTACTCGCCCGGTGATGTCTACCAGCGGACCAAGCTCGAGGCCGAACACGTCGCCTCGGCGTTCGGCGCGCGCCATCCGCTCGAGGTCGTGATCGCGAGGCCGATCGGCATCTACGGGCCCGGCGACCGCCGCTTTCTGAAGATGTTCCGCGGCATCGCACGTGGCCGCTTTCCCATGCTGGGGTCCGGGGAAGTTTTCTATCACCTCACCTACATCGACGACCTCGTGCGC
>Ga0184612_10000132_pt1 | contig 33457 bp, 34 predicted proteins | sample PLM3_60_coex_FD_133163 | JGI IMG/M metagenome (GOLD analysis project Ga0184612, IMG submission 133163) | Groundwater sediment microbial communities from an aquifer in East River, Colorado, USA - PLM3_60_coex | ecosystem: Environmental > Terrestrial > Soil > Riparian zone | place: USA: East... | reverse complement strand
TGCGCCGGCAGCAACGCCGATCAGGGTACGACGATTCAGCATATTCTCCTCCTTGTCATTGGGGTACGCGTCTCAGCAACGGCGGCCGCCTCCGCGCAAGGGCGGTTCAGGCGGCGACCGGTTGAGCCTGGGGTATAAGTTCGAACTCGCGGCCAGCGGCAGCCGGCATGACCTCATTCGCCTCGAGGCCATAGAGTTCGCGGGCGACGCTGTCGGTGAGCGCTTCCGGCACATCGTCGAAGACGATCCGGCCCGCGGCTACGCCGACTAGACGGTCGCAGTAGTTGCGGGCGATATCCAGGGAATGCAGGTTGCAAAGCACGGTGATGCCGAAATGCTTGTTGATGCGCTGCAGCGCATCCATCACCAGCTTGCTGTTTCGCGGGTCCAGCGAGGCGACGGGTTCGTCGGCGAGGATGATGCGCGGTTCCTGCACCAGCGCGCGGCAGATCGCGACGCGCTGCTGCTGCCCGCCCGAGAGCGCGTCGGCCCGCTGCGCCGCGAACGGCGCCATATCGAATTGCTCCAGCGCGGCTAGCGCCATGGCGCGATCGTCGCGGGACCAGGCACCCATCAGCGCGCGCGGCGTCGATACCCGATTGACGCGGCCGACGAGAACATTGGTCAGCACATCCAGCCGGTCCATCAGATTGAATTGCTGAAAGATCATCGCGCAACGGGCACGCCATGTTCGCAGGTCGGCACCCTTCAGCGCGGTCACATTCGTTCCCTCGAAGACGATTTCGCCTGATGTCGGCTCGATCAGCCTGTTGATAAGTCGCAGGAGCGTCGATTTGCCGGCGCCGGAGCGGCCGATGATGCCCACCAATTGACCGGGCGGAATTGAGAGAGTCGCGTCGCCGACGGCGCGGTTGGCGCCGAACATCTTGGTAAGCTCGCGAATCTCCAGCATATGCGTCCCGCCCCTCGAATTGCGCCAGATGCCTTCATACCAGGGGGTTCGTCATGGTTTTGCGACGCGCCGGTGACGCTCCCGTGACGGTGAGGCCGATCAATCGGCCCATAGGTCCAGTCGACATCGGCGGCGAGCGCAGGCTAGCCTGCGCCTTCAGCCGCCAGTGGAGAACAGATCATGCCGGCCGAAGCGATCCTGCGCCTGTACGAAACCAATGCGGCCCTCGCCTACGGCCTGTCGGGCGTGTCGCAGCTTGAGCATGCGCTGCAGGCGGCGGCGCTGGCGCAGCGGGCCGGCGCGTCGAACGAACTGTTGGTCGCGGCTTTGCTGCACGATATCGGGCATCTGATCCATGACCTCGGCGAGGCGCTCGCCGAACAGAGCGTCGACGACCGTCATGAGAGCCTGGGTTCAGCCTATCTGTCCCGGTTGTTCCCGCTGGAAGTGAGCGAGCCGGTGCGGCTCCATGTGCCGGCGAAGCGCTATCTCGTGGCTACCGAGGGCGCCTATGCCGGACTCTTGTCCGCCGATTCCGTCCGCAGCCTGGCATTGCAGGGCGGGCCGATGACTCCGGCCGAGCAAGATGCGTTCCGGTGCGAATCATTCTGGCAGGACGCGGTGGCGCTGCGGCGCTTCGACGAGGAAGCGAAAATGCCCGGCGCGGTCACGCCGTCGCTGCGGGATTTCCTGCCGCTGATCGAATCCTGCATGCAGCGCCGCAGCGCGGCGGCAGCGTAGGATTCTCCGTCAGCGAATTGGGCCGGACTGCGGCGCCGCGAGATAGCCGACAACCGATGCAGCGGCCGTTCGTTGCGGCAGTTTCAGGCGGCGCAGCAGCGCCACGAGGGTCTCGCCGGCAGCGGACAAAAGGCCGTTATTGTCGATAACAATCAGTGACGGATGATCGGGCGGATTGACGGCGGCCCGAGCCAGACGATTGGCACGGCCCGCGGCATCCTCCCGGTCCCGCATCCGCAGACGCTCCTGCAGCCGGACGGGATCGACATGCACGAGCACCGGCAGCAGGCCCGGATAGCGCGCGACGGCGTGGGCGAAGTTGCCGCGCGAACCATTGGCCACCACGGAGAGCCCCGCTTCCATCCAGCCATCGATCTCCCGGCCGAGGCCGTAGTCGTTGCCATGGCTGCGCCAGCTCAGCGCGAAGCAACCGGCATTGCGACGCGCCAGAAACTCTGCCGGCGCCAGCTCCACGTGATTCTCGCCGCCGGCCGCGGCCGGACGCGTGATGTAACGGTGGGCGAAGGCGACATGAGGCAGGTCGCCATGGCGCGCCCGCGCATAGCCGATCACGCTGTCCTTGCCTGAGCCCGACGGCCCCATCACATAGACCAAGCGACCGCGGGGCAAGGCTGACATCCCGTCGACCTAGGACGACACTGGACCGAGCGGTATCCGTTCCAGGAGCGTGAACGGTGCTTCCGAATCGGGCTGCACGAAGAGACAGAGATCGTCCACCCGCAGCGGCTCGCGACAAGCCGGCGCGAACAGCTCCGCCAGCAGCAGGATCGCGCGCCGGCGTTCCGCGGTTTCCGCAATCCCATCGGTGAGAGTCATGTGAAAACGGTATTCGTCCAGCACATAGGGATAGCCCCACCGCTCCAGCAACAGCGATTGCCGTTCGGTTAGCGCGTTCGCACGGCGGCGCGTCAGCTCTGCATTGCTTGGTGGCGCACGGAACGCATCCAGTTCGATCACGCAGTCGTCCGCCAGCGCGGTCAGCGCGTCGCACGGAGCGTCGGGCACCAGCGCCAAGAAATTGCCGATTTCCGTCAGCTCCAGGGGCGGCAGCGCAAACGCCGTCGTCGCCTCCGCCAGCTCGCGCAGGGCATCATCCAGTTCTTCGAGGCTGCGGCCGGGCGCCAGGACAAAGGGCGGCTTCATCGTGCCGTGAAAACCGTAGCGGCGCGGCGCATGGGTGATCGACTGCCACCAATCCGCGGCGCCATTGATACAGGAAGGCGGTGGCAGGCTGGTGCCGGATTCGGCATCGCGGCCAAGCCATTGCCGGCTCAACGCCGCCAACAATGTCGACGGCGCGGGCGCAACATAGACCGCGTAGCGGGCGGGCATCAGACGATCCGCTGGCCCTGGCGCCAAGCGGCACGAACGACCGGAACATCGCCGGCGAGGCGCACACGGATCAGATCCGCGCGCCGGCCGACGGCGATCTCGCCGCGATCCTCCAGCCCCACCATATGGGCCGGCGTCCGGCTCACCATGGCGATCGCGCCGGGCAGCTCGATACCGTGGCGCCGGTGCAGCGTGAAAGCGGCATACAACAGGCTGGACGGCACGTAGTCGGAGGAGAGCGCATCGACCAGGCCGGCGATCGACAGCTCTTCCGTCGAGATGTTGCCAGAGTGCGAGCCGCCGCGCACCAGATTGGGCGCGCCCATGATGACGGTCATGCCGTTGCGCCGCGCCAGATCCGCGGCCTCGCGGCTGGTGGGAAATTCGGCGATGCCAATGCCGTCGGCGACCGCCTCGGAGATATGCTCGGCGGTGGTGTCGTCATGGCTGGCAAGCGGGATACCAATCTCGCGGCTGCGCTCGAGGATTGCCTGGCGATGACGCCCCGAATGCTCCTGCATGCGCAACTGGCGCTTTGTCACTTCTGCCTTAAGCTCGGTGTCGGACCAGCCCTTGTTACGATGATACTGGCGGAATTTATCGATATCGGTCCATTGCCGCTGGCCGGGCGTGTGATCCATCACCGACACAAGGCGCAGCTCCGGCTCGTCCACAAAGCGGTTGAACAGATCGATCACCGAGGCGTCGGCCAGTTCGCAGCGCAAATGCAATAGATGCTCGGCGCGCAGGATGTCCGCCTTCCTGGCCTCGCGCAGCGCAAGCACGGAGCCCTCGAGCATAGCGCCGCGGTTGCCCTTGCTGTCGAAATCGCCGAGGCAGATGGCGTCGAACACGGTGGTGATGCCGGCGGCCGCGATCTGCCCGTCATGGGCTAGCACCGCCGCTAGCGAAGACGGCCACATGACGCCGGGGCGCGGCTCCAGATGCTTCTCCAGATTATCGGTATGGAGTTCCACTAACCCCGGCAGCAGATAGTCACCCGCGAAATCGACGACCTCCGCGTTCTCCGCCGGACCGTCGATCGCGTGAATGATTCTGTCGCTCACGGAGACGCTGCTGTCGGCCACCTGATCCGGCAGCACGGCGCGGCAGTTCGTGAAGATGATTTTCCCGTTCATGCGGCTCGTCGATTCATTGTGACATCATAGCGGCGGTCGGCCACGGCATCGCGCACGGCATCGTCGTGGAAGATGCCGACGATCGCGGCGCCAGCCTGTTTGCGCTCACGGATCATATCCACAACAGTTTGCCGATTCATGTCATCCAGCGCCGCAGTGGGTTCGTCAAGCAGCAAGATCGGGAAGTCGACGATGAACCCGCGGGCGATATTGACCCGCTGCTGTTCGCCGCCCGAAAAGGTCGCCGGCGCCAGCAGCCAGAGCGCCTCGGGAATTCTGAGGCGGCCAAGCAGATCGGCGGCCCGGCGATGGGCAGCTGCTTCGCCCTGGCCAAGAGCGATCAGCGGTTCGGCGACGATGTCGATCGACGGCACGCGCGGCACGACCCGCAGGAACTGGCTGACATAACCGATGGCATGGCGGCGCAGTTCCAGAATCGCGCGCGGCGGCGCCACGGCAAGGTCGACGACATTGTCCCCCTGGCGCACCAGAAGCGAACCGGCGCTGGCCAGGTAGTTGCCGTAGAGACAGCGGAGGATGGTGGATTTTCCAATACCGGACGGGCCGACCAGGGCGGCGCATTCACCGCGGCTGACGACGAGGTCGAGATCGCGCAGCACGCGGATTTCGGCGCTGCCCTGGTTGTGCAGGACGAAGCGCTTGGCCAGGCCGCGCACGGCGACCATGGCATCTGTGGGCATGGTAAGATCGGACACGGGCGCCTCCTAGAGCACCGAAGAGACAAGGAGCTGGGTATAGGCGTGCTGCGGGTCGTCGAGCACCTGGTCGGTCAAGCCGGACTCCACCACGTAGCCGCCCTGCATGACCATGAGCCGGTGGGCCAGCAGCCGAACCACATGGAGATCGTGGGTCACGACGACAGCGGCTAGCCGGAAGCCCGCCACCAGCCGGCGCAGCAGATCGAGCAGCCGCGCCTGTACGGAAACATCGAGGCTGCCGGTCGGCTCGTCCATGAAGACGAGCCTTGGGCCGGTGACGAGATTGCGGGCGATCTGCAGCCGCTGCTGCATGCCGCCGGAAAAGGTGGTCGGAAGATCGTCGATCCGTCCGATGTCCATCTCCACGCGGCGCAGCCAATCCACCGCATGGCCGCGGATGTTGCCATAGTGACGATCGCCCACGGCCATCAGCCGCTCGCCGATATTGCCGCCGGCGGAAACGCCCATGCGCAAGCCATCGGCCGCATTCTGATGCACGATGCCCCAATCCGTGCGCAGCAGCATCCGGCGCCCGGCCTCGGACAAGGCATAGACATCGACCATATCGCCCAGGCGATCGCCATAGGCCACGCGGCCGTCGGTGGGTGCCAGCTGACCCGACAGGCAGCGCAGAAGCGTCGTCTTGCCCGCGCCGGACTCGCCGACGATGCCCAGAACTTCGCCCGGCCACAGCTGGAAGTCGACGTCGGCCACTGCGATCCGCCGCCCGAACCGATGGGACAGGCCGCTCACCTGGAGAATGGGTTGTTCGCTCACAGTGCGCCCTCCCCGCCGGCGGGCTCGCGGCGGCGCTCGCAGTAGTTCGAGTCGGAGCAGACGAACAGCCGTTTGCCCTGGTCGTCGACGATCATCTCGTCAAGGAAGCTGTCGGTTGCGCCGCACAGGGCGCAGCTTTCCTCCCATGACTGCACCGTGAAGGGGTGATCCTCGAAGTCCAAGCTCTTTACCGGAGTGTGCGGCGGCACCGCATAGATGCGCCGCTCTCGCCCGGCGCCGAAGAGTTGCAGCGCCGGGCTGCGGTCCATCTTCGGATTGTCGAACTTTGGGATCGGGCTGGGCGCCATGATGTAGCGGCCGTTGACGCAAACCGGATAGTTGTAGGATTTCGCGATCACGCCATGCCGGGCAATGTCCTCATACAGGCTGACATGCATGGCGCCGTACTCCTGCAGCGCATGCATCTTGCGGGTCTCGGTCTCCCGCGGCTCCAGCCAGCGCAGCGGTTCCGGAGTAGGCACCTGATAGACCAGGATCTGCCCGGCCTGCAGCGGCACTTCCGGCACGCGATGGCGCGTCTGGATGACCGTCGCGTCTTCCGTGCGCTCCGTGGTGGGAACGCCGGCGGTACGGCGGAAGAAGCGGCGGATGCTGACCGCGTTGGTGGTGTCGTCGGCGCCCTGGTCGATCACCTTCAGCACGTCGTCGGGTCCGATGATGCTAGCGGTCACTTGGATGCCGCCGGTGCCCCAGCCATAGGGCAGCGGCATCTCGCGCGAGCCGAAGGGCACCTGATAGCCGGGAATCGCCACCGCCTTGAGCAAGGCACGGCGGATCATGCGCTTGGTCTGTTCGTCGAGATAAGCAAAATTGTAGCCATCGGTGTTGGCCGGCTGCGCTGGCGCGGCAGCAGCCGTTGCTTCATCAAGCGGACTCATTCGGCGGCTTCCTTGATCACGGCTGTTGACGCGCTTTGCGCGGCTCGGCGTAGGCCGCGTACCAATTGCAGTTCCGATTGGAAATCGATGTAGTGCGGCAGCTTCAGATGCTCGACGAAGCCGGTCGCCTGCACATTGTCGCAGTGGGAGAGCACGAACTCCTGGTCCTGGGCCGGTGCGGTTACCGCCTCGCCCAGTTCCTCGGTACGCATTGCCCGGTCCACCAGGGCCATCGACATCGCCTTGCGCTCGCCATGTCCGAACACCAGGCCGTAGCCGCGGGTGAATTGCGCCGGCTCTGTCGCCGATCCCGCGAACTGATTGACCAACTCGCACTCGGTCACGCGGATGTCGCCGAGCTCGATGGCGAAGCCAAGCTCCGGCGGCTCGAACTCGACCGTGACCTCGCCAACGCGGATCTCGCCGGCAAAGGGATGGTTGCTGCCATAGCCGCGCTGGGTGGAATAGCCGAGCGCCAGAAGAAATCCTTCGTCGCCGCGTGCCAGGCACTGCAGCCGGACATCGCGCCGGGCCGGGAACTCGAGGGACTCGCGGGTGACATCGCCGATCTCGCCGCCCGCCGATCGGCCGGGCGGCTCGATTAGCCCTTCGGCGTCGAGGAGTTCGAGGACCCGCGGCATGGTATCCGAGAGCCCCTCCTCGGCTTGCTTCGCGGGCTGCGGCGCAGCGCCCTCGAAATCCAACAGCCGATGGGTGTAATCGAAAGTTGGCCCCAGGATCTGCCCGCCCGGAATATCCTTGAAGGTGGCGGAGATACGGCGCTCCAGCGTCATGCGGCTGGTGTCGACCGGCGCCGAGAAGCCGAAACGCGGCAGGGTCGTGCGATATGCCCGCAGCAGGAAGATCGCCTCGATCAGATCGCCCCGCGCCTGCTTGATCGCCAGCGCCGCCAATTCCGGATCGTAGAGCGAGCCTTCCGCCATCGCGCGGTCGGTGGCGTGGCTGAGCTGTCCGGCGATTTGCGCCGGGCTGATCTCCGGCACCGAGGGATCGCCGCGGCGAGCCTCGGCCAGCCAGCCATGGGCGTTGTCGATGGCCTGCTCTCCGCCCTTCAATGCGACATACATGGCTAGCTCCTCACGGATGTGGTGCGCGGCAGCCCGCAGAGCCGGGAACCGCGGGTGAAGAAGACATCGACGCCGCGGGGAAAGGCGGCGTTGTTGGCGGGCCAGTCGCGCCAGAAACCGGCAGCGAGTCCGCCGACGCCGAGCCGGGTCACGCCGGCGATGCCGGGGCCCGAAAGTTGCAGCGGTCCCTCCTCGACGAGCTCGTCGACCTGAAGGATGAGCGTTGCCGAGGCGTCCGGATATTCGTCGCTGCCCTGGCGGAATTCGGCGAGCGGCGGCAGAGCGCGCAAGTCGGCGAGCATCGCGAACTGCGCGCCGCCGACCACCGGCGCAACCGGGCAGCCGCAATGGAAGCGGAAATAGGCCGCAGCGGTTTGCAGTCTCCCGTCGAGCCACAACGCCGTCTCATGATCCAGCAACGCGAGGCCGAGTGCTGCCGTGGCGATGTCGAGCGGCGGCGGAGCTTCCAGCGCCGGATCGACGCTGACGATGCGACCGGGATGCGCCAGCGCCATCAGCGCAGCGCGAAATGTGTGCTGTGCCGCGAACACCGGTTCAGCGAATCCGGGAGACAGCGTTGTATCCGTTGCCATTGATGTCATCATTTCATTGCGCCCGTACCAGACCGAAAAAATCCACGCGTGTTGCCGCCGCTTTGCGGCCGATCACCGCCCGGCGCGCGGCGATTTCCGCCGCCAGCGGCTCGATCAGGGTCCCCTGGATCTGCGTTGCGGCGGTGGTTTGCATCATGGCGTCGAATACCGCCGCCAGTTCGGCCTTGCGCAGGTCGCGGCCAGCCGCGTAAGCGTGACCGACAGTGCCGTCCCTAAGCTGCACGCTGCAGCGGGCCACGGTCATCTCGCCGAGGTTGAAGGCCTGGCCGCTGCCGCCGGCGCGGCCGCGCAGCATCACAAGGCCACTCTCCGCCTTGCGCAGATGGCGATAGGCAGGCTGCTCGGGCAGCGCGTTCCAGGTGCGCTCGAGCGCCGCGCGGTCGGCGCGCGCCAGCACGCCCATCCAGCGGCGGCGCCTCTCCGTCAGGTCATTCGGCATGTGATCCCGCTCGCTCATGATACGTCTCGTGTTCTACTCGGCCGGACCGCGCCGGCAATCGACCTCGGCGACGAAAGGTCTAGACATCCATATGTCCGGCGCGTAATCACGACGGCCTGGGAGGCGTCGATGACGGAACGAACGGGCGGGGTCGCCCTGTGGCGCAGGATCGAAATGACGCTGGCGGCGGAGATCGCCGCCGGCCTGTTCAAGCCGGGCGACCGGCTGCCGACGGAAGCCGAACTCGCGCGCCGCTTCGCCGTCAATCGGCACACCCTGCGCCGCGCCATGGCGGCGCTGGCCGATGCCGGACGGGTGCGCGTCGAACAGGGCCGCGGCACTTTCGTTCAAGAAGACGTCATCGAGTATCCCGTCAGCCGGCGCACACGCTTCTCGGAGGTCCTGACGGCGCAACATTACCATCCCCATGGCGAGCTGTTGCGCGCGGTCGACCTGCCGGCCAGCGCCGAAGTGGCGCGCGGCCTCAAGATTCGCGGCGGGCAGCGGGTCATCGTGCTGGAGATCGTCGGCCACGCGGACAGCCGTCCGATCAGCCTGGTGAGCCACTATTTCCCCCGCGCCCGCTTCGACGGCCTGATCGACAGCTATAAGTCGACCCACTCCATCACCAAGGCGCTGGCGCGCCACGGCGTCGCCGATTATGTGCGCCTGGAAACCCGAGCGACGACGCGCATGCCCGACGATATCGAGGCGCGAATCCTCAAGCAGTCGCCCCGCCTGCCGATCCTGGTGACGGAGAGCATCAACATCGATACCGACGGCCGCCATATCGAATTCAGCATCGGCCGCTTTGCCAGCGAGCGGGTGCAGATCGTCTTCAAGCCCTGAGCAGCGATTCATTGCGCGCCGCGCTCCACCAGCAAATGCCAGTGCCAGGAGCCTGGTTTGCTGTGCTCCACCTCGGCAAGGCTGATGATTTCAAAGCCGCCATAGAGTTCGGCGAGACCACGCCCGTCACAATAAAAATGCGGATGATCTTTATCGGAATCGCCGTCGATGACGTAGGTGTCTGGCGCGATTTCCCGTCCGCGGCGAAAGTTGACGTTTCGCTTCGTCAGCATGGTGCCGAGATAGAGTCCGCCGGGACGCAGCACGCGCTGCACCTCGCCGATCGTCTGGCGCACGACCGCCGGTGCGCCGTGATAGACCACGTTCCAGGCGACCACGAGATCAAAGGCGCCGTCTTCATAGGGGAGCTCGGTCATCATGCCTTGGCGCCAGCGCACCTCGAGCCCCCGCGATTTCGCGGTCTCCTCGGCGAAGCCGACACCGCTGGGGCTGCCGTCGATGGCGTCCACATCGAAACCCTGAGCGGCGAGATACAGCGCGTGGCGGCCAACGCCGCAGCCGAGATCGAGCGCCTGACGGCTTTGCCGCGCCTGTAGCCGCGGCAGAAGGTGGATCAGATCCGGTTCTGGCACCAACCACTCCGCCCGGCCTTCGGGCGTCTGCCAGCGGTTGTCCCAGGCGAGGTGCGCGGTGGCGGTTGCATGCAGATCGGTTTGTGCCATGTCCAACCTCAGATGATGTGCCGGCGCAACAGCGCGCTGGCCTGTTCGACGGCGACCACAAGGATGAAGACGCAGAGGATCATGGTGGCCGCCTGGTCGTAATTGAAGAGATCCATTGCCACTTTCAGCTCGATGCCAATGCCGCCGGCGCCGACCAGGCCAAGGACGACGGAGGCGCGGGTCGCCTTTTCCAAACTGAAGAGCCCCGTATTGACGAAGGAAGGCAGGGCCGCCGGCACCACGGCACAACAGATCTTGCCCAAACGCGTGGCGCCGAGGGCGGTCAGCGCCTCCTGCGGTCCCTTATCGGTCTCTTCCATCGCCTCGGCGAAGAATCGGCCACAGAACCCCATGGTATCGACCATCAGGGCGAGCGTGCCGGCGAAGGGACCAAGTCCGACCGCGACCACGAAAACCAGCGCCCAGATCAGATCCGGCACTGTGCGAAACAGCGAGATGAGGGCACGCGAAACGTGATAGGCGATCACATGGGGCGTCTGGCTGCGGGCGGCGAGCACGGCCAGCGGCAGGCTGAACAGCACGCCGAAGAAGGTGCCGACGACCGCCATCTGAAAAGTCTCCAGCAGCGACAATAGGATCGGGCCGATGCGGTGCAGATCGGGCGGAAACATCTGACCGACCATGCGCCCGATGCTCGGCACGCCGCCGGCGAGTTCGCCGAGGGAGATATCCACGCCGTCGATCGACGCGATGAAGAAGGCGGCGACGGCGACATAGAGGACGAAGCGCAGCGGGCTCGGCCAGGCAATGCGCTGCGGCAGAAGGCCATCGAACCGGGACAGAGCGGAGGGATCGGCAGCCCGATCAACCATAAAGATGCCGCAGCCCGTCGATATCACAGCGATGCGCCGATTCATCCAGCGCCACCCTGCCGTCCCGCAGGCCGACGATCCGATCGGCATAGGTGACGGTATGCGCGAGATTGTGCGAAGTGAACAGCAGCGTCGTCCGCCGGCGTCGCATGAGATCGATGAACAGTTCCATGACCTCCTCGCCGGCGCTGGGATCGAGGCTGGCCACCGGTTCGTCAGCGAACACGAGTTCCGGCTCCTGCATCAGCATGCGGGCAATGGCGACCCGCTGCGATTGGCCGCCGGACAGCGAGTCGGCGCGCTGACGCGCCAGATCGGCGAGACCCACTTGATCCAGGCAATGCATCGCCGCTTCGCGCATCGACTGCGGCGCCAAGCCATGCAGCCAATAGCGGGGGCCCGCATGCCGGGCCTGCGCTCCGTGCAGGACATTGGACAGGGCCGACAGGCGCGGCACCAGATTGTGCCGCTGAAAGACGAATCCGACGCGGGCCCGCAGCCGCCGCAAGGCCGTGGCCCCGAGGCCATTCAGCTCCGTATCGAGCAAGCGCACGCTGCCGCTATCGGGCTCAGTGAGGCGCAGGCAGCAGCGCAGAAATGTGGACTTGCCCGTGCCGTTGGCGCCGATCAGCGCCACCGACTGGCCGTGCAGGAGCGCAAAATCGACTCCCATCAGCACCGGTCCGCGGGCCGGGAAGCCCTTGACCAAGCCGCGGACCACCAACTCCTTGCGCCGCGACAGCGCGGTTACCACCGGCGCCGGCGCAGCTGTCCCGACAGTTGCGGGAGGGGCGGCCGCGTCGGGGGAGCGCCGGGCGGCCGTTGCTGTGATCCCCGCGGCGCTCATCAGTTACTGACGAACTCGGCGTACTCCGGCTGGCCGATCGTCGTGTACATCGAGCGGACATAGTCGTACTCGGCATCGGTGATATTGGGCAGGAACTTCATGCCCAGATATTTCTGGTTGTCATCGCCCACCAGGATCGCCTCAACGAGTTCCTTGCTGTGGCTGATGAAGGCGCCGCGCACTTTCTCGACGATCTGCGGGTCCACATGCGTGCCGGCCATCAGCACGTCGTTCGGCAGATCAGGGCCCCGGCCGATGACGCGGAATGCGCCCGGCTCGAATTCCGTTTCCTTGCCGCGGATTCCGACAAACTTGCCGTAATTCATGCCTATGGCGGCAACGTCGCCCTTCTTCAGCGCTTCCCAGGCGACATTGGCGCTGATGTGCATGACCTTGACGTCCTCGGCCGGTTTCAGGCCGTAGTCGGCCATGACCTGCATCGGCGCCAGGTGGTTCGACGTCGAACCGATATCGCCGAGCGCAATGGTCTTGCCTTTAAGATCCATCACGGCGTCAATGCCGCTGTCGGCCATCACAATGACCGCCGAGAAGTAGTCGGGCCGCGAGAAGCCGACGACAGGCTGCGCGTCGGTCCGCTTGCGCATGACCACATATTCCGCCGGACCTGTAAGAACGAAGTCCACCTTCTGCGCATTCAGCGCCTCGACAGCCGCCGTGCGGCTGGTAACGGGATAGAACTCGTACTCAAGTCCGGTCGCTTCGGTAAGAACCTCCTTGAACCTGCCAAATTCAGCCTGCAATTGTTCGAGACCGGCAAGGTCAGTGATCACCAACCGAACCGGATCCGCAGACGCATCGCTGGCGCCGAGACCGAAGAGAACGGCGCCGATCGCGCCCAAGATTCGCAACAGCTTCATGGTTGTCGACTCCTCCAATGGTGGCCCTGTCCCTGCGGGTGCGGAGCGGACAGATATCCATCGCGACGAATAGTCCCGGGCCGTGACGCGGAGGTGACGGCCCGGTGACAGTTGCGGGATGCGGACGTTCAACCGCGCGCGTGATCGAGGCGCCGATTTCGTCGCGTCGGCGCGCCCTTGGGAGTCGGTCGGTCCGGTGCGCGGCTGGATGATCGCGCGCAATCATCCAGCCGCGGACGTCAAATCATTGTCATGTCGTCTTGGTAGGTAGAGAGCCGCCTTCGCAACAAGGGTTGCCACCCATGACGCTGTCGATAGAAAACGCCCGCATTCTCCGCGTCGACGGAGTAATCGAGCGCGGCGATCTGGCCGTCGAAGACGGGGTCATCGCCGACGTCGGTTCCGCGCGTCCGTCGGCACGGCGAATCGACGGATCGGGATTGCTGCTCCTGCCGGGGATCGTGGACCTTCATGGCGATGCCTTCGAGCGCCAGATCATGCCGCGCCCGGGCGTGCGGGTGCCGCTGGAGATCGCACTTGCCGATACCGACCGGCAGATGATCGCCAACGGCATCACCACGGCGTATCATGGCGTGACCTGCTCGTGGGAGCCGGGCCTGCGTGGCTTGCAGGCCTGCCGCGATTTTCTTGCGGCGCTTGCACGAATCGGTTCGCGGCTCGCCTGCGACACGCGCATGCACCTTCGATTCGAAACCTACAATCTCGATGCGATCGAAGAGGCCCGTGGCTGGATCGGCGCCGGTCTGATCGGCATCCTCGCGTTCAACGACCACGCGCCGGGCATCCACGCCGGGCGGAAGGACATGATGAAGGCCAGCAAGATTCTCGAACGCACGGGCCTGTCCCACGAAAAATTCATCGAACTGGTGGAGCAAGTCCTCGATCGGAGCGGCCAGGTCGATGGCGCCATGAAATCGCTGGCCGCCGCGGCGCAGGCCCAGAATGTCCCGCTGATGTCCCACGACGACGAAGACGGCGACATGCGTCACTACTATGCCGAGCTCGGCTGCGCGATCGCCGAGTTCCCAAAATCGATGGGGGCGGCTGAGACGGCGCGCGACATGGGTCACGCGATCGTCATGGGCGCGCCGAATGTGATGCGCGGCGGCAGCCATAACGGGGCGATATGCGCGACAACGCTGGTCGAGGCTGGGCTGTGCCGGGTTCTCGCTTCCGATTACTATTATCCCTCCCAACTCGTGGCGGCGTTTCGGCTGGCGGACAAGGGCGTGGCCGATTTTGCGGATTGCTGGCGTCTGGTTTCAGCCAATCCAGCCCGTGCGGTCGGGCTCGCGGATCGCGGCGAGATCGCCGTGGGCCAGCGCGCCGATCTGGTGCTGATCGATGATCGCAACGGCAGCGATCCGCGAGTCATCGCCACAATTGCCGGCGGCGTTGTCAGGTACATGGCGGATTGCACCTTGTTGCAGGCAGCGTAAGGCGCGCCCGCGCTAGCGTTGGTAGCGGCAGCGTGCGACGCAGGCGCCGCACGCTAGGGCATCAGGGATCCGCCGTTCACATGCCAGCTTTGACCGGTGATGTACCGGGCGTGGGGGCCGCACAGGTAGCGCACCAGGGCGGCGACCTCCTCCGGCGTGCCCTTGCGGCCCAGGGGCATCGCGCGGCCGGCGTGATGCTTTGGGTTAGCCGGGCTGTGTTTGCCACGCTCGGTCGCGATCATCCCGGGAACGACGCAATTCGCGGTGATACCGGATTCCGCGAGCTCAAGCGCAATGGCCTTGGTGAAGCCGGCCAGCCCCGCCTTGGCGGTGACCACATGCACGCGCTCCCTGGCGCCGGAATGGCCGGTCATGCCGCCGATCGTCACGATCGATCCGCTGCCGCGCGCGCGCATATGGGGCACGCAGGCCTTGGTGCAGAGAAAGCTGCCGTCGAGCATGATGCCGACGATCCGGCGCCACTCCTCGAACGACACCTCGGTCAACGGCGCTTCCTTCCGGACGCCCGCATTGTTGACCAGGATGTCGATGCCGCCATAAGCCGCGACGCCTTCCGCCACCATGCGCTCGACCGCGGCAGGATCAGTGATGTCGGCTTGGGCCAGCATGGCGGTGCCGCCGGCACTCTTAACTAGCTCGACGGTTTGTTGGGCGAGATCGAGCGATTGCCGGGTGTTCACTAGAATGCGCGCGCCGCCTTCGGCCAGCGCCAGGCAGATGGCGCGCCCGATGTTCTGCGCCGCGCCCGTTACCAGGGCGACCTTGCCGTCCAGTTCCGCCATCTAGCTGCCTCCCTCTCCGCCCCCGGCTCGCGCCAGCATCGACATGTCGCGCTGGGCCTGCAACCGCGATCCGAAGTCGAGCAAGACTTCGGCACGATCCTTGGACCAGCCGCCGAACAGCGCATTCTGCATGAACTTATGCTGCAGCTCGGCGCGCGACAGCGGATCGCGGCTGCCGCCCCGCAGATGCGGCTGGTCCAGTTGTATGACCCGGCCATCCCTTAGGGTCGCGATCAGATGGCCGGTATAGTTCTTCGGATACTCGTTTTTCGGGTCGATCTCGTAGCTGATGCGCGCGGCGAGCTTCAGGATCGTCGGATCCTTGACCTTTTCTTCGGTGAACTGGGCGAGGCCGGCATCGCCTTCGAGGAAGGCGACCGCCATGCAGTAGGGCGTGCTGAACTTCGCGGAATAGGCGGTCGGCGGCTGCTGCTTCAGGCTCAAGGGTTCCCACAGGCGATGGACCGTCCCCTCGCCGACGGCACAAACGATATGCTCGATCTCGTCGGCCTTGATGCCCTGCTTCCGTAGGGCGATCGTGCAATCGATGTAGGGCTGCACCATCGTGCCGCAGGCATAAGGCTTAAAGGCGAGCTGGCTGCCGACCCACTTCTTTCCCAAGTCGTCCAGCAGGAGCGAGAAATCCGGCTTGATGGAAGGCGCAAAGGCGGAGAAGAAGCCGTGGGTGCCCTCGAATACGGTGCCTGGGCCGGAAAATCCGGCTTCGCCCAGAGCCGCGGCGCGAATCCCGGATTGAGCGGCCCAGCCTGCATGCAGGCGCTTGGTCGAGCTTCCGTCGGCCAGATACTCGATGATGCCCGATGCCAGGCTGCCGGCGACGCCCAACCCGTCGACAATGGCCGGCACGGCAATCCCTTTGGCGATCGCTGCTGAAACCGCCGCCGCAAAGGTGCCGAGAACGGCCGTCGGGTGGAATCCCGCCTTATGCACGGACTTGTCAGCAATCAAGCCAAGGCGGCACATCACTTCGATGCCGGCCGCAATCGCCAGGACGGTACGCGGCCCATCCGCCTTGCATTGCTCTGCGATCGCCAGCGCCGCGGGCACCACCACGGCGCCGGAATGGACCGGGCAGCCTTCGAACGTATTGTCGAAATCCTCGCCGTGCGCGGCAGTGCCGTTGATCGCCGCGGCGGCGACCGGCGACCAGCGGCCATCCTGCGCGATAACGGTGCAATCGCCGGACTCGCCAAACGCCTTCATGGTGGCGACCGTATAGTCCATGCGCCTTGCCGCCACGCAGAGGCCGAACACGTCGATCACCGTATCGATTGCCGCCCGCTCCGCCGCAGCATCGAGATGCTCGGGCTTCAGCCCGCCGATCCACTCCGCGAGATGCGTAGAGACCGATTTCTGCACGGCACCGGTCACGGTTGAATTAACCGCGCGAGCTGGGAGGCATCCTGCAGCTTTTCCACCTGCCAGGCGGCGGCGATCAGCTCGGTCCGGCGCTTCTCCGGCAATATTCCCTCGGTGCAGGCGGCGACCTTGCCCTCCAGGTCCTTGTCGGACATCGGATTGTCAGGCCCGCCGCGATACCGTTCGCCGGCCCATTCCGTCAGCTTCTGGCCGTCCTTGAGCGTTATCTCGATGCGCGAGCGGATGATGTCCTTGCCTTTGGCTTCGATCTCCGGGTCGAGATGGGTCTTGATCCGGCGCTGCATCTCCTGCGTTGCGGGCGACTGAATGAACGCGTCGGTGAATTCCTGCCGTCCGGCCCGGCGCCGTAGGACAATCATGCTCAATAGGGCCGCCATGCTGAATTTCGCCTGCAGGTGATTGGCGGCGACCGGATAGCGGATGGGATTCAGAATGTTGGAACCGGCATGGAAGTCGATCCGTTCGACGCCGGCCGGATCGATATCCTTCTCGGTCACCAGCTTCAGCATGGCGTCCATGGATTGATGGGTGACGATTCCGCTGGGGTACGGTTTGATGCTGACGCCCGGATCGGCGATCGACCAGGTCTTGCCGAACCCCTGCGCGGTTTTCGATTCGCTGACTCCGCTTCCTTGCACCCGCATGAAACCCCACCGGCCGTCGAGCGCTTCGGGATCCGCGGTAAAGCCGCGCGCAGCCAGAAGCGCCGCCGTGACGCCGTTCTCCGAGGCGCGGCCGACATGCAGCGGCTTGGTCATGGTGCCGAAATTTGCACGGATGCCTGCCGCCATGCTGGCCGCGATGCCGATGGCATGCGCCAGCTGCTGGCCCTTCAGGCCCAGGAGTCTTGCCGCCGACACGACGGCACCGAACGTCCCCACCGTGCCGCTCGAATGGAGGCCGCGCGTGTAGTGGTCCGGCAGCATCCACTCGGAAATCTTGGATTCCACCTCGACACCCGCCACGAACGCATTCACGAAATCCGCGCCCGATACCCTGCCCAGCTTCTGCGCCATCACGATGGCCGCAGTCAGCGGCGGGATGGTCGGATGAGTCAGCAGCCCATAGACATGCACCGGATCGCGCGAGACCTGGGTGTCGTCCCAGTCATGGGCATGGCCGGCGGTACCGAGAACGCGGGCCGCCAAATGGGCCGGAACCTTGCGATTGCCGGCGCCGAGCAGCAGCGCATCTTCGCGCCCGCCGACATCGAGGGCATCCGCGCTCAAGACCTTGACCGATTCTTCATCGCTGCCAGCGACATAGAGCGCCAGGCCATCCAGAATGCACCGGCGGGCGATCCGCACGGCGTCCGCCGGCAATTTGTCATAGCGGCTTGCCTCGACAAACGCACAGGCGGCGCGCGTGACGTTACTGGGAAGGGGACCTGGGCTCATGAGTTTCCTTGCGTCATCTGCGATTGGAAGGCGTTGGAATTGACGGCGTGCCTAGCGCCGCTGCCGAAGCGCCGTTCGGCATCGATCGCCAGACCGAGACCGACGCTGCCGAAGAGGTCGCCGCTCACCGGCCGCGCATTGGGCAGGCGCTGCAGGATCTGCCGTCGCACCTCCGCAATGGCCGTCGACCCACCGGTCAGGAACACGGACTGGATGACACTGCCACTCACGCCTGCCGACTGAAGGCAGTCATCGATGGCGCGAATGATGCGCAGCGAGTCGTCATGCACGGCGCGGCCAAGGTCCTCCGTCGTGATCGCTGTTTCTATCGCTGTCCGCAGCGGAATGCGAAGCATGACTTTCGGCCGATCGGACAGGACAATCTTGGCCGCTTCCACCTCGGCGGCGATATGGTGGCCCCGGCGATCCACCAGGACATCGATGAACCGCTGGATCAGCTCCGGCTCCGCGGCGGTCGGAAGAACGGAGCGCAGATAGTTCAAGTTGCTCGGCGTATAGACCGTGGGAATGAGGTGCCATGTGGCGAGATCGTGATACATGTGGCGCGGTGCCGGCAGGCGCTTTTCACCCACCAACGTGTTCCGGCCCAGATGGGGCATGACGTGGGCGATGCTGAGGCGCCGGTCGAAATCGGTGCCGCCGATATGCACGCCGCTCCTCCCGAGAATATCCTGCGACCGATCCATCAAGCGCGCGCGATCCGGCGACAGCCGGGCCACCACGAAATCCGCCGTGCCGCCACCCAGATCGACAATCAGCGCCAGTTCCTCGCGATCGAGGTCTTGCTCGTAAGCGAGCGCCGCCGCCACCGGTTCGAACTGCGTCTCAACGTGGCGAAACCCCTGAGCCCTGGCGATGCCGATCAACTCACTCTCGGCGCGCCGGTCCGCCTGATCGTCATCATCGACGAAGCGCACGGGCCGGCCGAGCACCACCCTGTCCACTTCCCGATCCATTTGGCGTTCGGCCAGCGCCTTCAAATGGCGCATGAACATGCCGATGATGTCGCGGAAGGCGACGCGCTTTCGATGGATCAACGTCGTGTCATCGATCAACGAAGAGCCGAGAACGCTCTTTAGGGACCGCAACAACCGGCCTTCGTGGCCTTCGATGTAGGCCCTCACCCCATCGCGGCCATATCGAACGGTCTTCGCTTCGTAGTCGAAGAAGATTGCGCTAGGCAGCGTGACGCTGTCCCCCTCGAGTTTGCAGAGCTCGTATCCACCGCCGGCGGCAATGCCGATGGTCGAGTTGGAGGTGCCGAAGTCGAGGCCGCAATGGCCATTGTGCCTATCCGATCGAGTCAAGACGTCACCTGGCCGCTGAGATTCAGGAAATCGACCCGCAGAGTGGGCAGCAAAGACGCGAACATCCGCTGCGAGCGAAATCGGGCGCCAGGATGTCGGCGAATGCGAAGGCCATTTAGCCACGGGCCCTGAGGCTGCGCTCGCGTCGACCGGTATACCAGGTGCGGCCAATGGAGATGACAACAAACAGCGCCGCGATTCCGAGCATCGCCGACGATATCGGGTCCTTGACGAACACCATGTAGTCCCCGTTCGACATCAGCAGCGCACGCCGATAGCTCGATTCGAGCATATAACCGAGAATTGTTCCCAGCACGAGTGGCAGGAATGGGAACTTGAAATATTTGAGCCCATAACCCAGGACCGCCGCAATCAAAGCCATGGCGATGTCGAACGAGTCGTTGTTCACGGAATACACGCCCGTGAAGATCAACGAATAGATCCCGGCCGACAGGATTGGTTTCGGCTGGGTGACCAGCCACAGGCAGGGCGTCATGATCAGGATGCCAAGGGGCACCATCGCCAGATTCGCGACAAAGAGACCGCCATAGAGGCCGTAGACAACATCGACATGCTGCTGAAACAGCAACGGACCTGGAACAATGCCGTGAAGCAGCAATCCGCCAAGCAGCACGGCCGTGGAATTCGACCCCGGGATCCCGAAGCTGAGCGTGGGAATCAGCGCGGAACAAGCCACGACGTTGTTGGCGGTCTCCGGGGCGGCAACGCCTTCGGGCGAGCCCTTGCCGAATTCCTCGGGATGCCTCGACCAGCGCCGCGCTTCATTGTAGGCCAGGAACGCCGCAACCGTGCCGCCAGCGCCAGGCGTGATGCCTTCGAAGCCGCCGATGGCAGAACCTAGGGCCGTGGCCGGCCAGATGCGCTTCCACATTTTCCATCGCGGCAGTTTCACGCGGACGAATTCCTTCGGCTTTTCCCATTCGGTTGTCTCGCCCGCCTGCATGAACAGCTCACTCAGCGCATAGACGCCGATCATGATCAGGATATAGGGGATGCCGTCGAGCAACTCCGGCCGGCCGAAGGTGAATCGATTGACGCCGGAGAAAGGATCGGTACCGATAGTCGCGATCATCAGGCCAATCACGGCACTCATGAGGGCCTTCACCAGCGAGCCTTCGTTCAAGGTGGCGATGACACTGATGCCCAATATGCCGAGAGCAAAGTAGGCCGGCGGCGTGAATAGGAGGGCAACGCGCGCCAACGGCTCAGTAAGGCCGACGAGCAGAGCGAGTCCGAACAGACCGCCGATTACGCCGCAGGCAAGCGAGATGCCGAGCGCCTCGCCGGCCTTGCCTTGCTTGTTCATGGCGTACCCGTCCAGGACCGTCGCCGCGGCAGCATTGGTTCCCGGCGTATTGATCAGGATCGCCGGAATAGAGCCGCCATACTCAGCACCAACGTAAGTCGAAGCCAACAGCACAATCCCGGTGGTCGGATCCATGCCATAGGTGAAGGGCAGCAGCAGCGCCATGGTAATGGATGCCGAAATGCCAGGAAGCGCGCCGCCGATGATACCCCACAGCACGCCGCCGAAGGCGGCCAGCAGAAGCTCCGGCGATACCAAGGAATTCAAGGCAATGAGCAGCGCGTCCATCGGCTATTTCCCCACGCGGCAGGTCAGATTCCGATGACCCGTCTGGCGGGCCATTGGATCGCAGGGCGTTCACGGCGCCCCGCGGAACTTTTCTTATCAGTCGATCTTGAAGTGCTTGCGCGGGGCAACTTCGGCGACGCCGCCGCCCGGCACCTTGAACTTGACCGGGACTACGCCGGGATTGCTGATGATCTCCAGGCCGCGCTTCTTCAATTCTTCGGTAAACGCTTCGACATTGTCCACTTCGAAGCCGAAATGGTGGATGCCCGTGCGCTTCCCGAGCGCGAGGGCTTCCTTGGTCTGTGAACCTTCATCGTACTTCACCAGCGCAATGTCGATGGCGCCGTCAGTCATATGACGGGAATAATGATCCCGGTTCTGTCCCTGACGTACATCGCGGAAGCCAAATACCTTCTCGTAGAACTCTCCGGCGGCCTCCAGATTGTCGACCTTGATGGCCAGGTGCGCGATCCTCATGGTCCAACTCTCCCTCGTTTCATTTTCGTAGGTCTCCCTGACCGAGCCGGTAAGCGATGATCGTCAACCGGCAATCGCTCGCCAGATCTGGGGCCAGAGGCCGCTCGGCATCGGGATATGCAGAATCAAATCGAACAGCGCGTAAAAGATCGCTGTCAGCAAGGCTGCAAAGCCGGCAACCCACCATGACATCCGCCGGCCGTTATAGACCACCGTTACGCAGATCATCAGAAATATCGCCAGGATGTATCCGATGATCTCCACAAGCAGCAGGAACCCGACCCCGATCAGCAACATGCCGCCGGCCCGCAGATGCCGACGCCTTGCTTCTGTCAACGTCTCTTCCCCGGAACCGGCCGACTTTTCCGCCGGCATAGCGCTGGTCATACGCCGCCACCGCCAGAATGCCTGCGTGACCAGAATGACAGCAAGGATCGCCAGCACGATCGCGAGGCCTTGAGGAAGAGCGTCGGCGCCGACGCCCTTCCCGATCAAGGAGCTGCGAGGGATATGCGTCGCACCGATCCAATAGGCGCCCGCCAGGGCCAAGGCGATGGCGGCGCCGATCAGATCCTTTCGGAACTCTCTTTGGATCTTCATTACCCTCAGTCCATCGTCTTGATGCCGTATTCCTTGAAGAAGGCCTCCTGCTCCTTCACGACGCCATCTACGAAGGGCGCGAACTTATCGTGCGGCATGTAGGCCGGCACCAATGCCGCGGCGCGATACCACTTCTGGAACTCCGGATCCTCCATCACTTTCGGAATGGCGGCTTCCCAGGCTTGGATCACTTCCGCCGACAGACCCTTTGGGCCGACAATGCCGCGGAGCTTGTTGACCACCATGTCGATGCCTTCTTCCTTGGCGGTCTTCGCGTCCGGAAATTCGGAGAGGCGCTGTTCGGTGAAGACGCCGATGATCCGAACCTCGCCCGCGTCGAGCTGGCCACGAAATTCCTGAATCTCGCCGATCCCGAGATCAAGACTCCCGTTGAGGACGTTGATCATCATATCGCCGCCGCCGTCATGGGTTATGATCGTGACGTCCACGCCGGCCAGGACTTTGAACTTCTCCAGCGCCTGTCGCTCGAGCGACGCTGGCGAGCCCGTGCCCCATTTCTGGGTGCCGGGGCTAGCCTTTGCCGCCGCGATGATATCCGGGAGCGAATGAAGCGAACTATCTTTGCGAACGTAGATGACCTGAGGATCCAGGAAGAAGTTCACGACCGGCTCGACATCCCTATAGGAATGGTCCGGGTTGCTGAGCAGCGACATGTTGATATAGGTCGGCGTCGCCGCGTAGAAGATCGAACCATCCGCGGGCGAGGTCGCGACCTTGGCAATGGCCTTGGCGCCGCTACCGCCCTTGACATTCTCGACGGCGAAATCAGCACCCGTGACGGGTGCCAGGAACCGGATCATTTCCCGCAGATAGACGTCGCTGCCGCCGCCGGGGCTCGAATGGGTAACCAGCGTGACCGTGTCGACGGGGTACTTTTCGTCGGCGGAGGCGGTGGCCGCGAATGCCAGGCTCCCGACGACGGCTACAATTGTGGCAAAGGTTCTTGCGTGCACAAACATTTCGTCCCTCCCAGTTGTTCATCGCTTGATGCGATTTTGTGTGTTTGAACGAGGCTTCCGCCTCGTCCCCGGTGCGCTTGCAGGCGTTCCCTGCAAGCGAGTGATCGCTCAACTCATTCGATTGACCGCGGGTGTCCGTAGCCTTGGCGCGCGGAACCTGTTCCCGCCTGCGTCAGCTTGTCGAAGGCGGCGAACATGCGCTGCTTGCCATGCTGTACATGCTGGAAGCTCGCATCGTAGGTGGCGCGGGGGTCGCGGCGTTCCAGCGCCGCCAGGATCGCGCGATGCTCCTGGTTCGACTCGCGGAGCGCGTCACCCTGCACCAACCCGTGCGTCCGGAACAGCTGGAACTCCTTCACCAGCGCGCGGTAGCTCTTGATCAGGCGGCTGTTGCCGGTGAGTTGCAGAATGATGTCGTGAAACGCCAGATTGATCGGGTAGAAGCGGCGAAAATCGCCGGCATTGGCCGCCTCGTCCATTTCCTCGACCAGCGCGCGCAGCCGCTCGACATCCGCATCGGAAATGTTTGGCGCCAGCAGCGATCCAGCAATGCCGGTCAGGCCGGCGCGCAGGTCATAGACCTCCTCAACGTCGTGGCGATCCATCCGGCGCACGAACACGCCGCGATTGGGAATGAGGTCGAGCAGACCAAGTTCGACCAGCGCCCGGCAAGCTTCGCGTACTGGGCCTCGGCTTACGCCCAGACGAAGCGCAATCGCATTCTCATTGACGCGGCTGCCCGTCGGCAGTTCGCCGCTCAGGATCAGCCGCTCGATCTCGTGACGCACGACGCCGCTCAGCGAGTTCTCGCGAAGCTGTGCGATGGTGGGGATGGCGGCCCTCATAGTATCACTCATGGCGTCATAGTTCTTTGTCGACTGCAAATTGTCAACAGTTTACTAAACGCCGAAAATCAGCTATGGTTGAGCGGGTTAACGTAGAGGGGCGGGCAAATGTGGTCTGGGATTAGAGACTCAGGAAGCAACAATCCCAGTTTACGCCAGGACCCGGCAAATCGCCTCGCCACCCGCGAAAGGCGGGGCCAAAGCGAGCGTCCGTGATGGATCGACTCGCGGAAAAACTGGTCCAAGGCTGCAAGGTCCTGGCGGACGACGGACAGGGTGACCTGATTTGGGGTCACGTCGCAGCGCGCTCCCCCAGCCGACCCGGATGCATTCTGATGAAGCCGGCGGGCATCGGTCTGGAAGAAATGGAGTGCGACGACATCATCACCGTCGACCTCGCCGGAGAGCGCACCGGCGGCAATCGGCCGCGTCATCTCGAGGTCTTCATTCATACGGAGATCATGCGCGCGCGTCCGGAGGTTCAAGCAGTCGTTCACACGCATCCGCCGCACGCCGTGGCGTTCAGCGCGCTGTGCCGCCCATTGCTTCCCATCGGTCACGAGGGCTCCTTGTACTGTGACGGGTTGCCGGTGTTCGATCACACCAGCGATCTCATCGTCAGCCCCGATCTCGGGCAAGCCGTGGCTACCTGCCTCGATGGGCACAATGCTCTGCTGCTTCGCAATCATGGAATCGTCACGGCCGGGCGATCGATTGAAGAAGCGGTGATGACCGCCGTGCTGCTGGAGAAGGCCTGCAAAATGCAGTTGCTTGTCGAACATGCCGGCGGTGCCCGGGCATCGACCGATCCCGACGAGGCCAAGATCAAACGTGAGCGGATATACGGACAGGAGTCACTGCAATTGGCCTTCGACTATTGCGTGAGGCGCTATAACGCGCGCCACACCAACGGCGCCCACCACGGCCAAAACTAATCCATTGGGTTTCTTGATGGGCGAGCGGTGAAGCGGGCGGCATGATCGACAGAGCCAGGATCGGTAACTTTCTACGCTTGCTCTTCGGCTATGCCGTCGCCGCGTTGGCCGGCTACGGCGCATCGATGATGCATCTCCCGCTCGCATGGGTGCTCGGGCCGCTGGTCGCGGCGGCGGCCATCGGCATCGCCGGCATGCCCCTCCCCGCTCCGGTCATGGCCCGTCGCGCCGGCCAACTCATCATCGGCTCCACGGTCGGCCTCAGCATGACCAGTTCCGTCATGGTCGGCTTGGCGGAGTGGCTGCCGCTGATGATTTTCACGGCACTCTTTTCGGTCTTCATATCCGCCACATTCAGCACGCTCCTGGCGCAGTTCGCCCGCATCGACGGCAAGACCGCTTTCTTTGCCGTCTTGCCCGGCGGCCTTTCGGAAATGGGGAACATCGGCGCCTCTGTCGGCGCCCGCATGGAGCCGATCGCCCTCCTCCAAGCCCTGCGCGTAGCCGTCGTCGTTCTGCTGATTCCGTCCTTGATAGTGGCGCATGGGCTCGACCAGACGCCCGTGCCGATTCCCGATTTGCGGCCGGAAATCGTCGCTCTGGTCCTGGCGGCAAGCGTGTGCGGTGCGCTCCTTGCAATGGTTGCGCGATTCAACAATCCCTGGATGGTCGGTGCCTTGGTCGGCGCCGCCATCCTGACCGCATTCGAGATCGCTCGGGGGCGAATGCCGTACCTGATCTTCACGGTTGGGCAGGTCCTTATCGGCTACAATATCGGCACGCGCTTTCGGCGCGACGCATTGCGGAAGCTGCCCCGAGTCGCCGCCGTGGGCATCACCGTCATTCTGGCGATGATTGCGGCCATGGCGCTCTATGGGCTTGTGCTCCATCAGCTCGCGGGACTGGACTTCGCCGTCAGCATGTTGAGCACATCTCCCGGCGGAACCGCGGAGATGGCGGCAACCGCGCAGATTCTGCATCTGCCCGTCGCCCTTATCACCGCGTTCCACGTCACGCGCGCCGTGCTCGTCAACGGCTTTGCCACGTACTATTGGCGCGGTCTTTCGGCGATCGGCTATCTGGCCGTACTGGAGCGTTTCTTGGGAAAAATCTTCACCAGATCATAGGGTGTGGGAGGCCTGTCACGGTGACCCATTCAAAGTCAGCAGCAAAGTCGCCGGCGGCACCTATCCTGGCCGGCTTCGCGGCCGGTCTCCGCTATGGCGACATCCCGGCGCCGGTCGTGGAGCGTGCGACGCACTGCTTGATCGACGCCGCGGCCTGCGCGATCTATGGGGCGCGCTTTCCCTGGTCCAGGATCGCGCTGGATCAGACCAGTCTCGAGAAGGATGCCGGATTCCTGCCGGTGTCGGATTCGGACGCGCCGGGTGGGATCCGCGAAGCCGCCCTGGTCTGGGGAACAAGGGCGCACGCCTTCGAGCTCGACAGCCTTTGCAAGCCGAGCGCCGGCGTGCATCCGGGGGCGACAGTGGCGCTGCCGGCGCTAGCGATGGCGCGAGCGCGCCGCAGCTCGGGCCGCGACCTGATCAGGGCGATCGTGGCGGGATGCGAAGTCATGTTCCGGATCGGAACGGCGACGCTACACACGCCGGAGAAGCGGGGATTTCATGCGCCCGGCCTGAACGGCCCGTTTGGTTCGGCGATCGCCTGCGGAACGCTGCTGGGCCTGTCCGCCGATCAGCTGACCAATGCCCTGGGCATCGCTGGGTCCCTCGGCGGCGGATTGCTCGCCTTCAGCAAGGCTGAGCGGGGCGGCATGGTGAAGCGCCTCCATATGGGCCGGGCGGCCGAGGCGGGCGTGCTCGCCGCCCAGCTCGCGGCCGGCGGCTTCGACGGCCCGGATACCGTGCTTGACGGGCGGTTCGGCTTTCTCCAGGCCGTGTGCGACGAGTCCGATCCATCGTTGCTGACGGCCGATGTCGGCACGAGTTGGAAGATCGAGACCCTATGTCTGAAGCAGTTTGCCTGTCATATCACGGCACACGCGCCGGTTCAGCTGCTGCGGACTCTTATGCAGAAACATGGATTCACCGGCGAGGAAATTTCCGGACTACGACTCGGCGTCAGCGAGAAGGTGCTGTCACATCATACCACGCGCAACCCCGCCGACATCATGCAGGCGCAATACAGCGTCCCCTATATCACGGCAATCGCCGCATATCGGGATCTGTCCGAGCCGGAAAACTTCTCCGATGATGTGCTGACCGATACGAAGGTCCGGCGATTGGCGGAGGCCATCGTGCTGGAACCCAAGCGCGGCGGCGACGGCAAAGGCTGGGGCGTGGAGATGACGGCAAAGCTGCGCGATGGCCGCCGCATCGAGGACGCCCTCAACAGCTTTCCCGGATGCCCGGAGTCTCCCTTCACTCTCGATCAGCTGCGCAGCAAGTTCCGCGCGCTCACGAAAGGGGCAGAGACCGACGCCGATCGCCTGTTCGCGACGTTGCAATCGATCGAGACGTTGGAAGACACGCGCCGCCTATGGTCGGTGGGATAGGCCAAATTCGGTGAATCATCCGGTTGCGGCAACCGTTGCGCCCAATTGCGATTGCAGGCCGCGCGCACCGCGCTTGCGATCCGCCGCCGCCGCGCGGCGATAGGGTTGCGGTGCGATATCCTCGCGTTCGCCGCTCACCATGAAGAACCGCACGAGGGCACTGAGCTCTTCGGTCTGCTGATCGACTGCCGTCAACGCACTGCTGGTCTCCTCCACGAGCTGCGCATTCTTCTGCGTTACCTGCTCCATAAGGCCGACCGAATTCTCCACTTCGGCCACGCCCGTGCTCTGCTCACGGTTGGCGGCAGCGATCTCGGCCACGATGTCGGTGACCCGCTTGACGCCGCCGACGATTTCCGCGAGCGACGTCCCGGCCTTGTTGACCAGCTCGACACCGCGTTTGACGCTTTCGCCGCTGGTGCCGATGAGATTCTTGATTTCCTTCGATGCCTGCCCCGAGCGCTGCGCCAGGGCGCGCGCTTCCGATGCCACGACCGCAAAGCCGCGGCCGGCGTCGCCGGCACGGGCCGCCTCGACCGCGGCATTCAGCGCCAGCAGATTGGTCTGGAAGGCGATTTCATCGATCATGCCGACGATCTCGCCAATGCGCCGTGAGGAATTCTCTATGCGGCTCATGGCCTGAACGGCGTCGGTGGCGAACGCACCGCCAGCCGTGTGACACGGGCGAGAATGGGAAGATCGTTAATTCGCTTGCCGACAATGTTAAGGCCGGCGACGCCGACAATGGCGATCGCCAGTGTAAAGAGCACCGCCAAGCCGCCGAGAAGAAAGAGACGCTGACGGATCGTCAACGCCCCGAAGAGCCCGACGATCGATCTGATCGGAGAAAATCTCTGGAATGAGGATAGGACACGCATTATTCAGTGACCTGGAAACTAACGATTTGACCGAGTGCGTTGATTGCGTATCGGCGAGCTTTTTCTGGAATGTGTCAGTTTGGAATACAGTCATAGTTCAGACAGCGACACGGCGAACCCGCGACATCCAGCGCCACCTTCGCCTCAAACTTCTTGACACGATAGCCTCTCGCCATTTGCAATCACAGAAATGCCTATAGCTACCAGTGGTTGCAGACTCTATAACTGCCATTAGTTAAGAAGAGCTCTTTATCATTGTCGCTTCACAACTTTGATGTTGGATGGATTCTAATTCACTACAGTCGATCGCTAAAAAATGAGCGAACTGTCCAATCATAGCATTGTATTACTCAAGTAAATTCCAGCCGCCTCCTATGGGCGAATGTGAGGTTCTTGGTGCCTACTACTGTATGATTCGCACGCCCGGATAGTGCAGTTTCTCGAGGAAATTGCGCATGCTGAATCCAGCCTGGCATTTCACTGCAATGCAGAACAACTGCCACACATCTTATGGCTGTAAAAGTTTTGATCGTGATTGAATGTCGATTCTTACAACTTGGCGGTTAGTTAGCCAGTCATTAGGACTCTTCAGATAATCCGGTAGCGACTGGGTACCCTGCGGCCTGGGTTCCGATATGCCGACAGTGCCTGCTTTGATCAGTCGAAACCGTTTAACCCGGAGGATCCAATGTCTCTGAAAGTGAATCTCTTGGCGGCGGGGGCAGTTCTTGCAATTGCAATTGTCTCCGATGGTGCATCGGCCCGCGAAAACTTGCGGATTGTCGGCTCAAACACGATCAGCAGCTACGCTGAAGTCGTGGCTGAGGTCATGGTTGAGCAGAGCTTTGCGAAGCCGGAAATTTCGCCGGCCAGTACCGGCCCCGGTATCAAGCATTTTTGCCGCGGTGTCGGCGACCTCTATCCCGATATCGCAATGGCCGGACGGCCCATGAAGGATGAGGAGATGGCGGATTGCACAGCCAACGCTGTGAGCGAAGTCACCGAAATCAAGATCGGTTATGACGCAATCCTCCTCAGCTATCGCAATGACAGCGAAAGGTTCAGCAGTATCTCGCTGACCGGACGGCAGATCTGGCTGGCGATGGCGAAGTCGGTACCGGTGAACGGCGTCATGGCTGCCAACCCATACAAGAGCTGGAGCGAGATCGATCCCTCGCTGCCGGCAATGCCAATTCTGCTCTATATGCCCGATCGCGATTCGGCCATGCGCGAAGTTATCGGCAAACTCGTGCTGGAGCCGGTCTGCGCCGACGAACCTGCCATCGCGGCGCTGCCAGAAGATGCTCGGGAAGATGCCTGCCTGACCGTACGCGAGGACAGCAATATCGTCGAGTTCTCCGATTCGCGCGACGAACTGACGGCAATGGCAGAAGCAACCGAGCAACCGCTTGCTCTCACGAACATGCAGCTCATGACTACAACGCCCGAGGCGAAGAGTTTCAAAGCGGTGAAGCTCGGCGGTGTTGAGCCTACTTTCGCCACGATCGCCTCGGGCGAATACAAGGTGACGCGCACCCACTTTCTCTATGTGAAGAACAGCCAGATCGGCAAAGTGCCGGGCGTCGCGGAGTTTGTGACAAACTTCTTGAGCGACGATGCTCAAGGTCCCGAGGGGTACTTGACCAAGATGGGCCTGATTCCGCTCAAGGATGACGAGCGAAAGGAAATGCTGGCGCGTATCTCCAGTCTATCGAACTGAAGCCCACAACATATCGCAGCGTTGCGGCCGGAGGGAAACGATCCCTCCGGCCGTTTGCATTTCTGATTAACTTCCGCAAGCTCTGCGTATTCTCGACATGTAGGTGGGATGACGCGCTAGTAGCGGCTCCACACTAGGTTGCCCCTCGCCCGTCGAGCATTGTCGCGTGCCATCTGACAAAATACCAGAAGGCGACCTTTGGTTAGCGGGACTGTCTTAAACTTTCGTTCCTAGGCAGCGTTAACACGCCCTCGGACCCAAAACGTTTGCCGTTTACCAGCTTTCTCCGGCCTGCAGCCTGTTGACAATCTCTCGGCAACAGAGAAGCATGCAATTCATGATTGAAGATCTGTTAATTGCGATTTCAGCGGTCACGCAGCTTCGTGGGAATTCGCCGCGTCGTTCGGTCCGCCGCGGGATCGAGCGCTCGATCCCAAGCATGGACGGTGGCGCGGGAGGCTTTCAGCAGATCGATCACGGAAATCAACGAATGTTCGCCGCTCCCGGCAGGTTTGTTGAGAGCGGCATTGCCGTTGCGTAGAGAGGTGAAGCCCAACCAGGACGGATCGAGTGATGACGCGTTTGGTTATGTCGCCTGACCAAGCGTGCTCGCAACAAGCTGCGACTCGCTCAGATACAAGTGACTCGCTCAGATACAAAATCGCGCCAGGCGACAAACCCAACTGGGAGAAGCGTCATGTTCCGTAGAGTTATCAGGTTCGCGGTTCTTGCAACACTGGCGGGGAGCGCGGCGTTTGCGGTTCCGATATCGGCGCAGGAAGAATATCCCGTCGACACGGTTACAATGGTTACGCATTCGAGTCCCGGCGGCGGCAGTGATGTGTATCTGCGCGAAATGATCCAGTTTCTCGCCCCGGCTATGAACGTGGATTTCGGCGTCGAGAATGTTAAGGGCGGAAGCGGCGCAAAAGCCATCGCCAAGGTCGCGACCTCGCCCGCGGATGGTTCCATCTTCTACGCTGCGACGCCGACCTACATCAACATGTCGCTGCTGAGCAGCCCGGACTATTCCTACAAGGATGTCGAGCCGGTCGTGAACTTCTTTCTGGATCCTCAGGTCATCTACGTTCGCAAGGGTAGTTCGCTTCATTCGCTGCCGGATGTCATCGCAGCGGCAAAAGCCAATCCCGGCACCCAGAAGTGGGGCACGGGCTCGCCAGCATCGCTCGAGCGACAGGCGCTGGAGAAGTTCAAAGTCCTGGCCGGCGTGGACGTCACGATCATAACCCATGACGGCGGCGGTGATATGATGATCAACGTCTTGAATGGCAGCCTCGACCTTGGTATTGGCGAGATTCAGGAGTTTCGCGGCCAACTTGATGCCGGCGAAGTTCGGATCATTGGCGTCTTCACCAATGAGCGGCTCACTGAGTTTCCAGACGCGAAAACTGCCAAAGAGGAAGGCATCGACATGGTGGTGAATAAGTTCCGCGGCATTGTCGGCCCTAAGGGCATGTCGCCGGAAGTTATCCGTGCCTGGGAAGTTGCAATTCCAAAGGTGCTGGAGGATCCCGAGTTCCAGAAGTGGTATCGCGCCGCGGCTTTGGTCCCGGCCTATATGCCTCACGACAAATTCGTTCCCTTCGTCGAAGGCGTGGTGACGGAGCAACAGGCATTCTTCAAGGAATACGGCATCAAGACGATGGATTGATGCAATTTAGCTTCGCGGGCACCTGACCGCCGCCACTTTAGCTTTGGCGGCGGTCGGGGCCTGCGCCATGTTCTCTAGAGCATCACGACTTGTCCGGTCCGCATGCTCTCGTCTGCTGCAAGAACAATGCGCAAAGAGCTTATGGCATCCGCTACATGAGCCGAGACATCGCGGTCGTTAAGGATTGCATCGAGGAACAACTCTTGCTCGCGGATGCATAATTCCTGATGCCCGGGTTCGTCCGCCATGCTGATGATTTCATCAGGACTCGCGAAAGTGCCGGCCGGCGTTAGCATCGCGCGATGCAGTTTCAGCGCGCTGGTTCTCGTGTGACTATCGATGTTCGCTGACTCCGTTTTCGACTCGTTCATCGTGATCGAGACGCAGCCATTCGGGCCGATCATGTCCTTCACGAAGAAGGCGACTTCACTCATCATCGGCCCCCATCCGGCCTCGTACCAGCCGACCGAGCCGTCATCGAAGGTCACGTGCAAGTGGCCGTAATTGTACATCCGCTCATGCACCTCGTTTGTAAGCCGTGCACCAATGCCATGAACGCGCACCGGTTTAGCTCCCGTCACCTGGCACATGACATCCACATAGTGAACGCCGCAATCGACGATCGGTGAGATCGAGTTCATCAGGTGTTTGTGAACGGCCCACTCGGCACCGCTTGATTGTTGATTTAGGTTCATCCGCATGACGAGCGGTTTTCCGAGCGATTTGCCGATCTCGACGAATTTCACCCAAGAAGGGTGAACGCGGAGAATATAGCCGATGACGAGTTTCCTGCCCGCTTTCTTCGCCAAATCAGCGATCTCTTGCGCCTCGGCTACCGTCTCCGCGAGCGGCTTTTCAATAAAGACATGACAGCCCGCTTGAAGGGCCATTTTCGCATAGGCGGCATGGGTGTCGGGCCATGTATTGATGGAAACCGCATCGGGCTTCAGTTCCTTGAGCGCTGTACCATACTCCTCAAATAGCGGCACGCCGAAGAACTCCGGCTTCAAGTTCGCGCGTGTCTTGATACTCCGGCTGCAAAGACCCGCGATTTCGAAGCCGCCAATCGACCCATAGGCACGTGCATGGCTCAAGCCCATGTTGCCCACGCCGACAACGAGAACTCTGATTTTCCTCACGTGCCTTCGACCCATGTATGAAGCACCCGCAAGTCATCGCTCAAATGAACGAGGCTTGCAAGATAGCCGGGGGCAATCCGTCCCAATTCCCGTTCGCACCTGAGGAACGCTGCGGGATTGTGCGACGCCATCCGCAGGGCATCCTCAAGCGCCAGATCGAGCCGATTCACGCAATGCCGAACCGCCTCATCCATGGTGAGGTTGGAGCCTGCAAGCGTCCCATCGTCGAGCAGAAGCCGGCCGTTGCTCAGCGTTACGCGCCGGCCTTGCAATTCGAAACTGCTCGGGCCGCCTGCCGCAGTCGACATGGCATCGGTGATGAGCATGATGCGGTCTTTCGGTTTTGCCGCAAACGCCACCTTCAGTGCTGTATTATCCACATGAAGCCCGTCGGCAATAATGCTGCAATAGCTCTTGCGATCGGCCAGCGCCGCCCCCACCATGCCGGACGCGCGGGGCTGCAACTGGCTCATCGAATTGAACAGGTGAGTGAATGCCTGGGCGCCGGCCTGAAGCGCAGCATTGGCCTCTGCGTCAGTCGCCTCTGAATGGCCGAGGCTCACCAGAATTCCAGCTTTGGTCAGCTTTTCGATGAATTCGGGCCGAACCTTGTTGGGTGCCACCGTGAGCATGACCATGCCGCATTTCGCTGCCGAGAGTGTGGCGATATCGGCATCGGTCATCTCTCTTATGTACTTGGGATCATGAGCGCCCTTGCGGCCCGGATCCAGGAACGGTCCTTCGATGTGGATGCCAAGAATACCTGGAATGCCTGTGGCGCGCGCCTCACTGACCGCTGCAACAGCAGCAGTCGTCACTTCAGCTGCATCCGTGATCACGGTCGGCAAGAGGCCGGTAGTCCCAAAGCGACGATGCGATGCAGCGATGCGCGCTACGCCTTCCACGGTCGGATCGGA
>Ga0184612_10000131_pt1 | contig 33610 bp, 25 predicted proteins | sample PLM3_60_coex_FD_133163 | JGI IMG/M metagenome (GOLD analysis project Ga0184612, IMG submission 133163) | Groundwater sediment microbial communities from an aquifer in East River, Colorado, USA - PLM3_60_coex | ecosystem: Environmental > Terrestrial > Soil > Riparian zone | place: USA: East... | reverse complement strand
GACGCCGCCTGCCGGAGAGCCCACGATGGCGTACCCGATCGTGAACCCCAGCAACCCGAGAAGGACGACGACGACCGCCGCCATCAGGAACGAATTGCGCCTGTTCGCCGAGATCTGCCCGTAGAACGATGAGGTGGCCACGGTCAGATCCCGCGGCCGTCGATCAGCTCAGGCTGAGGTCGACGGTCGGTGTGGCCTCCGCCTCGGGCTCGGCATCGAAGAAGTCTCGCTTGTGGAACCCGAAGATCCCCGCGATGAGGACGGACGGGAACGTAGCGATGTTCGTGTTGTAGTCGAGCACCGTCCCGTTGTAGTGCTGGCGCGAGAACGAGATCTGGTTCTCCGTCGTGGTCAGCTGCTCTTGGAGCGCTAACACGTTTTCGTTGGCCTTCAGCTCCGGATAGTTCTCGACGACGGCGAACAGCGAGCGGAGGGTGCCGGTCAGCACGTTCTCCGCGGCGGCCTGCTGGGCGGGTCCCTGCGCACCGGCGGCGACGGCCGCGGCTCGCGCGTTCGTGACGTCGGTCAGGACCTTCTGCTCGAACCCCATGTAGCCCTTCACCGCGTTGACGAGGTTCGGGATGAGGTCGTGACGACGCTTCAGTTGGACTTCGATCTGGGCGAACGCCTCATCGATGCGCAGTCGTCTCTGGACCAGGCCGTTGTAGAGCGCGATGATCACGATGACCAGGACGACGACGATCGCGATGACGATGAGAATGGCTGGGTTCATGCAGCTCCTCCGGACCGGATCACCCTGGGCGGACGCCCGCGCCCGAACAGTCTACAGCGTGGTGGGCGGTACTGGGTTCGAACCCGCTGACGTATTTGGTGGCGGTCGATACGTCAACGTGCTCCGGCCGCCCGAACGGGATTGGTCTTGGGTTGGACCGGGGATCGCTCGACCTCGTCGGCGATAGCCGCTTGTGAGGGGTCTGCCTCCCGGTCCAGCCGGAGTCGAATCGCCACCGCCGCGGCCTCGGTCCGCGAGCCGACGCCGAGCTTACCCAGGATGTGCGAGACGTGGACCCCCGCTGTGCTCTCGCTGATGAACAGCGTTTCCCCGATCCGCCGGTTGGTGTAGCCCTCGGCGACGAGGGCCAGCACCTCTCGCTCTCGCCCGCTCAGCCCGAACGGGTCGGCACGCGCGACGGGAGACGCAGCCACCGAGTCGCCCGACACGGCGTCCGGTTCCGCTAGCTCGACCCGGAGGCGTCGCCCCAAGCCTTCGATCCCGGCGACGAGCAGCCTCGCGCCGATGCGCACCGCAATCGAGTGGGCCTCGCGCAATGGCTGGGCGGCCGCGGCGGTCTCGCCGCGTGCGGCCAGCGCCTCCGCTTTCCGCCACAGGACGTACGCCTCGAGGAACGGGGCGGGCCGCTCTGCGACCGCCGGACGAACAGCTTCCCAATTCGCCGGATCGTCCTCGCCCGTCGCCCGCCCGAGCTCGGCTTGGCAGAGCGCCATCTTCCACTCGATCTCGTGGACATAAAGTGCGTCGGGCTCGGCCCGACCCGAGGACGATGCGCGAAAGCGTTCGATCATGTCGCGCGCCGCTCTGGCCGCGGCACCGGCGCCGGCCTCGTTACGGGCTGCACGCTCTCGGACCGCGAGATCGGCGGCGGCGTGCATGGCGGGAATCGCGAGATGGCTGGGTAAAGCCGCGTCGTCCCATTGGACAGCCGCTTCGAACCCGTCGCGGGCGATTGCCAGGGCAGCCGCTGGATCGCCGCCCCACAGGGCGATCTCGGACCCGAACGCGTGCAGGTCGAAGACCATGTGGGCGTCGGGACTGGTGCCCATTGCCGACCGGGCGATCTCCACGTGGTGTCGTGCGGCGCGCAGATCGCCGGTGCGCAGGGCCAGGTGCGCCAGCGTGAAATGGAGGTGCATCGCGCGGCCCGGCCGCACGTGCGTGAGATGCCGGTCGAGCAGCTCAGCGGCCTCCGGGTAGCGCCCAAGCTGGATGAGCCCCTCGGCCGCGTTGTCCTCCAGGAACGTCAGGAAGCTGAGTTCGCCGCCGTATCGCCGGATGCTCTCGGCCCCGGCGAGCGCGATCTCGACCGACTCCTCGACGCGACCGGCGCCGTCGAGCACGCCGCTAAGGACGTTGTACCCCGTGTGCATTTCGGTCGGATCGTCATCATGGCCCGCGAGCGCCAGCGACTGCCGCAGCAGCTCGATACCGCCCCCGAGGTTCCCGCCTTCCGCTATGACGGTACCCATGGTTCGCATCGCACGCGACTCGATGCCCTGGTGGCCGATGGAGCGAGCGGACTCGATCGCCCGTTCCGCCAATACGAGCGCCTCAGCGGATCGTCCGACCTGCGAAAGCTGCCTGGCCCGACCTGCGAGGGCGCGCGCGTGCCCGACCGACGGCGGAGCATTCTCGAGCAGCTCGACGGCCTCCTGAAGCAGACGGAGCGACGTCGCTTCATCTCCTGCCAGGGCGGACGCCGTCGCGTACCGCTCCCGTGCTCTCGCCCGCCGCTCCAAGTCACCGTCCGGCCCAGCCGCGCCGTCGATGAGCTCGACCGCTCGGCGGGCCAGACCGACCGCCCGGGACGCGTCACCGATCGCGGTCGCCGCGGCGCTCGCCGCGTCGTGGAGGTCACCGAGGTCGCGCTCGCGCGGCCGGTCTTCGGCAGGCACGACATCCCACAATCCGATCGCCCGTTCGTACTGGCGCGCCGCCTCGGCGTAGGCGTGGACGTCCCAGGATGCGTCGCCGGCAACGATGGCGCCCACCATCGCGCGTCGGGAATCGTTGGCCGCGGACCAGTGATGCGAGATCTCGACAAGCCGGCTCGCCGCGGTCGCACCGCCGCCGACGGGGCGAGCCTCGATGGCACGAGCATACGTCGCGTGGAGTGTGCGAAGTTCAGACGGCAGCAGTTCGTCGTAGGCGGCCTCCTGCATCAGGGCGTGCCGAAACTGAAAGCGCTCCAGCTCCTCGGTCCGATCGACGACGAGCAGCTGCGCGTCGACGGCTTCGTGGAGGGCCGCCCGCATCTCGACATCGGGCAACCCGCAGACGTCGGCAAGAACGGCGTGCTCGACCTGCCGGCCCGCTACCGCCGCGATCTCGATGAGCCGCCGAGCAGCTTCTGAGGTCGCCGACAGGCGGACCAGCAAGACGCCGCGGAGGGTCTCAGGCAGTTCATCGCGCTGGTCGGTGTCACCGACCGCCGCGACCAGCTCCTCGGCAAAGAACGCATTGCCATCCGAGCGGCGGGCGATCGAGTCGACGGTGGACGTCTGCGGCGGTGCGCCGGCGATCGCGGTCAGCATCTCGATGAGCTCGTCACGGTCGAACCGCGCGAGGTCGATTCGCTCGACCCGTGGCTGGCGCTCGGCCTCGGCCAACCACGACGTCAACGGGTGGCGCCGGTGCAACTCGTCGGAGCGGAACGTCCCGATGATAAGCAGTCGTTGATCGCGTAGGTTGCGCGTCAGGAATGAAAGCAGGTCGCGAGTCGAGCGGTCCGCCCAGTGCAGATCCTCGACCACGAGCAGGGCGGGGGTCGACTCTCCGAGCCGTCCCAGCAGCCGGAGGACCCCCTCGAAGATGCGGACCTGGAGCCATTCGGCCTGACCCTCTGGCAGCGGGACGGTATCGCTCGTGGGTGACAGCTCGGGCACCAGCCGGACGAGGTCGGGCAAGTGGGGACCCGCCGCGGCCGCGATGCGGTCGGCATCGACGGCGCGGACGAGGGCACGCAAGGCCTCGACGATGGGACCGAACGGCAACCCATCGTCACCGAGCGCGACCGACCCGCCTTCCAGGACCAGCCAGCCCCGATCGCGCAACCGGGCCCCGACCTCGGTCACGAGACGGCTCTTGCCGACGCCGGCTTCGCCTCCGACGAGGGCCAGCGATGCCTCACCGGACGCGGCGACATCGGCCGCCGAGAGGAGCGTCGTCAGCTCTTCCGAACGACCGATGAAGACCGCGCTGGACAGGCGGCGAGCCACTGTACGGATGATATGCCCTGCTCGATTCCCATCGAGCGAGCAGGGCATCTGGTTCACCGCTGCGGGCCTCCACCACCGGGATGAGTCCCGGTCAGGCGGTCGTCCGCGGTTCCGCCGTATTTGGTGACCTGCGGTGAAGCGACCGAGCCTGCCGTGGCACCAGTCGCCGGAGCCGGGGGCCGAGTGCCAGCCGAGTATGGGTCGCCCACGAGGCGTTGAGCTCTCGCGGGTGGCATGCCCACCGCCTGCGTCGACGCGGCGGCCGGGGCACCAGACGAACACCCGATCGCGAAGACCCCGACGACCACCACGAGTGCCAGGCCTGCCAGCCCGCGAATCCGCCTGATGTCATCGAACATCGGTCTACCTCCTGCGTGTCCGTGGCTTCGACCTCGATGGTCGGGGTCGTTGTCCGCACGCTATGGCGCCGCACCATCGCTGACATCGACAGGACTTTGCGTTCGAGCGTCTCGGAACCCTTCAATTTCGTCCCGCTCGATCGGCGCGGGACCTTTAACGCGCGTTCGACCTTTACGCGAAGGCAAGTCCAACCGGGCCATTCAGGCTGGCAGAGATCGCCGGCAAGGCGTCGTGCTCCGATACGAGAAGTCCAACCGTCCCGCCAAATCGCGGTCCTGCGCGCGCATCGGCTTCATTCAGTGGAGGCCGGTCAGCGATCCGTGCCATGCAGGATCGGCCCCCGAGTGCACCCGCGGGGGCCCCGTGTGCACAGATCGTGGTGGGCGGTACTGGGTTCGAACCAGTGACCTTCTCGGTGTAAGCGAGCCTCCCGTCGTTTCGGGTGGTCCCCGCAAGTGCCGTCCCGGGCCGTTTCGTGCGTGGACGGAATGACGGCACCGGTCCGTCGTGTCGTCAGATACCGACCTATGCCCGTGGGTACGTTAGCAAACCTGTTAGCAGAACGCCCCGGTCGGCCCGGCCGGGCTGGCCGCATGGACGCGGGATCGCGGGTCCGGGAGGCTGCAGGCGTGCGCCCCGGCGAACACGAAGACGAACTGGTAGGCCAAGATCGACCATACGGCCACCGCTACGATGAACGGGACTGTCAGGACCCGCCGGAGCCTTTGCCTCATAGATCACCCGGATACCGCCTGAGGACACGCTCGAGCTCCTCGGCCGTCATCGGTCGCCCGGTCCGCTTGCGCCACTCCTCCTCGGCGCCCGCGATCCAGACGGCGCGAAGTCGTTCGTTGAGACGGCGACGACGCGTGAGGGTGCGCCTAGCTGCGGCTTATCGCCGCGCCGAGGGCAAGGTTATCCCGAGGGGCCAAGTCCATGAGCCGTGACGGCGAGCGTCACCTGAACGGGAATCGTCGGCCGATGGAACGTATCGAACCGCTCCCGCGGCTGCGCCGCTCGTTCATGGGCGGCCGCATCCGGATCGAGCGTCGTGACCGATCCCAAGTTCGCTGTGACGTTCTGGCAGGACATCCTCCAGAATGGGGCTTCGCGGCTGCTGCGGTTAACGCGGAGGTTTCGATGGACGGAGACCGAGCGATGCGATGGACGCTCGCTTGTGGCGTCGCGGGCCCGATCCTGTTCACGTTTGTCTTCATGGTCGATGGGGCCATCCGCGCCGGCTACGATCCGGCGACGACACCGATCAGCCAGCTACTCCTTGGGGATGCGGGATGGCTGGAGAGCGCAGCGTTCGTGACGTCCGGCCTCCTGATCGTCGCATTCGCCTTCGGCCTGCGAGCTGCTCTGCGCGAGGGTCGCGGCGCACGCTGGGGTCCGATCCTGATCGGCGTGGCGGGCCTCGGCCTCGCGGTAGCCGGGATCCTCCTGCCGGATCCGGCGTTCGGCTACCCGCCAGGCACGCCCGGCGGCCCGCCCCAGGCCTCCGCCTCGTGGCACTCGACCGTCCATGTCCTCGCGGCATTCGCGATCTTCGGAGCATTGCCAGTCTCCGCCGTCATCCTCAGCCGACGCTTTCGATCGGTCGGGGCTGCGCCATGGTGGCTGTACTCGCTCGCTAGCGGCGTCGCGATGCTCGTCGCATTCGTCTCCTACATCGTCGGAACGAGCGGAGGCGATGGTGTCGGCCTGGTCCCGGGTTGGCTGGAGCGGCTGTCGGTGCTGATCGGCTTCCTGTGGGTCGCGGCGCTGGCGGCCCATCTCCTGCGCTCACCCGCGCCATCACCAGGTGGCAACGCCGCGCGGACATGAGGCTCGCGCGGCGATTGCGCTTGCGTGCGGCTCGACGCTTCGAAGCGACCGCGGGTGGACCCGTTCGGCAAAGCAGCGAGAGGGTCGACAACCAAGTCAAATGGAAAGCTTCAGCCCCGGTCGGCCCGGACAGGCCGGCCGCGACGAAAGCCTCAAGGCCCCTGGTCGACTCGGCGCGTAGTAGCGACCGGAGGCTCCAGGGCTGACGGTGGCGGTCGCACCGCTGAAGGAACGGCCTTCCCCAACGAACGTTGCGCGTCGATCCACCCCCGCGCGGAGTCCCAAAAATAGGCGCTCCGAGGCACACCCTGGCGCTGGGCAAATCGCTCCCAGGCGTCGCACCAACGCTCTGCTTCCTCGCGGTCGATCGCCAGGTCTCGAGCAATGCTCCGGACGGCGGTGTTGCGAGCCCGTTCGATATTGTCGGCCATTGAACGACCCCCGCTTCGCTTCGAGCACGAGCCTCGTGATTGCCCAACGAGGGCCGCGCGCGACCAGACAGGGAGTCGAGATCGGGACGCGCTTGCTCGATGGATGCTTGTGATCGTAGAAACGACGCTCGAGGTCTCTCGTTTGGGCACAGCGCCGTGCTGCAACGGACCTGAAACGCGCCGCTAGATATCCCCTGGATACCGCCGCAGAACGCGCTCCAGCTCGCCGGCGGTCATGGGCCTGCCGTTCCGCTCTCGCCAGGCCTCCTCGACGCCGGCGATGAACTCAGCCCGGAGTCGGAGGGTCATGTGTCGCTGCCAATCGGCCGGGTCGACCGCGCGAGACGGGCGCTTCACCTTCATTGGTGGCTTAGGGTACTCCGCCAGCCAAGCCGCCACGAGTCAGGTGTCGCTCCGAAGACGTACGTCTCCTATCGTGGCGCGATCCGCTCGCACTTCATCCCGGCCCTCGGAGCCGTCGAGCTCACGGCGCTCCGACCAACGCACATCCAGGGCCTGTATACGCGGATGCTGGCTTCCGGTCGTTGTGACGGCCGCGGTGGGCTCGCCGCGCGGTCTGTGATCCGCTACCACCAAATCCTCCACGCCGCCCTCCATCAGGCCGTCCGCTGGCAGATGCTGGTCCGGAACCCCGCCGATGCCGCGGAGCCACCACGGGCACCACGACGCGAACTGGCGACCGTCACACCGGAGCAAGCCCGTCGCCTGATGGCCTCGGCGGACCAGACGCCGCTCGGCGCGTTCGTCCGTCTGGCCTTCCTGACCGGGATGCGCCGCGGCGAGCTGCTCGGGCTGCGATGGGCAGACCTCGACCTAGATGGCGCGACCGTCCACGTGCAACAGACGGCGCAGTGGATCACCGGTCAGGGAATCGTCTTCCGCCATCCGAAGACCCGGCTGTCGCGGCGGGCGATCGCGCTGTCGCCGGACGCCGTCGCGGTCCTGCGCAGCCATCGGCGTCGGCAGGCGGAAGCGCGGTTCCCGGCTGGCCCTGCCTACGTCGACCGCGACCTCGTGTTCGCGACCGGTATCGGAACCCCGCTCAAGCCCGGCAATCTGCGGCGATCGTGGCTGCGGATCACGGCGGGCGCGGGTCTCCCGAGCCTTCGAATCCACGACATGCGGCACGCACACGCGAAGATCATGCTCGGCCAGGGCGTCCACCCGAAGATCGTCAGCGAACGCCTCGGCCATGCGAGCGTGAACATCACGCTCGACAGTACTCGCACGTCCTACCCGGTCTCCAGGAAGCGGCCGCCGCGCAGCTCGACGCGGCCTTCGCCGAACCATTGATCGCGGAGGCCCGTTAGCAATCCGTTAGTAATACGCGATGAGGCCCCCGGTCCGAAGGTCCGTCGGGGGCCATTTCGTGCTCAGAATGCGGTGGGCGGTACTGGGTTCGAACCAGTGACCTTCTCGGTGTAAGCGAGACGCTCTGACCGACTGAGCTAACCGCCCGCGGACATGATAACGACCGTCGCGCCGGCGACGGTCGTGTGGATCAGCGAGGTGGTGCCCAGGCCGGGACTTGAACCCGGATGAGTTGCCTCATACGCCCCTCAAACGTACGCGTATACCAATTCCGCCACCTGGGCTAGAGGTGTCGCCACGATCGACGGCCCACGGACGAGGCGTTGGTACCGAGGAAGGGATTTGAACCCATACGCCCTTGCGGACACTAGCTCCTGAAGCTAGCGCGTCTACCAGTTCCGCCACCTCGGCGTGGGACCGTGCGCGACCGGCTTACCGGCCCGCAGCGAGGCGCCATGTTAGCACATCCCAGAATCGCTCAGCCGGGTCGGCGACCTGCCGGACGACGGGTCCCTGGACCGTGTCGCGCACGACAATCGACTCGTCGGCGAAGGCGAGCGGGAGCAGATAGCGACCCTTTGCGAGCTGCTGCTGGAGGGTCGAATAGGCGGCCATCCGCCCCGCCTCGGTGCCGGGGCCGCGAGCCGCGACGAGCAGGGCGTCGAGGGCGGGATCCTGCAGACCGATGACGTTCGAGCCGCCGGTCAGCGTCTGGCTCGACGCCAGCAACGGATAGAGGTCGGGGTCGAGTCCCACCGTCACATCGCCGACGGCAGCACTGAAGTCGCCCGCCGACAGCCGGCCCGTGACGAACTCCCCCGGCGGCAGCGGCACGTGGACGACGATCAGGCCGAGCGCACGCCAGTCCCTCGCGACCGCCTCCGCGGCCACGAACGCGGCCTGGTTCGACGCCGCCTCCGCGCTCAACAGTTCGATCGTCAGCGGGACCGTGGCGCCGGGCAGGTGCCACCCGTCAGTGGCCGACGTCCATCCCGCCGCCTTGAGGCCTGCTTTCGCCGCCTCGACGTCGTAGGGCACGGGCGGATCGGCCGTCGGGTCGAAGAGGGCCGACGTCGGCGGGATAGGACCCGTCGCCGAGCCGGCGGCCATCGCGAACGCGTCGTCGATGAGCGCCCGGCGATCGATCGCAGCGAGCAGCGCCGTCCGCACGGCCGGGTTCGTGAACTCCGGGTTCCCCGGACGGAGGTTGAGCAGGACCGCGGTCAGCGTCGACCCCGGGTAGCGGAGCGCGCGACTGCCCTCCGTGGACGCGAGCTCGCGATTCATCGTCGGCGACAGGCCGGAGGCCGCATCGAGCCCGCCAGCGCGGTACGCCTCGGCCAGCGCGGCCGGGTCATCGAAGAACTGGAACTCGATGCCGTGGAGATACGGGACCGGACGGGTCGGACGATCCAGCGGTGGAGAGGTCGCGAGCGAGTCGGTCGCCCGCGGGCTCGGGCGCGAGGATGGGCCCTCGGCGGGGAGCAGCGTGACCGCTGGGATCAGCTCGGCGGCATCATCGGTCAGGCTCGCGACCGCGAACGGTCCGGCTCCGATCGGCTGCCGCCCGAACGGCAGGTCGGGCAGTTCCTCGACGGGAACCCCCGCCAGCAGGTGTGCCGGCGCGATCGGCTGGGTCATCGCCTGGAGGAAGCCGCCCAGCGGGGTCGCCGGCGTGAACGTCACCATCCGGTCGCCGTCGGTCTGGACGCGGACACCGTTCCACGAGCCCGCACCGGGGCCGCGATAGGCCGGATCCTGCAAGACCCCGATCGTGTACGCGACGTCGTCGGCCGTCACTGGCTCGCCGTCATGCCAGAACGCGTCGTCGCGCAACTGGAAGGTCCACGAGACACCGGTGGGATCGACCGTCCAGCGCTCGGCGAGGTCCGGGACGAGCGTCCCCGACGGGCCGTTGCGGACGAGCCCGGCGTAGACCAATGCGACGAGGTCGCGATCGGCCTGGGTCCGCGCCGACAGCGGACTGACCGACACCGGGCGCCCGAGGACCCCCTCACGATAAGGGCGCGAAAGCGCCACGCCCGGCGTCGCGCTCGGAGCGGCGGTCGTGGATGCGGCGGGGACGAGCGCAGGGACACCGACGAGGCCCGCGAGGACCGCGAGCATGACGACGAGGGTCCCGACGACGAACGAGTCGGTGCGGGTCATCGAGCTCCGAGCGAGCGACTGGTCGCGGTGGGCCGCCGCGATCCCCCGATCAGCCGGTGGGGGTGGGCGCGAAGATGAAGGCGGCCAGGGAGAACACGACGAAGAGGACCAGGAGGACGATCGTGAACTGCCAGAGCCGACGCTCCACGCCACGCCGGCTGCGATAGACGGCGGAATCGCCACCGAACGTACCGGACAGGCCGACCCCGCGTGCTTGCAGCAGGATCGCGATGATGAGCGCGATGCTCACCAGGATCTGGCCGATGGCCAGGATGGGATCCACGAATCTAGGCTCCTCTGAACGCTTCGGCGTCGGATGCTATCACAAGATGCGGGAGCGGCCCGTCATGCCGGGCCAGGGCCGCAAGCCGGCCAGCTGGAGCAGGGTCGGCGCGACGTCGGCCAGCACGCCGTCCGCGAGGGTGACGCCGCGGGCGGCGCGACCGACCAGGACGAAGGGGACGGGGTTGAGCGAATGGGCCGTGACGGGGCGCCCGTCGGCGTCGCGCAGCTCGTCGGCATTGCCATGGTCGGCCGTGATGGCCAGCAGCGCGCCGGGCCCCGTCGGGTCGCTCGCATCGACCGCAAGGGTCGCATCGACGATCCGGTCCAGGCAGCGGTCGATGACCCCGAGGGCGGCGATCGTCGCGTCCCACACCCCCGTGTGGCCGACCATGTCGGGGTTCGCGAAGTTGGCGACGATGAAGTCGTAGCGCCCCGAGGCGATCGCCTCGACCAGGACGTCGGTCACCCCGACGGCGCTCATCGCGGGCTCGAGATCGTAGGTCGCGACCTTCGGACTCGGGATGAGGCGTCGTTCCTCGCCGGGGTAGGGCGTCTCGACGCCGCCGTTGAAGAAGTAGGTCACGTGGGCGTACTTCTCCGTCTCGGCGACATGGAACTGGCGCCAGCCGGCCTCCGAGAACGTCTGCGCCAGCGAGCGTGCCTCTTCCGGCGGGAAGGCGACCTCGACCCGCAGGCCGGCCTCGTAGGCGGTCATCGTCACGACGAGGGGGCCGTCGGGCGCCGCGCGTCTGTCCGGTGAGGCGCGATCGAAGCCCGCGAAGGCGTCATCCACGAGCGCATGGGTCAGCTGCCGCGCACGATCGGCCCGGAAGTTGGCGTGCACCAGGGGATCCCCGGGGCGCACGATGCCATCGACCCCGTCGACGACCGTCGGGGCCACGAATTCGTCGTTCTCACCGCGGGCGTAGGCGGCCTCGATGGCGGCCGTCGCGCTCGGGGCACGCTCCCCCACACCGTGCACGATCGCGTCGTAGCCGCGCTCGATGCGGTCCCACCGCCCGTCACGGTCCATGGCGAAGTAGCGACCCCCGACGGTCGCGATCCGGGCGTCCGGATGCGCCTCGGCCAGCCGATCCTCGAGGTCGGCCACGAACCCGAGCGCCGACCGCGGCGGCGTGTCGCGGCCGTCGAGCAGGGCGTGGATCCGGACGCTCGGGACGTCGGATCGCGCGGCGAGCTCGACGAGAGCGACCAGATGCCGGTCGTTGGCATGGACGCCGCCGGGCCCGATCAGGCTGACGATGTGCAGCCTGCCGCCCGGTCGGGCCGCGCGCCGGCAGGTGTCGACCAGCGCCGGGCGGGTCGCGAAGCTGCCGTCGGCGATCGCGGCGTCGATGCGTGGCAGATCCTGCAGGACCGGGCGCCCGGCGCCCAGGTTCAGGTGGCCGACCTCCGAATTGCCCATCTGGCCGGCGGGGAGTCCGACTGCGTCCTCCGACGCCCGGAGCGTCGCGTTGGGCCAGTCCCGGAGCAGCGCGCGCCAGATCGGCATGTCCGCTGCCGCGATCGCGTCGGCCGATGGGTCGCTGCCGATGCCGAACCCGTCGAGGACGACGAGGACGATCGGGCGGGGCCTGGCCGGCGGCTTCGCTCCGCTCGGATCCGCCTCGGTCTCGCTCGTCGTCACACGGCTGCGCCGCGTGCCGCGGCGGTCAGTCCGGCCCGGGCCACGATCCCGGCCATCTCGTCGGGTTTGAGCGAGGCGCCCCCGACCAGCGCTCCGTCGAGCGACGGTTCGGCGAGGAACTCGGCGATATTGGCCGAGGTGACGCTGCCGCCGTAGAGGACCGGGACGTCCTCGGCGGCCGCGCCCCAGCCGAGCCCGGCCAGGACGGCCCTGATCGCGGTGGCCATTGCCGCTGCGTCTCGTCCGCTCGCATTCCGCCCGGTCCCGATGGCCCACACCGGCTCGTAGGCGATGACCAGGCCCGCCATCCGGGGCCCGGCGGGGTCTAGCTCCATGAGGGCGCCGCGCAGCTGTCGATCGACGACGGCCTCCTGCTGGCCGGCATCCCGCTCCGCGAGCTGTTCGCCGACGCATAGGATCGGGCGCAGCCCGGCGTCCGTGGCCCGGCCGAGCTTCCGCCCGATGAGCTCGTCGGATTCCGCCGCGTCCCGCCGACGCTCGGAGTGGCCGACGATGACCCAGGTCGCCAGCCCGACGAGCATCGGAGCCGAGACCTCGCCGGTGTACGCGCCCTGCAGCTCGTGATGGACGTTCTGGGCACCGACCTCCACGTCCGGGTCGCTCTCCGCGAGCGCGTCGCGCACGGCGGCCAGCCCCGTGAATGGCGGGCAGATCACCCGGGTCACACCGGAGACCCTGGTCCGGGCCGCGATCGTCCGGGCGAGATCGCCCGCGTCGAACGGCGTCGTGTGCATCTTCCAGTTCGCCGCCACGATCACGTCGCGCATCCGGGGAATCATGCCAGAGCGGCATGCCTCGGACCGGGATCGTCCGCGTCGAGGGTGGCGAGGCGCTCGAGACGCTCGAGGGCGCGCTGCACCGCTGAGCGGTGGATCTCGAGCCGCTCGGCCAGCTCAGCCAGGCTCGCTTCGGGGGTCTCACGCCTCGCGGCGGCCACCAGGCGAACGACGTACGGTTGCGACGGAAGGCGACCGTCGGCGTCGAGCGTCGCGATCGCGTCGAGCTGCCGTCCCGCGGCACTGACCGCGCGCTGGAGATTGGCCGATTCCGCGTTGAGCACGCGGTTGAGCTCGCCGCGAAGGGCCCGGGACACCTGGCGCGCCTCGACCTCGAGGAGCGCGCCGGTCGCCCCGACGCGGCGCAGGAAGGTCCCGACCGCCTCGCCGTTCTTCGACGTCACGACGCCACGGCCCCGGCGCATCCGCCACGACACGGGCAGGCCGACCGCCGCCAGGCGGGCGGCGAGCTCCGGCGCCTCGGTCGGATCGACGGTGAACTCGAGGTGGGTCCGGCCGCCCGCCAGGCTCAACGAGCCGCGCGCCAGGAACCGGCCGCGGAGCCAGGCAGTGCGGCAATGGTCGGCGGCGGACGACCAGGCGAACGCCTCGGCCGCGCCGGCCGCGCTCCCCTCCCCGAGCCGGCGCAACCGGATCGCCAGGCGGGCGACGGATGCCTCCCGGCCGGTCGGTTCGGGTCCGAGGCCATCGACCTCCGCCACTCGGTCGCAGGCCCGCGACGGGTCGATCGCCGCGAGCTCATCGCGGAGGGCGGTCACCAGGTCCCGTTCGGATCGACTCACTCAGGCGCTCCGGCTCGCCGTCCGGCCGGTCGTCCGGCGACGGATCCCGGTCTCCCCTTCGAGGGCCCGGATGATGGCCGCCGCCAGGCGGGCGGGGTCGTGGTGATGCGGGTTCTCGGGGTTCACGACGTCGTCGAGGATGAGGCGCGGGACCGGGACGGTCGTCGGCGGCCAGCGAAGCGTGACCGTTCTCGGACCGGGTCCGTCGGCGCCGGGGTCGCCCGGACCCGGGACCACGTGGTTGTTCGCCAGCACGATGTCGACGAGGTTCGCGCTCGTGTTGGCGGCGATCGCTTCGACGTGCCGGGCGAGGTCGAAGCCGGTCGTCTCGCCTTCCTGGGTGGCGACGTTGCAGACGAGGATGCGCGGCGCGGTCGCGCCTTCCACGGCCTCCCGGACGGCCGGGATCAGGAGACTGGGCAGGAGACTCGTGAACAGGCTGCCCGGCCCGAGGACGATGAGCTCGGCTTCGGCGATGGCCGTCAGGGCGTCTTCGGACGCCGCGACGTCCTCTGGTGTGACCCAGACCTGCTCGATTCCCGACGTGCGCATGATCTGCGATTGGCCGTCGACGACCGACCCGTCGGTGAGCCGGGCGTGGAGCGTCAGCGGCGTCGGCGACACGGGGACGACCTGACCGCGGACCGCGAGGATCCGATTCATCAGCCGGATGCCGTCCTCGAAGTCGCCGTCCTCGACCGCGGTCATCGCCGCGATGAGCAGGTTTCCCAGGGCGTGACCCGCCAGCCCGCTCCCCTCCCCGCCGTCGGTGTCGGGAAACCGGTACTGGAGGACCTCGCTCATCAGCGGCTCGGCATCGGCGAGGGCGACGATGCAGTTCCGGATGTCGCCGACCGGCGGGATCCCGAGCTCGGTCCGCAGGACGCCCGACGACCCGCCGTCGTCGGCGACTGTCACGATCGCGGTCAGGTTGCTGGTGTGCTCCTTCAATCCGCGCAGGAGCGTCGACAGGCCGGTGCCGCCACCGATCGCAACGATCCGCGGACCGCGCGCGAGGAACCGTTTCTGGTAGATCAGCTCCACGAGCGGCTGGTCCGCGTCGGAGGTCCGGAGCGGGTCGGTGAGCACACGGATGGCGCGGTACGACCCCAGCAGGAAGAGGGCGATGCCGACCGAGGCCGCGACGAACCCGCGCAGCGCGAACGGCAGGAACTGGAGGGTCAGGAGGTCGATGAGGGTCCCGGCCAGCCCGCTCGGTTCGAGGTCGCGGGTGATCTGGCGCAGGAAATGAGCGAAGGCGATCGCGAGGAGCAGGAGGCCGGCGAAGACGACGACCAACCAGCGCTTGATCCCGATGCCGGGGGTCAGCCAGCGCCGGAGGTTCATGTCCGGTCGAGCTCCCGATGGAAGACCGAGACCGGGCCGAAGTCCCGCCCGCGCAGCCACGTCGCGATCTCCTCGGCGATGACGATCGAGCGGTGGTAGCCGCCGGTGCAGCCGATGCCGATGGTCAGCCGCGTCTTGCCCTCCGCGATGTACGCGGGGATGGCGAAGCCAAGGAACTCCGCGAGGAAGTCGAGGAACCGCGTCGCGACGGGCTGGTCGAGCACGAACTTGCGGACCTCGTCGGTCACACCGGAGAGCGGGCGCAGTTCCGCGACGTAATACGGGTTCTGCATGAACCTGACATCGAACACGAGGTCGGCCTCGAGCGGGACCCCGTGCTTGAAGCCGAAGCTGATGAGCTGGAAGGCGAGCTGGTCGGGGCGGACGTCGGTCGCCAGGGCGGCGAACAGCCGCTCGCGAAGCTGCCGCAGCGAGAGGTCGGAGGTGTCGAGGACCACGTCGGAATCGGTCCGTACGGCGTCGAGCTGGCGGCGCTCCTCCGCGATCGAGCTGGCGATGCCGCGCTCGTCGCCGAGCGGATGACGGTGGCGGGTCTCACTGAAGCGCCGGATCAGGACGTCGTCGCTCGCCTCGAGGAAGACGACCCGCGGCCGGATGCCGCGGCCCTCGAGCGCCCCGCGCATGGCGGCCAGGGCGAGCGTCGGGTCGCCGGACCGGACGTCGAGGACGATGGCGACCCGGGCGAACCGCTCACGGTCGGACGAGACGAGCTCGGCCAGGTCCGGGAGCAGCTCGCCGGGAAGGTTGTCGACGACGGTGTAGCCGAGGTCCTCGAAGAGCTTGGCCGCAGCCGTCTTACCGCCGCCCGACAGGCCGCTGACGATGACGACCGCCGGCTCGGTCACGGCGTCGGACGAGGGCCGGGGCTCGGCCTCGCCGGTCACCGTCCGCTGCGCTTGATGAACAGGATGGTGAGCTCGAACAGGAGATACATCGTGCCGCCCAGCACGAACGGGCTGACCAGATCCCCGCCCGGCGTGGCGACCGCCGAGAAGATGGCGATGCCGAGGATGACCATCCGGCGCGATGCGGACAGCCGCTGCGAGGTCACGATGCCGACCCGCGACAGGCCGACCAGCAGGATCGGGAACTCCATCACGAGACCGAACACGAGGAACATCGTGGTCACGAAGTCGAAGTAGGACCCGGCTGTGATCAGCGGCTGCAGGTCCTCGGTCGAGAAGCTCACCAGGAACGTGGCAGCGTAGGGCAGGACGATCCATGCGATCAACGTGCCGAGGACGAAGAAGAACAGCGCCACCGGGATCCACGGTCGCGCCGTGCGACGTTCGCCGGGGGTCAGGCCGGGTGACACGAACGCCCATCCTTGGTACAGGAGCACGGGCATCGCGAGGATGACACCGACGACGATCGAGATCTTGATCTTGATGACGAACGCGTCCCCGAGCCCGGTGAAGAACAGCGGGTCGTCGCCGGGGATGGCGTCGGCGAGCACCTTGACGATCGTGTCGGAGATCGCGAACCCGACGACCGCGAAGACGGCGACCGCGAGGATCGATCGAAAGAGCCTGGTCCGGAGCTCGCCGAGGTGGTCGACGAGCGACATGACCGACTCGTCGCCGGGCGTCGCGGCAGGCGGCGGCAGCGGCTCCGGATCGGGTGTCACGGGGAGCCCGGAGACACCCGGCTCGCGCAGGGTCTCCGCGTCGGCCATGGTGGGGTCGGGGACGGCCGTCTAGCTTGCGACGATGGTCGAATCGGCCTTCGTCGAGCCCGAGGCGGTGGACGCCGGCTCAACGTCCGCGGCGGGAGCCGCGGGCGGGGCCTCGGCGGCCGGGACGGCCGGCGCGGGGGCGACCGGGGCGGCGGGTGCCGCGGGCGCGGCCGGGAGCGGCGAGGTATCGACGTTGACCGACACGGCTTCCTGGACGTCGGATGACGCCTTCCGGAATTCGCGGATGCTCTTGCCGAGCGCGGCACCCACGTCGGGAAGCTTGCCGGGGCCAAGGATGAGGAGGGCGATCACCAGGATGATGACCAGCTCGAGGGGTCCGGGGGTAGGCATGGTCGTGGTCGCTCCTGCGAGTCAGGGATCGGTCGGATGCGCTCAGGTTTCGTGGCCTGCGCGAGGCCGTCTGCGCGGGCTAGGGTAGCACAGGGAGCCGCGAAGCCCAGTCGGCGGCGGCCTCCGCGAGTCGCTCTTCAACGCCCTTCCCGCCACCCGCCGGGCCTGCCCCGCCCGCGGCCGCGCTGATCGCCCGCGAGACGTTGACCAGCAGGCCGCGGCCCACGCCAGACCCCGCCGGCGGGGTCGTCGCCGGCCCGTCGCGGAGGACCGGGGCGATCTCTCCGCCCTGCGCGCCGACGCCCGGGACGAGGAGGGCCAGCCCCGGTGCGACGGTCCGGATCGCCTGCAGCTCGGCCGGGGCGGTCGCACCGACGACTAGCCCGACCGTGCCGCCGGGACCCCAGGTCGCCGCCCGCCGCGCCACCCGAAGATGCAGGGGCTCGACCGGTGCGCCGGTCTCCGGGTCAGCGGCCACGACGAGGTTCTGGAATTCCGCGGCACCCGGGTTCGACGTCCGGCACAGCACGTAGGCGAACCGGTCCATGCGCGCGAGCAGCGGAGCGATGCCGTCCGCGCCCGGATACGGGCTGACCGTGACTGCGTCGGCCCCGAGCCTGTCGAACAGGGCCACCGCGTGATGCGCCGCGGTCGTGCCGATGTCGCCGCGCTTGGCGTCCATGACGACGGGGATGTCGGCTGGGATGCACGCCCGGATCCGCTCCAATGCCGCCAGCCCGGCGGCTCCGTGTGACTCGTAGAACGCGAGGTTCGGCTTGATGGCGGCCGCGAACGGCCCGGCCGTCTCGACGAGGAGCATCGCGAACCGCTCGACGCCGGCCAGGTCAGCGGAGAAGCCCTCCGGGAGGCCCGCCGGATCGGGGTCGAGCCCCAGACACAGGACGGAGCCGACGGCCGCCGTGCGCGCCGCCAATCGTTCGAGATAGGTGGACGTCACGGAGCGGTGGAGCCGGAGACGCTCGGAGCGGCCGACGGCGCGGGGGTCGGTGGCGGGAGCTCGCTGGCGGGGACGAACCAGTCCGGACGCGACGCGCCGTCGAGCCCGGAGACCTCCGTCAGATCGGTGATGTCCTTGACCGTCCAGTTCGGCGCCGTTCCGTCCAGGCGTGCCAGCTTGAGATCGACGATCTGGCCCTTGATGTGCAGGAAGGCGATCGAATCCCCGAGCGGCGACCAGGTCGGCGCCCACGATGCGTTGTCGGTGGTCACCCGGAGCAGCTCACGACCGTTCGACGCATCGAGGATGACCAGGTCGTTCCCGAAGCTGCTCGTCTTGGTCGCGGCGATGTACTTCCCGTCGGGCGAGTAGGACGGCTCGAGGTAGCCAGGGCCAGTGAGGGCGGCAGCCTTCGATGTGGCGACCGTCCAGCGGTAGATCACCGGAGCTCCGCGTGCCCCGCTCCGTCCGTTGCGGACGTAGAGGAGCTCCTTGCCGTCGGGTCGCCAGACGGGGTCCTGATGGCCGAGCGGCGGCGTCTCGGCGAGCTGCGGGACGCGCGACTTCTTCGTCGACAGGTCATAGAACTGGAGGACGACGTCGCCGTTGGCCGGATCCGGTCGGTCCGACACGATCGCGAGCGTCCTGCCATCCGGCGAGAGGACCGGCTCGCGGATCCAGGCGTGCCAGGTTCGGCCGTTCTTGGTGATCTTGCCGCTCAGGACGAGCTGGGGCTCGGCGCTCCCGTCGGCCTTCACGCGCATGACCGACGGCGTCGTGAGCTGGTAGTCGCGAACGACACCCTGCGACACGGCACGTCCAACGCCGGCGACCGTGCGGATGAAGTAGACCGACGTCCCGTCGGGCGACCATGAGGGCATCGAGTCTTCGCCGCTGGTCGTCAGCTGATGGGCCTCCTTCCCGGTCTGGATCCAGATGTTGCCGGCCTTGGCGTACACGATCGAGCCCTTGAAGGTGACCACGTCCGGGATGACGACGACGTTCGAAGGGGCCGGGGTCTGAACCGGCCCGCCGTTCCCGTTGCCATTGCCGTTGCCGTTGCCGCTCGACCCACCGACGAACGGCACCTGGAGGTTGAAGAGGTTGAGTGTGACAAAGGCGATGATGAGGAGGCCGACGATCGACAGCACCGGCGCCACCCAGCGCCCGAGCGAGCCGACGGCGAGACCCCGACCGCCGGATCGCGGTGTCGACGATCGCGTCATGACGCGCCCACGACGACCAGCGGCGGCTCCGCGCCCTCGGCGAGGACGGTCGCAGCGTGCGGGTCGCTGCCCGACGTCGAAACGTCGCGGATGTCGAGCTGGAGCGACTCGTACCCCCCGAACCGACGGCTGGTGAGACGCGCGACGACGTCCAGCCGGTCGCCCTCGCGAACGACTTCGGCGATGTCCGGCCGGCCGAACGCGATGCCGTCGAGGACGTCGCGTTCGCGGCGGAGGGTCAACTGGGTGTGGCCGCCGGCGGCGGCGCGGACACGGGTCACGGTGAGTCCGAGGACGGCCACGAGCGGATCGGGGTTCCCGGGGCCGCACGGTGCGAGTGCGGCCAGTTCGCGGAACAGGCCGTAATCCACGTCGATCGCGGGGAGTGCCAGATCGATCGCGATCGCGACGCGCGGATCGGGCGGCTCCATCTCGGCGGCGAGTCGGACGAAGCGCTCGTGGAACTCGTCCCAGCGCCCGGCCGGCAGTTCGAACCCCGCCGCGCCGGCATGTCCCCCGTAGCGGATGAAGAGGTCGGCGCAGCGTTCGAGCGTGGCCGCCAGATCGAGCGACCCGTCGCTGCGACACGACGCCCGGATCACCTCGCCAAGCTCGGCACCGACGACGGCCGGCCGGCCGCGCTCCTCGGCGAGGCGTGAGGCGACGAGACCCACGATGCCGACGCCCCACGGACCACGCACGACCGTCGCGGCCTCGGTCGGGGTCTCGGCAACGGCGGCTCGCGCTTCTGCGACCGCCGCCTTCATCAGGTCCCGACGCGTCAGGTTGGCCATCTCGAGCGCATCCGCATGGGTCGCGGCCTCGACCGGGTCGTCGGCGAGGAGGAGTCGGGCGGCCGCGAGCGACTCCCCCACCCGGCCGGCGGCGTTGAGGCGCGGCGCGATAGCGAAGGCCACGGTCTCGAGATCGACGGCCGCGGGGGCGACCCCCGCACGCTCGAGGAGTGCCGCGATGCCGGGGCGCGGGGCCCGCCGGAGCCGCTCCAGCCCGAGACGCGCGATGGAGCGGTTCTCGCCGACCACCGGGGCGACATCGGCGACGGTCCCGATCGTCGCGAGGTCGGCGAGGTCGAGGGCTGCGGCCGGGCCGCCCGGCTCGTCCGCGAGCAGCAGCTGGGCGATCTTGAATGCCACGCCACTCCCCGCCAGACGCCGGTCCGGGTACGTCGAGTCCGGCCGGTGCGGGTTCACGATCGCCAGCGCGGCGGGCAGGTCGGCCGGGACGCGGTGGTGGTCGGTGATGATGACATCGATGCCGCGGGCATTCGCCGCGGCGACCTCGACGACGCTGGTCGACCCGCAGTCCACCGTCACGATCACGGTCGACCCGCTCGCCACGGCGGCGTCGAGCGCCGCTATCGACAGCCCGTGGCCCTCGTCGAGGCGGCTCGGGACGTACGGGTCGACCGCGACGCCGAAGCGACGCAGGGCGAGGGTCATGATCGCCAGCCCGGTCAGCCCGTCGGCATCGAAGTCGCCGAACACCATCACGCGTTCGCCTCGGTCGCGCGCGAGGCTCAGGCGCGCCAGGGTCGGGCCGGCGTCGGGAAGGCCTGCCGGATCGTGGAGGCCCTCGAGTGGATCGGCGAACCAGGCGGCGATCTCGTCCGGGGTGGTGGACCCGCGCGTCGCCAGGATGCTCGCCAGACGGGACGACATGCCGTGGGCTGCGGCAGCGGCGCTGGCCGACTCGGAGGGCGTCACGACCTCCCGGAAGATCCAGCGGAAGCGCGGTTCGACCATGGCGTCAGGATGCCACGCGGGGCTGCACCGCGGATCTACGGATCGGGTGCGTCAGCAGCCTCAGGACGCCGGGCGCCGGACGCGCGGGGTGCGGGTCGCGGTCAGCCGGCCGTGGCGCCGGTCGTCCCATAGCTGCCAGTCCACGAGCAGCGGCGACGCGACGAAGATCGACGAGTAGGTTCCCGAGATGATCCCGATGAGCAGCGCCAGGACGAAGTCGCTGATCGCGGCGCCACCGAAGAGGAGGAGCGCGAGGAGGGTCAGGACGACGGTCAGGCTGGTCATGATCGAGCGCCCGAAGGTCTGCAGGATCGAGTGGTTGACGATGTCGGCGAACGGCTCGCCGGCATGGCGGGCCTTGTTCTCACGGATCCGGTCGAAGACGACGATCGTGTCGTGCACGGAGAAGCCGATGACGGTCAGCATCGCCGTCACGAACAGGGCATCGATCTCGACGTGGAAGAACGTGCCGAGGATCGCGAAGACCCCGACGACCACGATGACGTCGTGCAGCAGGGAGACGAGTGCGGTCACGCCGAACTTGACGTCGCGGAAGCGATAGGTGATCCAGAGCATGATCCCGAGCGAGCCGACGACGATGAGCTGGAGCGCCACGAAGATGAGGTCGGAGCTGACCACCGCTCCGATGGTCGTCAGGCTGTTCTGTTCGGCGATCGGGCCGAGCTCGGCTTCGAGTGCGGCCGCGACCTGGCCGAGCTGGCCCTCCGTGGGGATCGTGGTGTTGCCGCTCGGAGGCGCCGGGGTCGCGGACGCGCTCGCCGAGGCCGCCGCCGAACCCGACGGCGAAGGTGAGGCCGATGGCGTCGGCGACGGACTCGGACTCGGACTCGGAGTGGGGCTGGCGCTAGCCGCGGGAGTCGCGCTGGCGGCGGGAGTCGCGCTGGCCCCGGCGCTTGCCGCAGCGCTCGGGCTGGCGGTCGGTGCGGCGCTCGGGCTCGCGGTCGCGGCCGGCGAGCCGCTCGCGGTCGGGGAGCCACTGGCGCCCGGTGAAGCGCTCGCGACCGGCGTCGGGGTCGGGCTCGGTTCCGGGAGGTCCGCGATCTGCACGGTCTTGATCTCGATGAAGCCGGAGCCGGTCTTGACTGCGACCGCCTCGAGCCCTTGCTTGGCGAAGACCGCCTCGACCTGGTCGGGCGTGACGTTCGGATCCTCGAAGCGGATCTCCCACTTCGTCCCGCCGGTGTAGTCGATCGTGAACTGCAGCCCGGCGTCGGTGAACGGGGTGAGGAGGATGAAGATGAGGCCGGGGATGGTGATGATCAGTGAGACGAGATAGAACCAGCGCCGCTTGCCGATGACGTCAAACACGCCCGCGCGCCTCGCGTCTCGAGGATGGGCGGACGGCCCCCAGCGCGACGAACTCGTCGTCGCGAAGGCCGTACAGCGAAGGCCTCCGGGCCCACTCCTGGCGGACGACCCAGCGCAGGATGGTCCGCGTCACGACGATCGCGCTGAACATCGAGACGAGGACGCCGAGGATCAGCACCAGCGCGAAGCCACGGATGACCGATGAGCCGAGGGCATACAGGATGGTCGCGGTGATGAGGCTCGACACGTTCGAGTCGAGGATCGAGTTCCACGCCCGATTGAAGCCGGCCTCGACCGCCGCCGGCAGCGATTTGCCGACCCGCAGCTCCTCCTTCATCCGTTCGAAGATGAGGATGTTGGCATCGACGGCCATGCCGATCGAGAGCACGAAGCCGGCGATCCCGGCCAGGGTCAGCGTCACCGGGATGAGCCGGAAGATCGCGTACATCACGAGCGAGTAGTAGATGAGGGCGAAGGCCGCGACGACGCCGGGCAACCGGTAGTAGATGAGCATGAACACGATGACGAGCGAGATCCCGAGCAGACCCGCGAGGATCGTCTGGTTCAGGAACTGGGCTCCCAGCGTGGCGCTGATCTGCTCGCTGGACAACGCCTCGATCGGGAACGGCAGCGACCCGAACTTGAGGACCGTCACGAGTTGCGTGGCGTCCTTCGCGCTGAAGCCGGCGAGCCCGCCGCCGGTGATCTGGACGTTGCCGCCAGGGATCGAGTCGTTGATGACGGGGGCGGAGACGACGTCGCCGTCGAGGGTGATCGCGAAGTAGCTGCCGCGGTTGTTCTTGGTGTACTCGGCGAACTTGGTCTTGCCGACGTCCTTGAGGACGAAGTCCACGGCCGGGCGTCCGTTCTGGTCCGTCCCGACCGTCGCCGACGACACCTGGTCGCCACCGAACAACGGTGGATACTGCTTGGGGTCGAGCTTCTGGCCCTCCTGGGCCTGGGTCGATCCGAGCGGCACGAACTCGAGCAGTCCCGTCTGGCCGACCAGCTGGCGGACGGACTCCGGGTCGGTCACACCGGGCAGTTCGACCACGACGCGGTCCTTGCCCTGCGTCGTGACGACGGGCTCTGAGACGCCGGTGGTGTTGACGCGTCGCTCGACGATGTCCTTGATGATGGCCATGTCGGCCGGGGTCGGCTCCTTGCCGCCGATCGGGGTCGCCTTGTACTCCACGCGGAGCCCACCCTCGAGGTCGAGACCCAGCTTGGTCTCCACCTGGCGCCACACGCCTTCGGCGTTCTGGGAGTCGGGGAGCTGCAGCCCGGGCATGAAGTCGATGACCAGGGCAAGGATCCCGATGAGCAGGATGAGGATCGGACCGGCTTTACGCATCGAGGCGGGATGTTACACGGAACGTGGTCATATCGCCTCGGCCGCGCCTGGGCCTGGGCCGGTCGATGCGTGCTCGGGCGTCGTGACGGTCAGTCACTTGGGGGGGCATCTGGGCTGCGTTCCTTCGGGTGGGCGCGACCCGACATCGGGCCGATCGCACCGACCATAACGGTCGTCGGTAGCGATGGGGTGGACGGAACGATGAAGAACTCGCTACCGAGGCGGCCGACCTCGTCCGACGTCGCCCGACGCGGGGCCGTCACGCCTCGAGGGTGGCCTTGATCCTGGCCGCCAGCGCGGGGCCGATCCCCGGCACCGCGGCGATCTGCTCGACCGGGGCGTCGCGGACGCGCTTGATCGAGCCGAACACCTTGAGGAGCTCGCGCTTGCGCTTCGGACCGACCCCGGGCAGGTCGTCGAACGCGGAGCGGACGCTGCGCCGTGCCCGCAGGTCGCGGTGGTAGGTGATCGCGAAGCGGTGCGCCTCGTCGCGCAACCGTTGCACCAGGTAGAGCGCCGGTGAGGTCGCCGGCAGCAGGATCGGGTCGGAGCGGTCCGGCAGGAAGAGCTCCTCCCGCTCCTTGGCGAGGCCCGCCAGCGGCAGGTCGTGCAGCCCGAGCTCGTCGAGGACCTCCTTCGCCGCGCTGACCTGGCCCTTCCCGCCGTCGACCATGACGAGATCCGGCATCGCCCAGCGGCGCGCTTCCTCGACCCCCTCCTCGCCCGTGCGCACGGAGCGGAAGCGCCGGCGCATGACCTCCTGGTGACTCGCGAAGTCGTTGGGGCCGCTGACCGTCTTGATCCGGAACCGTCGGTACTCCCCCGAGCGTGGCTTCCCGTCCTCGAAGACGACCATGCTGCCGACGGACTCGCTGCCCTGGAAGTTGCTGATGTCGTAGCACTCGATGCGGAAGGGCGGCGCCGGCAACCCGAGCGCCTCGGCGAGCTCCTCGAGGGCGGCCAGCGTCTTGCCGTGGTCGGCCAGCCAGCGCGCCTGCTCGCGGGCGAGGGTCTCACCAGCGTTCCGGGTGGCAAGAGCGAGAAGCTCCCGCTTCTCGCCCCGTTGCGGGACTCGGAGATGGACGGGTCCGCCCCGTCGGTCGCCGAGGAATGCCTCGAGGACCGCGGCGTCGGCGATGGCGGCAGGCACGTAGACCTCGCGCGGGACGGAGCCCGCCCGCGTGTAGTACTGCTCGAGGAAGCTCGTCAGGACCTCGTCGTCGGACGCCTCGCGCGCCGCGTCGAGCAGGAAGACGTCGCGGCCGATCATCTTGCCGTCCCGGATAACGAACAGCTGGATGGCGGCCTGGTTGTCCTGCCTGGCCAGGCCGAGGAGGTCCAGCTCCGTCCGGGCGAAGGCGGCCATCTTCTGGCTTTCCATGGTCCGCTCGATAGCACGGATCTTGTCTCGCAGGGCGGCGGCGCGCTCGTACTCGGTCCGCTCGGCCGCCGCCGACATCTCGCGTCCCAGCGCCTTGACGAGCGTCTCCTGGCGACCCTCGAGGAACAGCTCCACCTGCTCGATGTCTGCCCGGTACGCATCCTTGCCGATCGCCGTGATACAGGGGCCCTGGCAGCGCTTGATGTGGTAGAGCAGGCACGGCCGCTGGAGTGCCCGGACACCGTCCTTGATGTCGATCGTGCACGTCCGGAACGGGAACAGGCGTCGTACCAGGTTCATGGATTCGTCGACGCTCGACGCCGACGCGTACGGCCCGAAGTACCGGCTCCCGTCGTTGACGAGCTTGCGCGTCCGTTCGATGCGGGGGAAGTCGTCGCCGAGCGTGACCTTGATGTACGGGTAGCTCTTGTCGTCCTTGAGCCGGACGTTGAAGCGCGGCCGGTAGCGCTTGATGAGGTTGGCCTCGAGGAGCAGGGCTTCCGAGACGGAGTCGGTCTGGGTCACCTCGACGTCAGCGATCCGGTCGACGACGGCGCGGATGCGGTGCCCCTCGAGCGGCTGGGTGAGGTTCTTCTGCCAGTACGAGCGGACGCGATGGCGGAGGCTCTGCGCCTTGCCGACGTACACGACGTCGCCACGGGCGTCCTTCATGAGGTAGACGCCGGGCTTGTCGGGCAGCTTGGCGAGGGCGGACGCGAGCTCCGGGGTCATGCTCCGATGCTAGGGCAAGTCGAGCCGACCCGCGACGGAGCGGACGGTCGACTCGTTCTGGGCGGCGCGATCGACGAGCGAGATCCCCGGATCAGGTCCGTCGAGCACGGAGGCGCACGAGCGCCCCGAGGCCGAGCGCCACGACCAATCCCACCGCGAGCGGAACGACGACGTCGATCGGACCCGCGGAGGGGGTCGGCGGGCGCGGGGCGAGGCGATCGGGCACCGCTGAGGCGATCGGCGGCGAGGTCGGGACGCCCGCCAGCGCCTCATCCTGTCCGGGGAGTTGACCGTCGTCTCCGGTCAGCGGTACACCGACGACGGACACCGGCGCGCTCGCCTCGTCCGACGCCGACCGTGCCCTGACCACGTACGAGCCGACGGGCAGGTCACTCGGCACGCTCATGTAGACGAGGAAATGGCCGGTCTCGTCGGCCGTGGCGGTCCCGAGTTGCCTGGGCTCGCCGCCCGCACCGGCCACGATGCCGATGTCGACGGGCCCCTCGGCGGTCATGTCACCGAGCAGCTCGAGCGTGCCTCCGGGGTTGACCCGCTCGGACCCGAGTTGGAGTGTGGGAAACCCGCCGTGGGCATCCACGATGGATACCGAGGCCAACAACCACAGGCTTGCGATGACGACGGCGGCCAGCGCCGCGCTGCGGTCGCGGAAACCGGTGACGGGGCGGCGGAAGCCGCCCCGTCCGATGGCTGTGTCCACGCCGGGAGTCCCGAGAGCGCCGGCGATTACGGCGATCCGGGCGGGCAGTTGTTCCCGACCCCCGGGTTCGGGTCGAAGCACTTGATGCGTCCCTGGATCGCCGGGGCGATCGGCGAATTGGCGGTGACGTACTCCGCCAGGGTCTGATCCATGATGTCCTGCGTGGTCGCCCGACTGAAGAAGTTCGGGTACCCGTCTCCGGCGCTGGCCATGAAGTCGTTCTCCGCGATCTTGTAGGTCGACCCCGCGGTCAGGTCGATGGCGGCGCCGGTGCACGTACCGTCGGCCGCCTGGCGGACGGCGCCGGTGACACGACTGCCGGCCGCAGCCTCGATGTTGTAGGTGAAGCACAACCCCGAGACCTGCGGGAAGCGGCCCTGGGCGGCCGGCATGAGCGAGACACCGTTCTCCAGCATGGTCTTGAGCTCCGCGCCGGTGACCGACAGGGTCACAACGACGTTGCCGAACGGCAAGACCGCGAGGACCTGCCCTCGCGTGATCTGGTACGGGGGCGGCGTGAACAGCGGGCAGAAGCCGGTTCCCGGGGAGGTACCGGAGCAGGTGAGCGCGTCACGCAGGCCGCCTGAGTTCGTGATGGCGAACTCAACTCCGATCGACGCGTACTTCAGGCGCATCGAATCGGTCGTCGCATCGCCGACGAGCGACTCGCAGAGCCTTCCGTCCGCGCGGCCGCACACGTCCGATCGGAGGATCTGGACCGAGGAGGTGCCGATGACCGTCCCAAGGATCGGGGTCAGGGCCGTATTGAGTTCGTTGATCTCCGCTTGGATGGCGGGATCCGGCGTCACGCCGATGTCCCACGGCTTGTGGAAGTCGGCGGTCTTGTAGATGACGGCCTTGGTGGTCGAATCGACGACGAGTCGCACGCGCGTGAAGCGCACGCCCTTGCTCAGGTTCTCGGTGACGAGGGTCCCGTTCGGGCGGGTGGTCAGGACCTGGAAGTTGGTGTGGTCGCCGATGACGGCATCGACGCCGGTGAGCTGGTCGGCGAGGTCGACGAGCGGACCGGTCGGGTTCGTGACTGTCCCCGCCGTGGCCCCGTCATGCCCCATGACGATGATGGTCTTGACGCCCTTGGAGCGGAGGCGGTTGACCTCTGCCTGGACGCGGGCGAGGCGCGGGTCGACATGGAACGGGTCGAACGAGCCCGGGAAGACGAGCTCCGGCGCATCCTCGTTGGTGAACCCGACGAAGCCGACCTTGCCACCGCCGAACGTGGTGTCGAAGACGTGCGATGGCGACCATTCGGCCGGCGTCCTGCCGCTCGAGTCGACGACGTTCGACGAGACGAATGGGTAGTCGGCGAGCGGGATCAACGTGTTGCGCAGATACGCCGACCCTTTGTCGAAGTTGTGGTTACCGAGGCCGTCGATCTGGAAGCCCATCAGGTTCATGATCTCGATCGTCGGGATGTCGCCGAAGAACGCCGAGATCGGCGGAGTCGCGCCGACCGAGTCGCCGGCCGCCATGACCACGGACCCGTTTGGCGCCTCCGCCCGGTACAGGTCGAACCAGGGCTTGAGGAACGCCGATCCGCCGATGTTGAAGGTCGGGTTGACCGCCGGCGCCGGGAGGTTGTCGGCGGCCTCGGCGAGCGGCACGAGCTGCCCGTGGTAGTCGGAGATGTCGAGGACCGTGATCTCCTTGTACTTGCCTGGAGACTTGGTCAGCTCGTACATGATCCGGCCGCGGGCGTTCTGCGGGCCCGGGATGTTCAGCAGGAAGGACAGCGTCGGGGCGAGGTCGATGGCGCGCACGCCCGGCACCGGGGTGTCGAGGTGCTGGATCCCGGGTCCGGCCGCCACGAAGGTCGCGTGCATGTTGACGTTGTGGGCCAGGTCCACCAGCTCGGGTAGGTACCCGTGCTGGCCGAAGAACTGGCTGAAGGCGATCCGCTGACCGGGGGTGGCCGCGTCGAACTGGTACGGGGGCCGCGTGACCACCACGACATCGCCGCTGCGGTTCGGATGGAGTGAGTCGGAGCCGTCGACGTTGCGCAGCTCCTCCTTGAGCATGATCTTGAGGACGACCTGCTTGCCCGGGTTGGCCGGATCGGTCAGGGCAGTGAAGGCATTGACGATCGCCGTCCGAACCTGGGCATACGTCGTCCCCGCGGGCAGCGTCGTGTTGACGTAGATCTGGGCGGTGCCACCGGCCCAGCACGCCTTGGCCAGGTTCACCGGGGCTGGGTCGGCGCTGACGGCGGCACGACAGTTCGATGGTTGCTCAGGTGTCTGGATGCCAGCATCGGACAAGATCTTGGGCGCGTTCACCGCGTACCACTGCGGCGCGAACCCGTGGTCGGAGCCGGCGAACACGGTCGCGTTCGGCATGAACGAGCGGGCCAGGCCGAGCTTCGCGTCGGCCTCGTGATAGGCGCTCTTGATGTACCCGTCGCGGATCGCGATCCGCCCGTCGGGCGTGCCGTTGCCCTCGAGATCGTCGTAGTAAGGGTTCGGGGCGCCGTCGATGTCGGTCGGCGTCGTGAGTGCCATGAACTGATGGCTGAACTCGTCGGTCACCGGGTAGCCGACCAGGGCGACTTCGGTGTCCGGCTGCAAGGTCCCGAGGATGAATTCGAGGATCGCGTCGCTGTACTCGCGCTCGAGGTCGCGACCCTGCTGGACGTAGGTGTCCTCGTCGATGACCCGCGCCTCGAGCGGCGCGAAGTCGGCGGAGATGAACGTCGGGAAGTTGTCGGCGAGGTACTTCTCCAGCCGGTTCTCGCCGGCGCCACCCGCCGGCAGGGCGTTGCAGGCTGCCGTCGCGCACGTGGCGATGACCCGCTCGACCGACGTGAAGTAGAGCTTGAAGCTCGACAGGTCCGGGGCCAGCGAGATGAGCTTCGTGTAGAAGCCGGCCGTCTGCCCGGCCCGCGCCCCGATGAGGCCATCGGCGCCCCGGAGCTTGATCTCCTTGAAGTCGCCGACGGCGAGGTCGACGCTCTTCTGGTTGCCGTCCTTCAAGGCCGCGAACGGGACGAGGATCGCGTGGTCGTACGCGGCGGTCCCGTTGACGACCGAGTCGTAGAGGTAGATGTCGTAGATACGGGTCGGGTTCTGCGCCCCGAACGTCGTGGCAACGGTCAGCAGGGTCTGCTGGACCGGCGCGGCCGGGTCACCGGCCGGAACGTTCGTCCAGCCCACGGCCGGGGCGAAGCCCGCGATCTGGTACGAGATCCCGAACGCCGCGGCGGCCCCCTGCTCCGTCACGTTGAGCGGTGCGGCGAGGACGCCGCGCGTCGAGAAGAAGTTGGTGAAGTCGACCGTCGGACCCGAGATGCCGGCGTTGGCGCCGCCGACCCAGTCGATCTGGGCCACCTTCTTGCCGGCGCGCTCGGCCGCCGCGGCGATGGTGTCCGCCTGGAGCGTGCCGAGCGCGGAGAAGCTCGTCCGGTTGTTGAAGACCGCCTCGCCAGTCCGGTGATACGTGTTGTTCGTGGAGCCGTGCTCGCTCGGGTAGGTGCCGGTCGCCATGGTGTACCAGCCGACACCGGTATTCGGCGGGAAGGCCTGGACCATGCCGTTCGCACCGCGGACGCCCTTCGCCATCAGGTCGGCGTAGGTGGGCATCAGACCCTGAGCGGCGTAGGCCTCCATGAGGTCCGGTCGCATCCCGTCCGAGGCGTAGAAGATCGCCTTGGGCGGGGCGGGCGGAGGAACCGGTGGCTTCGCCGCCGACGCGGCCGGGGCGAACGTCATGAGGAGGGCCAGGGTGGTCAACAGGACCGGGAGCCGGAAACGATTGGCGCTGGTCACGGGACACCTCCACGACTGACGGGCACAGGGGTCGGGGCCGGACAAGGGATCGTGTGGCGGGTGTCGGAGTGCACCAGACCACACCGGACAGTTGAAGACCCCAACGATACCGCGTGGCGATCCCCGTGTTAACGATTCGTCACCGTGTGCGTGCACACGGCCGAAGTTGACGGTGCGTACGGGCACCACCTGAATGTCCGCCAGCGGATTCGCGTGAAGTAAGCGTCCGGTGACCGCCAGTTGATCGCCCGCGGCCATGCTGACCGGTCCATGGACCTCCACCTCCACCCGTCGGTCGCGGAACAACTCGCCAGACTCGCCCCGGACCAGCGGGCAGCCGCGACCGCTCCCCCTGGTCCATCGCTCTGCATCGCACCGGCGGGGAGCGGCAAGACCACGACGCTCGTCGCTCGTGCGGCCTGGCTCATCGCGACCGGGACGCCGCCCGAGGCGATCCGCGCGATCACCTTCAACAAGCGCGCCGCCGTCGAGATGACCGAGCGGCTCGATGCGGCCGTCGCGCCGCTCGGGGTCGCGCCGGGCGCCGTGCGTGTGCGGACGTTCCACGCGCTCGGTCGGGAGATCCTGCGCGACGCCGGTGTGCCAGTCGGCCCGCTCGTCGATCGCGCGGGCCTCCTGGCCGAGGTCGCGCCCTGGGCCGACGAGGCCGCGCGGCTCCGCCTCGACACGGTCATCTCGCGACTCAAGGTCGAGCTGGGTGTCTCGGCCGACGATGTCGCGGCCGACCCGGACGCCGGGCCGATGGCTCGCGCGTTCGTCGCCTACGAGCGCGCGATCGCGGCCGGCGGCGGGCTTGACTTCGACGACCTCATCCTCCGCGCGATCGACGTGCTCGAGCGCGATCCGGCCCTGCTCGCCGAGTGGCGCGGGCGCTGCCGCGAGCTGCTCGTCGACGAGGTCCAGGACGTCGATCGGGCGCAGCTTCGCCTTGCCCTGCTCCTGGCAGCGCCCGCGAACCGGATCTTCCTCGTCGGCGACGACGACCAGTCCATCTACGGCTGGCGGCTCGCGGACGTCCGGCGGATCCTGGGCCTCGAGGCGCTCCTCCCCGGCCTGCGACGGGTGGACCTCGAGGTCAACTACCGCTGCCCGAGCGCGGTCGTGGAGCGGGCCGTCCGGCTCGTCGAGCACAACGGCGAACGGTTCGAGAAGTCGATCCGCGGCGGGCCGGCGGCGGCGGGACGGCTCATCCTGGCACCTGACGCGTCGGACGAAACGGTTCGCCTCGAGCGCGCGCTCCGGGCCTGGCCGGACGACGGCTCCACCCGGGCGATCCTTGCCCGCACGAACCGCGAGCTGTTGCCGGCCGTGGTCGTCGCCCTCCGGTCGGGCATCCCGTTTCGCGCCCCGCGCATCGATCTACCCCTTGAGTCGCCGATCGTGGATCGGCTGCTCGACGCCGGCAGAGCGGCGGCCGTCGCGAACGAGCCGCTCCTCCTCACGCTCGGCCGGGTCCGCGCGAACGCTCGGGACGATCCGGAGACCGACGAGATCGCGGCCGCCCTCCTTGGATGGGCGATAGGCCGCGACGACCTTGTCGCATTCGCGGCCGCGATCCGCGACGCTCGTGCCCGCCTGGCGGAGCTCCGGCGCGACGACGCAGCCCTGACGCTCGCGACCGCGCACGCGACGAAGGGTCTCGAGTTCGACCATGTCGTCGTCGTCGGGATGGAGGTCGGGCGCTTCCCGAGCGCCCGGGCGGTCGCCCAGGCGGACGACCCCGCCCGGGCGCACGAGGAGGAGCGCCGGCTCGCTTACGTGGCGTGGACCCGGGCGCGGCGTTCGCTCACGCTGCTGTACGACCCCGCGGTCCCCTCCCCGTTCCTGCTCGAGGCATTCACGCCCGAGGAACTCGGCCTGGAACGCGCCGGGCGCACCTGACCGTGCCCGCCGCGCGCATTTGGCTAGGCGCGGCCTCAGCCCCGAGCTCGGTTGAGCTCGCGTACGAGCCGGTCGATGGACTCGAGGAACGGCTCGGTGAGCTCGGGCGGCAGCGCATCACGGATCGAGTCCTTGACGCCGTACGCCGCCCGACACCGAGTCGCGGTGGCACGAAGGGCGGTCGGCTCGTCGTCCCGGAGACGATCGGGGAGCGGCTCGAAGTAGGCGGTCCAGCGCGCCGAACCGATCTCCCGGGCGGCGGCAAGCAGCCGATCGGCATGTCGTGCCGCGGCGAGGCCCGCCTCGTCGATCGCGGGAAGGTCGTGCCGCGCGGGTCGCCGGGTCGGGCGCTCCGACCGGGCCTCGGTCATCGGTGCTCAGTCATCCCCGGGTTTGGTCCCGATCGCCTCGCCGGCGTCGCCCGCGTCGGCCGTCGGCGCCAGGAGCAGGAGCGGGAGCCGTTTCCGCTCGGAGCCGTTGACGAGGATCCGGAACGAGTAGTCGCCGGGGGCCGGGAATGTCAGGTTCCACAGGTCGATCGAGAAGGTCAGGACCGCGTCGCGGGCGTCGCGCTGACTGCGCGCCACCAGACTCCCGGTCGCGCCCGCGACCTCCCCACCGTCCGGGTCGAGCAGCACGAAGCGGATCTCGTGCTCGCGGTCGGTCTCGGGGGCGGTCACCTGGAGGCCGATGACCAGGGCCAGGTGCGGGTGGCGCAGCGGGAAACGCCGCCCACCGATCCGTGCCACGCCGCCTCCGAGGACGTGGAACTTCTGGCCAGGGATGGTCTCGGCCGCATCGGCCAGGAAGGCGAAGTCGATGTCCGGCACCTGCGTATGCTAGCCGCTCCCCAACGGCCCAGCGAGGTCGCCGCGATCGTCGCGGGGTATGTCGCAAGCGATATCGCAGCGTTCTCGACCTCGCGTGCTTGTGCGGACGCGCGCTCAGCCGGGCTTCGACGCGGCGGCCGCGCGCTTGCGCGACGGTGCGATCCGGATCGCCGGCTTCCGATCGTGCCCGTTATCCCGCCCACCCGGCCCTCCCCGGCCGGCCTCTTCGGCGAAGGTCACGTCCGACAGCGGCACGAGCGGCTCCCCGCGCAAGACCCGGGCAAGGTACTCGGCGGTGGCTGACCCGGGTGCGGTTGCGACCTCTTCCGGCGTTCCTTCCGCGATGATCCGGCCACCCCGCTCGCCGCCCTCCGGTCCGAGGTCGACGATCCAGTCGGCGGTCTTGATGACGTCGAGGTTGTGCTCGATGACCAGGACGGTGTTGCCACCCTCGACCAGGCGATGGAGCACCTCGAGCAGCTTCTCGACATCGGCGAAATGCAGCCCCGTCGTCGGCTCGTCGAGGACGTACAGGGTCCGGCCGGTCGCGCGGCGCGAGAGTTCGGTCGAGAGCTTCACCCGCTGGGCCTCGCCACCGGACAGCGTCGTCGCGG
>Ga0184612_10000130_pt1 | contig 33641 bp, 24 predicted proteins | sample PLM3_60_coex_FD_133163 | JGI IMG/M metagenome (GOLD analysis project Ga0184612, IMG submission 133163) | Groundwater sediment microbial communities from an aquifer in East River, Colorado, USA - PLM3_60_coex | ecosystem: Environmental > Terrestrial > Soil > Riparian zone | place: USA: East... | reverse complement strand
TCCGAGCACCACGCCACAGCAGCGGGCGCACCCGGACTTCCCATTGCGCGCCTTCGTGCGCTGCGAGTCCTGTGGTCGAGGCCTCACCGGCAGCTGGTCGAAGGGCCGAAGCGAGTACTACGCGTACTACCACTGGCGCCCTGGCTGCCGCGCGGTCAACGTGACGAAGGCCAAACTCGAAGGACTGTTCGCAGACGAACTCGCCCTGCTGCAGCCAACGCCAGGGTACATGCGGCTACTCAAGGAATCCGTTCTGCAGATCTGGAAGGCGCGGAAAGCGGCCGTGCGCGAGGAACTCGCGACCGCTGAGCGTGCTGCAAAAGCGATTCAGGACAAGCTGAACCGCCTGGACGAAGCATTCCTCTTCGAGCGCTCGATCGACATCGAGACGTACGATCGCCACGCCGAAAAACTCCGCGAGGAGCTCACGCTCGCGCGGATCGACCGTCACTCAGGCCAGCTCGAAGAACTCGACGTAGAAGGCATTCTGGCGTTCGCAGAAGGCGTTCTACCGCGCGCCGCCGACCTGTGGGTGCAGGCGTCGCTCGATCAGCGCCAGCGGTTCCAACAACTGTTCTTTCCGGATGGAATCGCGTTCGACGGAAATCGCTTTGTTCGAACCGGCGCAACCGCACCCGCTTTCAGCTACTTGCGGGGAATCGAGACCGGAAATGAAAGTTTGGTGGGCCAGACCGGGGTCAAACCGGGGTCAGACCCGGTCTGACCCCTCTGGGGTTTGATAGCTGATAGCTAGTTAGCCAGCCGAGCGCTGGCTTTGGCCGTCATCGTGCGCGGCAGCGCGGCGACCGCGACATCGAAGTCCGCCTCCACCAGACGCCACGCGTCGACTTCCTCGAGGATCCTCGCCGCAAACGCCGTGTGCAGCGCGTGGCCGCCCCGGTGCGCCACGAGATGTCCGATCACCGGGTGCCCCACGAGCGACAGATCGCCGATCACGTCCAGGATCTTGTGCCGCACGAACTCGTCCTCGAACCGAAGCGTGTTGTTGAGCACACCCGTCTCGCCGAGCACGATCGCATTATCGAGCGAGCCGCCGAGCGCCAGGCCGCGCTGCCGGAGCATCTCGACTTCCTTCAGGAAGCCGAAGGTCCGGGCCGGCGCAATCTCTTCGACGAACGTCTCGTCGGTGATCCGCATCGTCCGCGTCTGATGCCGCAGCAGCGGATGGTCGAAGCTGATGCTGTAGGTGACCTTGAAGTGATCTGACGGGTAGAGCGCAATCCGCTTGTCTCCCTGCGTCAGAGAGATGGGCCGCAGGACCTTCAGGTACCGCCGAGGCGCCGTCAGTTTCTTGACACCCGCCTCGTTCAGGATCAGGTAGACGAACGGCGCCGCGCTGCCGTCCATGATCGGCACTTCCGAGTGATTCAGCTCGACGATGACGTTGTCGATGCCGAGCGCGGTCAGCGCCGACAGCAGGTGCTCGACCGTCTCGACCGACACGGCCTCCCGTGTCAGCCCGGTCTGGTACTGAATCCCGCCTAAATGCGTGACGGTGGCAGGAATCTCCAGGCCGCCAAGGTCCGACCGCTGAAACCGGATGCCATAGTCGGCAGGCGCCGGTTTCAATGACAGGGTGACCTTGTGGCCGGAATGAAGGCCGATGCCAGTGCAGGATACGGTTCGACGAAGGGTTCGCTGCGCGCTCATGACCTCTTCAGAAAGGGAAGCCGGGGGCTGCGGAGCAAAGGCCCTGCCAGTGCTGCACAATGGCCTTCAGTGGACTTAAACTGTTGATGGTTAAGGATATTTGTGCTGATCGAGGTACTGCAGAGCCGGCGGATCAACGACAATTGTGGCTGGTCAGCCACAGTGGAGAACGTCAGAAGTGTGGTCATTTTACCACAGCCTTTTCTCCAACCTGGGGGACCTGAGAGGCCCTCCTTCCCAGGATGTCCGCCAGAAATCGTCCTGTAGAGGATTCTCGGCTGCGGACGACCTCCTCAGGAGTCCCCTTGGCAACAATCTCCCCGCCACCCTGCCCGCCCTCGGGCCCCAGGTCGATGACGTAGTCGGCCGACTTGATGACGTCGAGGTTGTGCTCGATGATGACGACCGTGTTGCCCTGGTCGACAAGTTTGTTGAGCACGTCGAGCAGCTTGTGCGTGTCCTCGAAATGGAGCCCCGTCGTCGGCTCATCGAGGATGTAGAGGGTGCGGCCCGTGCCTCGCCTGGACAGTTCCTTTGACAGCTTGACCCGTTGGGCCTCCCCTCCGCTCAGCGTGGTCGCCGACTGCCCGAGCTCGATGTAGCCCAGGCCGACGTCCTGCAGCGTCCGGAGCTTGTTGGCAATCGCCGGGAAGTTCTCGAGGAGCGGGAGCGCCTGGTCGACGGTCAGGTCGAGTACGTCGGCAATCGACTTCCCGCGATACTTGATCTCGAGCGTCTCGCGATTGTAGCGACGACCCTTGCACTGCTCGCAGGGCACGTAGACGTCGGGCAGGAAGTGCATCTCGATGGCGATGACACCGTCGCCCTGGCATGCCTCGCACCGCCCGCCCTTGACGTTGAACGAGAAGCGCCCGGGACGGAAGCCCCGCGTCTTTGCCTCCGGGAGCATGGCAAACAGCTCACGGATGAACGTGAAGAGTCCGGTGTAGGTCGCCGGATTCGAGCGCGGGGTTCGGCCGATCGGCGACTGATCGATCTGGATCACCTTGTCGACGAGGTCGATTCCTTCGATCGCCGAGTGGGTGCCCGGCTCGTCGCCCGCGCGATACAGGAGCCGTGCGAGCGCGCGGTAGAGGATCTCGTTCACGAGCGTCGACTTGCCCGACCCGCTGACGCCCGTCACGGTGGTCAGCACGCCGAGCGGTATCGATACATCGATACCCTTGAGGTTGTTGGCCCGAGCGCCCTTGACCACGATCGCGCCACGCGTCGCGGGACGGCGCGTGGCGGGAGTCACGATCGTGCGCTCGCCGCGCAGGTAGGCACCCGTCAACGACCCGTTCCCATCCTCGAGGAGTGCGGCGGGAGACCCCTGGAAGATGACGTGGCCCCCGTGCTCGCCGGCGCCGGGCCCGAGATCGATCACGTAGTCGGCGGTGCGAATGGTCTCTTCGTCGTGCTCGACCACGACGACGGTGTTGCCCAGATCGCGAAGCCTGCCAAGCGTCGAGAGGAGCGCGCGATTGTCCCGCTGATGGAGGCCGATCGACGGCTCGTCGAGGACGTAGAGGACGCCCGTCAGATTCGATCCTATCTGCGTCGCCAGCCGGATGCGCTGTCCTTCACCGCCCGAAAGTGTCGCCGCGCTCCGGCCGAGCGTGAGGTACCCGACGCCGACGTCGTGCAGAAAGTGCAGGCGATCGCGGATCTCGCGCAGGATGCGGCTCGCGATCAGATTCTCACGTTCGGTCAGCTCGAGCGTGTCGAGGACTGTCACTGCTTCAGCGATCGGCAGGCCGACGTACTCGGACATGGTCCGGCCTTTGACGCGCACCGCGCGGCTCTGGGCCTTGAGACGATCGCCGCGACAGGACGGACAGGGCCTGAGCGCCCGGTACGGCTCGAGATTCTCCTGCTCGAGCCACGTCCCCGACTCGTACCGCCGGCGCAGGTTGGGAATGAGACCCTCGAACCCGGCGCCGAACGGATCCTCTCCCCGCACCTTCTTCGTCTTTGCTTTTGCGGGGGCCGGTGTCTCTTCGGCGCGTCTGCCAGCGCCCGCTTGCGCGCCGTAGAACAGCACGTCGCGCATTTTCCTCGGGAGGCGACGGAACGGCACCGTGAGGTCGATGCCGAACACGCGGCTGAGCGTCCCGAGCGCTTCGCGCACGAGCTTGCGGTCGCCCTTCGCCCACGGCGCGATCGCGCCGTCCTCGAGCGAGAGCGATTCATCGGGTACCACGCGCGCCGGGTCGAAGTCGTACACCGCCCCCAGCCCCTGGCACTCCTGGCAGGCGCCGTGCGGCGAGTTGAACGAGAACGCGCGGGGGGTCATCTCCGGCATGCTGACGCCGCACCACGTGCAGGCCAGCCGTCGTGAGAAGAGCCGATCGCCGCCGTCGAGCGTGTTGATGACGACGATCTCGTCGGCGAGGCCGAGGGCAATCTCGACCGACTCGGTGAGCCGGCGCTCGATCCCCGGCTTGAGGATCAGCCGATCGATCACGACGTCGATGGTGTGGTTGCGCCGCCGGTCGAGCTTGATGTCTTCGTCGAGCGAGCGCGGCTGACCGTCGACGCGCACCTTCGTGAATCCGCGGGCGCGCAGCCCTGCCAGCTCCTTCTTGAACTCGCCCTTCCGGCCCCGCACGATCGGCGCGAGCACGTTCACGCGCTCCTCGTTGGGCGAGAGCATCACCATGTCGATGATGCGTTCGAGCGACTGAGAGGCAATCGCGCGCCCGCAGAGATGGCAGTGCGGCACGCCGATGTTGGCGAAGAGCAGCCGGAGGTAATCGTAGATCTCGGTGACGGTGCCGACCGTGGAACGCGGGTTCGACCCGGTCGTCTTCTGCTCGATGGCGATCGCGGGCGACAGGCCATCGATGAGGTCGACGTCCGGCTTCTCCATCTGCTCGAGGAACTGGCGGGCATAGGAGGACAGCGACTCGACGTAACGCCGCTGTCCCTCGGCATAGATCGTGTCGAAGGCCAGCGATGACTTGCCTGACCCCGACAGACCGGTAATCACGACCAGCCGGTCACGAGGGAGGTCGACGTCGATGTTCTTGAGGTTGTGGACGCGCGCGCCGCGCACCGCAATCCAGTCGTGCGCCATGGTGGACGTGTGTACAGTGGGAAATTTCGCAGCCGCTCCAAAACTGCAATTTTAGCACGCTAAGTGCGGATGAGCTTTAACTCCGAACTCGTGCCGAATCGACGAGAAAAACCTGGCTGCGCCACTCACGAAGAACACGGTGACACGATACGCACGATGGCAGAATCCTTAGCCGATTCCACCACGGCGGCCCAAAGGCTGGGCGGCCGCGCCTCTCTGATCGCGCATGCGCGGCATATCGTACCGTGCCTGGCCATGCGCCGCACCACGCATGGGAGTGGCTTGGGCCGCTGGCGGTGGGTCGTCGAGCGCACTTTGCCCGGCTCAATCAGTTTCACGGCTTGCGCGCGCGGTCTGACAAGCGGGCCGACATCCACGAGGCGTTCCTCTCGCTCGGGTGCGCGCGGACTGGCTGGCAGTCGCTGCGCAAGACGTCGACGACGGGCTGAGCGGGTGTCCACGTTCTCCTTGGCCGCCGTTCAGGATAGGTGCGAAAAGTCGCGGCGAGTAAATCCCAGCCAGAGGGACTTCGAGGGGGGCACGTCCGGAGACCCTGATCCGCGTAGTAAACATTTCGGCGTTACACGGGACCTATCTCGAACGGTGTGTCGCCACGCAGCGTACGGTTACTGCGCCCCCTAGCGCCATGGTCGTTCGCCGCCGTGACCGTGCGCGGGAGCCTCAAGCCAACCCACTGACGGCCTCGGGAGCCCGGAGAATGCGCGGACGAAAAATTCCGGCCGCACGCGGAGCGTTTTGGTGTATGTACCACGCGAATCAGACATCCAAATCGGAAATCCCTGGGTGATAACAGAAAGATCCCATCCCTACTGCAACTCGTTCCGATGGAGGCAGAAAATGAAAAGAAGAGATTTTTTCAGAACGGCTGGAACGGCTGGAATCGGATCAGCAACTTTGGTGTCCTTTCCAGCTCTCGCTGACGCCCTGGCCGGGCCCGCGCAGGCGCCTTCATCCCGAAAAAAAGGGGAGCAACCCGCCAATCCTTTCGTAATCCTGCTGCACGGCCTCTATAGACCAGTGGTGCGTTGTCCCGACCTTGGACTGTCCCAGGCGAACGTCTGTGATGGTTCGTACTTCAGAACAAAGATCTACCCCGTCAGCGGGCTTCCGGGAGAAGACGAAGACAAGGAACACCCGATCGGCAACTTTTACGTGGCGCTAGGTATGGGTGGGGCTGTTGCCTACGACCTCCCTGGGGGTGCGTTGGCGATGGTTTTCACGTTCAACGGGCTTACACCGGTCCCCGACGGGGAGGGCGGAAGGTTCTTAGTAGGACAAATCGACCTGAACATAATCGAGGCGACTGGAATTTATCAGTCGTTTGTCAATGGTCATAACAAGATGGTGGATATACTGCATAGGTTAGCTGATGGCTCTTTTGTTGAGCACTGCTACTGCATCATCAGCCGCCCATAGCCGCCTGCCGCAATCACGCGTCACGCACTCTGAAGACTAATGTGGAGCATGCAGGAAAAGGGATTCCAGGCGCGCGCCCGCAAGCGATTCAAAGGCAGCACCCAAGGAACGGATGGTCGAATCCCTCGCCGAACTTGCGGACTTGCACGATGACGTCGAGATCATGGTTGTCGAGCTTTTGCACCACGCGCGAGTTCGCGGCGCCGTGCTCGCATGAATGGACGTAGGCGCGCTGCCCGCGGGCGGTGTTAGGTCTCGACGATTTGCCGTGAACCGATCGCGCACGGTCTCCTAGGCGCCGGCCGTGCGATCTTCGACCGCAACGCCCCGTGCCAATTGGCCGCGCGTCGGTGACTCCACGGATACGGACCGCGGCCGGAATCGCGATCACCGCTGTCGCTTCCATCGCGATGGCGACCCGTCGCGCCGCCGACTTGCGATCGCCGATACTCCCCGAAAGGACGTCCGGCTGCGCGCGTCGCCGGATTACTCTTCCCTTGTCGCCCAGTGTTCACCTATCCGCCCGAAGGCATGCATCGGATCGCGTTGTTTGAACGGTGGACGACTCGTTCGAGACCCTGAAGCGCCCCGTACCAACGAAGTTATCGTGGTGCTCGCCCGCAATGCGTGCCGGCCTGGGTTTTGTTACAGGCTCTTGGGGAAAACACTTCGTGCGCTTCGTGGTCTTCGTGCTCATCGTGCTTGCGGCCGTGGGCCCGTTCTGTGCCTCAGCCGGGGTGGCTAGGTCGATCGCCGGAGACGACTGTGCCGGTAGCCGTAGAAGACGTAGATGAGGGTGCCGATGGCCAGCCAGAGGAAGAAGCGTTCCCAGGCCTGTTTCGGGAGGCCGGCCATGATGAAGACGCACGCCGCCGTGCTGAGGAGCGCGACGGGCCAGACGAAGGGCACTGTGAAGGGGCGGGGGCGATCGGGCTCGGTGACCCGCAGCACGAGCACGCCGATCGACACCAGCGCGAAGGCAAAGAGCGTCCCGATGTTGGTGAGATCGTAGGTCTCGGCGGCATCGCCAATGAGCGACGCCACGGCCACCACGATCCCCGTGATGAGCGTCGTCGTGTAGGGAATGCGCCGGACCGGATGGATCTTCGCGGCCCACTCGGGGAGCAGCCCGTCGCGCGCCATCGCGAAGAAGATGCGTGGCTGACCGTACTGGAAGACGAGGAGCACCGCCGTCATCGAGACCGCCGCGCCGAGCGCGACGATCCAACCCACCGTCTCGAAACCGGCGCGCTGCAGTGCGTGCGCGAGCGGATCGGCCACGGCAAGCTCGGTGTAGGGCACCATGCCCGTCAGCACGAGGCCGACCAGAACGTAGATCACCGTGCAGATGGCCAGCCCGCCCAGAATCCCGATCGGCAGGTTCCTCTTCGGATCGCGCGTCTCTTCGGCGGCGGTCGAAATCGCGTCGAACCCGATGTAGGCAAAAAAGACGATGGCCGCGCCCTGGTGAATCCCGGTGAAACCGTTGGGCGCAAACGGCGTGTAGTTGGCCGGGTTGAGATGCGTCGCGCCGACGGCGATGAAGAGCGCGAGCGCCGCGAGCTTGACGACCACCATGACGTTGTTGGCGCGCGCGCTCTCCTTCGCGCCACGCAGGAGCAGCCAGGTGATCACCATCACGATCCCGAATGCCGGGAGATTCACCAGGATCGGGATTCCGGCGATGTGCGGGGCCGAGGCGAGGAGGCCATGGACGTCGGGATTCGAGCTCAGTAGCGCCGTGCGATAGCCGGTGGTGAGCCAGACGGGGAGCGAGACGCCGATGCCGCGCGTCAGCGTAGTGAAGTAATCGCCCCACGAAATCGCGACCGCGATGTTGCCGACCGCGTACTCGAGCACCAGGTCCCAGCCGATGATCCACGCGACGAGCTCGCCGAGCGTCGCGTAGGTGTAGGCATACGCGCTGCCCGCTTGCGGAATCATGGCCGCGAGCTCCGCGTAGCAGAGCGCCGCCAGCGCGCAGGCGCCGCCGAGCAGCAGGAAGGAGAAGACGAGCGCCGGCCCCGCCCCATAGCGCACGACGTTGCCACTCGCGTCGACCTGCCCCGCCGCGGCGGTGCCGATCGCACCGAAAATGCCGGCGCCGATCACCGCACCGATCGCCAGCATGATGAGATCGCCTGCGCCGAGTACACGCCGGAGGCCGTGCTCGCTCTCGGGCAGGAGCTCGCTGATGGGTTTTCGCTTGAAGATATGGAGCATCAGGTCCGGTCCGTCACGACAACCCATGACTGTCGTGAGCGGTGAAGCGTATCCGCCCCGCCGGAGAGAATCAAGCCGAGATCGGGGAGGCAGCGGCCTGGACCGGGAGAACGCCCCGCAGGCCCACGTCGAGCCGATAGACCGTTTCGCTCGACGAGACGACGAGCCCGCCGAGCGGGTCGAAGGCCAGGCCGAGCAAGGCGCCGCCCGAGAGGACGCAATCTCTGACTCCGGGGCGATCGGTCCGGATCCGATACACGGCGCTCGATCCAGCGACTGCGTCCACGACGTAGAGGTGACCCTCGCTGTCGAACGCCAGTCCCTGCGGACGGCCCAGGCCCTCGCAGAACGTCTCCACATCCCCCTCGGGCGACACGCGATAGACCGCGTCGCGCGGAGACAAGGTGGGGGCGGTCACGTAGAGCCAGCCGTCAGGACCGAAGGCGAGATGGAACGCCGCCACGCTCGACGGAATATTCGCGACGACCACCGCCCGCCCCTCACTGACGCGCAACACGGATCCCGATCGATCGCCGACAAACAGCTCCCCGTCACGATTGAAGGCAATCCCGCAGGCGACGCCCAGATCCGTCGCCACTGTCCTCACCGATCCGTCGCCGGCGACGACGTGGACGCTGCCGTCGAAACGGCTCGACACGTGCAGCCGGCCCCGCGGATCGACAGCCATCGAGGTCGGATTCGGCAGCCCCACGACAAACGGTTCGCGCGCGCCGTCCCGTCGCACGACATAGATCGACACCGGTACCTCCTGGCCGCGCGCCCCGCTGAAGGTCACGTACAGGTTCCCCTCGTGATCGAACGCGGGGTTGTCGACCTGATGCACACCGGTGGCAATCGGCGCCCCGATCTCGACGTAGGCCGTCTCGCCGGGCGCGCTGTCTACGCGGACGGGCGTGTGCCCGCCGTCGAGGCCCGAGGGAACGATGACGGTCAGCGACTGGCGCGACGCATGCGCGATCGTCGCCTTGACCCCGCCCAGTCGAACCTCGGGAGGCTGGGGCTCCAGGCCGAAGCCGCTGCCGCTGATGGTCACGCGACCACCCTCGACGGCCCACAGCGGGCTCACCGCGGTAATCCGGGATGGCGGCGCGGGTTGCATCGTGGATTGCGGGTCGTACACTTCGCGGAACGCAGTCGGAGGTAGAGTTTAGAAGGAGTGGAGTGAAGTCTGGCGTCTGGCCGGTACGGCTGCTCTCGCCGGCTCAGACGCGCAGGTCACGTTTCGTCGAGCTCCATGTTCCAGTAGAAGTAGTCCCGCCAGCTATCCGGCGCGTTGCGAAGACCAACCGCGATCCGGATGGCTGGGGCCCGCGCCGGACGCTTCGGCATTCGGATGAGGTGCATGCCCGCCTCGAGTGGTGTCCGTCCGCCCTTCTTCCGATTGCAGGTGATGCAACAGGTGACGATGTTTTCCCAGTCCTTTCGGCCGCCCTGGGCGACCGGCACGACATGGTCGAAGGTCAATTCAGGCGTGGGGAACGCCTCGCCGCAGTACTGACACGAATGGTCGTCCCTGGCGTAGATATTGGCGCGGGAGAAAGGCACGTAGTCGATCGTCCGCTTGATGCGGATGTACCGGAGCAGGCGAATGACCGACGGCAGCCTGAAGCTGAACTTGACCGACCGGACTTCCCGGTGGTCGTACTCCGAGATCACCTCAACCTTGCCCTGGCACATCAGCGTCACCGCCTTCTGCCAGTGAACAACCTTGAGGGGCTCGTACGTCGCGTTGAGAAGGAGCGTCTGCTCCATGACTGAAGATTATTGTCACCGAAGCCGCGGGGACTGTCAAGACGTCATTGGCTCGTAACAGGATTGTTTCCAGCGGCTTAGCGCCTGGCGCTTCGGATGGAATGGGGTCCTAGCGCGATGGCGGGACCTCCGGATGGGGCCGATATTTCGTGAAGAACATGTTCAGAGCCGGCGCATTGATCACCGAGGAGCTCAAGGAAAGCCTCACCGAAAAGCTCAAGGAGAGGCTGACCCAGTTGGTCGCCCTGGGACTCCTGGCGCTCTCGACACTCGTGGGCGGGGGATGCGCCTCGACCGGCGCTGTTCCACAGCCGTTCCCCAGACCGGGCGGCCCGGCACTCCGCTCGCCGGCGGCCCCGGACGTCCCGACACACACAGCCACCGTCGCCGACGGCTACGCGATCGCGGGCACGGCGCTCGGCCTCCGAGGAACGCCGTACCGCAACGGCGGCAGCGATCCTTCCGGGTTCGATTGCAGCGGCTTCATCTGGTATGTGTTCGGGCAGTATGGGATTCACGTGGCGCGAACGGTCAGCGAGCAGTTCCGCGAGGGCATCGAGGTCAACACGGGCCCCGTCGAGGCGGGCGACCTGCTGTTCTTCAACACGTCAAGCACGGGGTCGAACATTCGCACGCCTGACGCCTCGCACGTCGGGATGGCGATCGGAGGAGATGAGTTCGTGCATGCGCCGAGCTCGCGGGGCGAGGTGCGCGTCGAACGTTTGAGCGCACCCTACTGGGCGTCGCGATACGTCGGCGCGCGACGAATACGTTAGCTTCCAGCTTCCAGCTTCCGGCTTCCGGCTCTGTGCGGAGGGCTGGATCTCCGCTGGCAGCTGGTAGCTGGTAGCGGCTCTACGCCGCGCGACCCTGGCCTTTACGGGAAAGGCGGTTGGTTCTCGATGGAGTGAACTGGCGGATGTGCAGGTCGTCTTCGGTGTACAGCACGGGCTGCGTCAGCGGCTTGAGCGGCTCGACACGCACGGTGCAGTCCGCCGGCGGCATCGCCAGCCGCTCCATGTAGCGCTGTGGAAACGACGGGAAATTCCGGAAGGTCGTCGACACGACCCCGCCGTACCGCGCGTTCAGCGCGGCGAAGTCGTCTTTGAGAAAGTCGTACATCTGCGGGTCGGGGTCCGACGCCAGGTACTCCGTCACCATCTCGGCCACGTGCTCGTAGAACTGCGGCCCGTGCGAGCGCATCGAGTCGCTGCCGTCGGCGCGAACGAACCGGCGGATCCCGGACTCCTCGGGGTCGATGTGATAGAGCTCGTGCACGACGGTATCGAGCTTGGCGAGCCAGCCTGGTGCCCCCGGATACAGGTCCGCCTTGCGCGACCGCTCGAGCGTCTGATCGCAGAAGCGCGGAAGAACGAAAGAGATCAGGTATTTGACCGAGGTCTCGCCGAGGCGAACGACGGGAGACTTGGTGATGAACCACTCCGATCGACGCGTCAACTCCCCCGTCGTCCGATCGCGCCAGAAAAAGTAGCCGGGCTCGCTCTCGGGAAGCGTGAGGCAATGGCACGTCGCAAACGCCCCCTCGGCTTCGGACCGACCGAACCGCGCAAACACGAGGACTTCTGAGAGATCGATGAAGGAGAGACTCTGCGTCCGGCGGACGATATCCTGCATCAGGAGCGCAATGCGCTCGGTGTAGTTGATCATCCCGACACACGCTGCCGCGGGCCGGAGGCACAACTCCACCGGTCCCGTCTCCCTACTCGTATCCATGTGTAAGCGGCACTCGCCTGGCTGGGGAGCTCTGAAATGCTGCGTATGGCGACTATAGAGACAAGCCTCGAACCTGTCAAGGTGAGCCAAACAAGGGTGTTACGGTCCAGGCGGCTGTCCCCCCTGACGAGGTAGCTTGGCTGGAGGCACGACCTCGCCCGGGAGCACCGCTGGCGGCCCGGCGGGCGGCGGCGATGCGGGACCCTCTCCGGTCTCCGATGGAGGGCCTGGAGAGAGCGGCTCAGCCAGCACGGGCGGCGGCGTCACGGCACCCATGCGGCGCAAGATCATCTCCTGCCTGCGGCGCAGTCGCGCCGATGGGTGGCCGGGATCGAACGCTCTCGGGCTGTTGATCGCGGCGGCCAGCAACGCCGACTCCTGCGGGCCGAGCTCGGCCGCAGACTTTCCGAAGTACGTGCGTGCCGCGGCCTCCGCGCCGTAGATGCGGTCGCCCCACTCGATGAGGTTCAGGTAGAGCTCGAGGATGCGCTGCTTCGAGAGCTCGGCCTCGAGCCTGCGCGCGATGAGCAGCTCGCGACCCTTGCGGATCGGATTCTTCGACGGCGAGAGATACAGGTTCTTGGCGAGCTGCTGCGTGATGGTGCTGGCGCCGCGCGCGAACTCCATGCGCTCGAGGTTGACCTCCATCGACTCCTTGAGCTGCTGGAAGTCCACACCGCCGTGCTCCCAGAAGGCGCCATCTTCGGTCACGATCACGGCGCGCTTCAGGCTCGCCGAAATGCGCGAATAGTTGACCCAGCGCTGCACGCGCCGCGGTGGCTCACCCTTGTCGAGCGCCTGTTGCGCGCGCAACTCGATGAACGCCGTCGTCGAAGGGTTCTGTGTGCGCAGGACGCGCACGTCGGGGAGCGTGAGATAGATGTACGCGGCGCACGCGAACCCGCCGGCAGCGAGCGCCGCGATGACTCGCCCGGCCGTGCGCATGCGCGTGCGTCGGCCCATGTTCACATTATAGGGCCGCTTCTATTTGCTCAGTGCTCGCGGGGCCCCACCCCCGCTCGCTCTCGCGCGGCGACTCCGCGCCGCGCTCGGGCCGCAGGCGCTACATCGTCGCGGCCGACTCCACGGCCGCCGCCGCCGCAGTCGTCGACGCCGTCCGGTAGCCAGCCGCCGCCAGCACGCGCTCGAGCGCGGTGAGGAAGAGCAGGACGTTCGCGAGGGTCGAGCCCGCGCCCATCAGCCCGACTCTCCAGATGCGTCCGGCGAGCGGACCGAGGCCCGCGCCGATCTCGATGCTGAACTCGTCGAGCAGCCGGCGGCGAACCGCCGCTTCGTCGACGCCATCGGGCACTCTCACGGCGTTCAGCGTCCAGAGCCGCTCGCCGGCAGGCGGCAGCAGCGAGAGGCCGAGCGCGTCGAGTCCGGCTGCGAGCGCGCGATGATTCCGCTCGTGACGCGCCCAGCGTTGCTCGAGCCCCTCGTCCTCGACGACGGCGAGCGCTTCGCGCACCGCATAGACGAGCGGCGCAGAAATCGTGTGGTGATACTTCCGGCGCACCCAGTAGTCTTCGAGCAGCGCCAGATCCAGATAGAAGCTGCGTGAGGGCACTTTCTTCGACAGCGCGCGCGCGGAAAACGACAACGGCGCCAGCCCCGACGGCGCGCCGAGCCCCTTCTGCGAGCAGCTGTAGCAGACGTCGATGCCCCACGCGCCGGTCTCGAGCGGCATGGCGCCGAGCGACGTCACCGCGTCGACGACCGTCAGCGCGCTCGTCCGCGCCGCCAGCATGGCGATCTCCCGCACCGGGTTGAGCACTCCCGTGGACGTCTCGGCATGGACGACCGCGACGATGTCTGCGGGCGTCGCGGCAAGCGCCCGCTCGACCGCTGCCGGATCGCAGGCGCGCCCCCACTCGACATCGAGCCGCGTCACCGCGGCGCCGTAGCGTTCGAAGATCTGCGCGAGACGGTCGCCGAAATACCCCGTGACGACGACCAGGACGCGCGCGCCCGGCGACGTGATATTCGCCACCGCGGCTTCCATGCCGGCGGTGCCGGTGCCCGAGATCGCCAGGCTGAACGCTCCCGACGCGGCGCCGAACGTCGAGTCGAGCCGGCGCCGCACGTCGTCGAGAATCACCACCATCTCGGGATCGAGATGGCTGAGCACGGGCGCCGACATCGCCCGCATCACGCGAGCCGACACCGGGCTGGGGCCCGGACCAAGCAGCAGTCGTTCTGGCGTCATCGAGACTCCACGAGGGTCAGCGCCGCGACGGCGTCGCGAACCTGCGTCGTCGCCTCGGCGGTCAGCGGCAGCAGGGGGGCGCGCGGTTCGCCGCCGGCAAAGCCCGCGACGTCCATCGCCTTCTTGAGTCCGGCCACGCCGAGGCCTGTCGTGACGAGCTTGGCGAGCGGCGTGAGCCGCCGCTGGAGATCGCGCGCCTCGGCGTGACGGCCCGCGCGGAAGTGTTCGTGCAGCCGCACGCAGAGCGCGGGTAGGACGCAGGAGACTGCGAGGATGCCCCCGGTCGCGCCGACGCAGAGCGACGCGTAGAAGGTCGGCGCCGATCCCGCGATGACCGCAAAAGCCCCCCGCGCCGGTGCCGCTGCTTCCGCCGCTGCCGTCGCTTCAATGAAGGCCGCGAGCTGCGCGGTGTCGCTCCCGGTTTCCTTCACGCCGATGATGTTGGGATGTGCCGCGAGCCGGCCAACGGCATCGGGCGTCAAGCTGACGCCGGTGACCGCCGGCACGTTGTAGAGGAGCACGGGTACGGGTGTCGCGTCGGCGACGGCGGTGTAGTGACGCACGAACGCGTCCGCCGTCATCCGCGCTTTGTAGAAGGACGGCGTGCGCACGAGCACCGCGTCCGCGCCCCGCGCGGCGGCGCGCGTCGAGGCGGCGATGGTCGCGTGCGTGGACTCGCGACCGGTCCCGACGATGAGCACCCGATCGCGCGGCACCGACTCGCGTGCCGCCGCGATGACCCGATCGGCTTCGTCCTCGTCGACAAACGGCGCCTCGCCGTTCGAGCCGAGCGCGACGACGCCGCCGACGCCGGCCTGAATCCATTTCGAGACGTTTGCGGAGATCGCCGCGCCGTCGACCGCGCCGTCGCGGCCGAAGACCGTGGCCATGGGGGGAAAGACCGCGTCGAGATTGATGCCGGGCCTCATGGCTCGGGAGCGTACCGGGCCAGGACGGCAGGTGTCAAACCAGCGAGCAAAGAACGCACGGAGGAAGACGGACGAGCACGGACATCAGCCATGCGCACCGTCGCCTCCGTGGCCCTCCCGGCACCACTTGTTAATGCTCGCGGGGCCCCACCCCAATCACTGCGCTTGGGGCCCCACCCCCAAGCGCGGCCGCTCGCGCTTCGCGCTCACGGCGGCTCAAGGCTGTCGCTCGCTCTCGCGCGGCGACTGCGCGCCGCGCTCGGGCCGCAGGCGCCCGTCAGTGGATCGTCTGCCTCCACTGCGACCGGCTGCGGCGCCAGTCGTCGTCGAGGATCGTCCACAGGATTTGATCCAGGTATTCGCCGTCGCGCAGGAACGACTTGCGGAGCACCCCTTCCTGCACGGCGCCCACCTTGCGCAGCGCGCCGTTGCCGCGGCCGTTCGCAGTCGCCGCGCGCGCCTCGAGCCGGCGCGTGCCGACGACCTCGAACGCGAAGTCGACGACGAGCGCCGCGGCGTCAAGGAAGATACCCGTGCCCCAGAACGCCGAGCCGATCGCGAAGCCCCACTCGCCGGTGGCGAAGCCGGGCTCGAGCTGGCGGACCTGGAAGATCCCGATGGCCGTGTCCATGTTGTGCGGCACGACCGCGAAGCACACGTAGTTGCCGGCGGCCCGCTCGCGGTGCGTCCACGCGATGAACCGCTCGAACCCTTCCACCGTGGTCGGTGGCGGCGAAATGAACCGCGCCACCTCTTCGGTCGACAGCATCGCCAGGAGCGCCGGCGCGTCAGAGAGCCGCAGCTCGCGCAACGTCGCCATCGATCCCGTCAGGACCGGAAGCGACTGTCGCCAGTCGCTCGTCGTAACCTCCTGCGCCGACGCCATGACAGCCTGCACGTCGATCACCTCTTCTGCGTCACGGAAAGGCATCTTCTCCATTAGAGGCCCCCTCCCGTGATCACGCTGCCCACCACGCTCACCACGCCCGATGCCGGTAGTACCGGCGGCGACGGTGGCGGCGGCGGCGGTGGCAGGAACAGGTCGTCGAGCGAGACGCCGTCGTAGTTCTCGGGCTCACCGTTGGGATCGTCGAACAGATCAGCATCTTCCCCGCTGCTGCCCCACGTCACGTCCTCGTCAGCCGAGGTGCCCCACACGATGTTCTCACCGTCGTCGGCCGTGCCCCAGACGATGTTCTCGAGATCGAGGTTGGTGCCCCACACGATGTTCTCGCCATCGTCCATCGTGCCCCACACGATGTTCGCGAGGTCCATTGTGGTGCCCCAGACGATGTTTTCGCAGTCGTCGGAGCCGCAGGCCGTGCCCCACACGATGTTCGCGAGGTCGGCCGTGCCCCACACGATGTTCTCGCCGTCGTCGGCGGTGCCCCAGACGATGTTTTCGCCGTCGTTGTCCACGGTGCCCCAGACGATGTTCGCGACTTCCTGGACGACGGTGCCCCACACGATGTTCTCGCAGTCGTCGGCGCAGAGCGTGCCCCACACGATGTTCTCGCCCTGGTCGTCGGCGAGCGTGCCCCAGACGATGTTGGAGGCCCAGGCGTTGGCGTTCGGCTTGATCGCGCCGCCCTTGATGCGATGGTTGCCCCAGATGACCTGCCGGCTCCACATCCACGAATGCGGATAGGACTGTCCGGCCTGTGGGTTCTTGAAGTAGCGGGCGAGCTCGACCGCGCCCTGCGCGTTCAGGAAGCCGGCACCCTGCGTCAGCGCGTCGTAGTGCCGCGTCTGCGCGGTGTACTGCAGGATGGCCTTCACGAGATTCGGCTTGAGCGACGGGTTGGCCTGGAGCATCAGCGCGACCGTGCCGGCGACGACCGGCGACGCCATGCTGGTGCCGCTCAGGCTCAGGTACGGCCGGTGCAGCGTGAGCCGGCTGCCGTTGAGCAGATACGCGGCCTTGGTCGTGTAGAACTCGCTCGCCGGATCGGCGAGCGACACGACGCCGGTGCCGGGCGCGACGAGGTCCGGCTTGGCGACGAAGTCGACGGCCGACGGACCGCGCGAGCTGTACGGCGCCATCTTGTCGTCCCAGCGAGACAGCGTCCCCTGGGTGCTGTAGGCGCCAACGGTGAGCACCCATGGCGCATTGCCCGGCGCCGTGATGGCGCCGTACTGCGTCTTCTTCGTCAGGCCAACCGTTCGCTGGCCGAGGTTACCCGCCGCGGTGACGACCACGATGCCGGCATCGACGGCGCGCTTGGCGGCAAGCGTCAGGGGATCGGTTTCGTAAGACTCGGTGACGCGCGCCCCCACCGAGAGGTTGATGACGCGGATGTTGTGCGCCACGCGGTTGGCCACCGCCCATTCGAAGGCGGCGATGACGTCGCTGATGACGCCGCCTCCGTTTTGATCGAGCACCTTCAGGCTGACCAGGTGCGCCGCCGGCGCGATACCCGCACGGGCGCCGTAGGAGTCGTACCCGTCGCCCGCGATGATCCCCGCGACGTGCGTGCCGTGTCCGTTGTCGTCGTAGGCATTCGGCAGGCCGTTGACGAAATCCACGAAGGCGGTCACGCGCTGGCCGTTGACCTCTCGAACCGCGTTCGAGCTGCCCTGATAGCCGAGGTCGTCGTGCCAGCCGGTGATGCCCGAGTCGATGACCGCCACGCCAACGCCGGCGCCGTCATAACCCCACTGCTGCTGCGCCGCGCGGGCGCCCGTCGACACCGTCGTCCGGTTCATGTGGCCGTTGATCGGACGGTCGTGGTGGATGGCCAGAACCTCGGAGCGCTCGGAGATGTGTTTGATGACGCGGTTCGGCAACTCGACCGCCATGCCGTCGACGAGCTTCAGCCGCTTGCCCAGGCGGCCGCCGAGCTTTTTGATCTCCTTTTCGGCATTGGCCTCGTGCCCCGGCCTGATCGTCACGATCACCTTGGAGGTTCCGAGCAGCCGGCCCGAGCGCGACTTCATTTCCTTGTCGAGCTTCTCGAATCGCTGCTGCCTGCCGGAGCGGTGACTGCTGGAGTTCGAGCTGCTCGACCACTGCTTGTTGCCGGGGCCAGGCCTGGCGGCCACCGGGGCCGCAAACGCGACCAGGCCCGCCAGCACCAGGGCTGCGGTCTGCCACGAACGTTGACGCTGTCGGGAACGCATTGGCTCTAATCCTTTGGAGACCTTCCGAACCCCGGAAGTGGTCACAGTCGCTTGGTCTTGGTTACCCGCCTGCACGCAGGCGGTGGGTCGATGGATAAGATCCATTAGTGGATCGCCGCGCCCCACACGGCTTTGGCCCGGCGCCAGTCTTCCCGCACGATCGACCAGAGCGCCTGGTCGTGATGCAGCCCGCCGCGCAGGAAGCTGCGGCGCAGAATCGCTTCCTTGACAGCGCCGATCTTGGCGAGGGCTCCGTTGCCGCGCCCGTTCGCGACGGCGGCCCGGGCCTCCAGCCGATGGACGCCGACGGTCTCGAACGAAAAATCGATGGTCAGTCGCGCAGCCGCCGTGAAGACGCCCGATCCCCAGAAGGCCTGCCCGATCGCAAAGCCCCACTCGGCCGTCGAAAACGTCGGATCGAGCTGACGCACCTGGAAGATGCCGATCGCGGTGTCCATGCCCTCGGGCACGACCGCGAAGCAGATGTAGCGCCCGGCGGCGCGCTCGCGCTGCGCCCAGGCGATGAAGCGCTCGAACCCGTCGACGGTGGTCGGCGGCGGCGAGATGAACCGCGAGACCTCTTCGCTCGTAAGCAGGTCCAGCAAGGCCTCCGCGTCCGACATCCGGAGCTCGCGCAGCGTCAACACGCCATTCGAGAGGACCGGCAGGACTTGCCGCCAGTCCGTCATCACCATTGGCGTCACGGCCCTGGTGCTCCGACGCGGCACGGGCAGGTGGACCGCCGTTTCTTGTCTAAGGTTCGTGAGCATGAGTCTCTTGTCCGATCGTTATGCTGTGAACACCCGGAGACACGCCTGACTGGGCTACGGCAGAGCAAGGGCGGCGCCACGCCCGCTGGGCTTAGACCTCCGCCATTTAAGCGGTTCTTTTAGAACGACTTGCGGGATGCGTGCGGATGCGGCGGTGGGGAGGTGTGCGGCACAGGCTGAGCTGTCTCGGAACACACAACTTTGTAATCGACGTGAATTCCAGCTGTAAGCTACTGTCAAATAGCTATTTATGAAAAGTGTTCCAAATAGACACGCGAGTGCAGGTTTGGAACACTCCGCGCAGAAGTGGCAAAGACAATGAAATCAGTGGCTTAGCGGCTTCGATCCGATCGGGCGGCCAACAGGGGCTCCGATCCTGCGCCGGCGGTGAGGTTGACAGCGAGCGCGGACAGGACGATCGCCACGGCCGGCGCCAGAAGCCAGGGAGCATCGACGATCGCCCGCCCGCTGCCGGCTTCTCGCAACATCCCGCCCCAGCTGGGGATCGGCTCGCTGAACCCCAGCCCGACAAACGACAGCGTCGCCTCGGCAAGGACGAACGCCGGCACCAGCAGGGTCGTCTGCACGACCAGGAACCCGCGTGCGGCGGGCAGCAGGTGACGTAGCAATAACCGCGTACGACTGGCCCCCAGCGCGCGCGCAGCTTCTGCGTACTCGCGGGCCCGCTCCGCGGCCACGACTGCCCGGACGCCGCGCGCCGGGAACGGCCAGCCCACCGTCGCCAGCACCACCACCATCGTCCAGAAGACTTCGGTTGTGGTGAGCACGAGCGGCATCGACGCGCGCAGCGCGAGCACCACATACACACCCGGCAGCGCCATCACGACGTCCGCCATCCGCATCAGCCCGTCGTCGACGAGGCCGCCCGCAAACCCCGCCAGCCCTCCGACGATCGCGCCAATGACGAGGGCGCCGAGCGCCGCGCCAAGCGCAACGCCCAGCGACAGGCGGGTCCCCCATGCGAGGCGCGCGAACTGATCGCGGCCGAGCGCGTCTGCGCCGAGCGGAAACCACGGCGACCCGTGCGCCGGATCGACCGACAGCAGCACGCCGTCTTGAAACAGCCGAAGCGGCATCGGATGGGTGCGATCCTCGACGTACCGGTGCTCGAGCCGGTTCTCGAGGCGCAGCGGATAAACGAACGGCGGGCGGACACCCGCTCGTCCAATAATGTGCGGCCGCATCGGCGGCGCGTAGACCGCCCCGGCAAACTGTTCGTTGGGGCTGTTGGGCGCGAGCCACGGGCCCGTCACGGCGAACGCGACAAGGAGCGCGCCAAGCACGACACCCGTGCCTCGGGCGCCAAGCCCAGGCCCGACGCGCACGCGTCGGGCGCCAAGCAAATGCCCGATGCCCGAGCGGCGGGCCGGAGGTGTTGCGCCTGTCACGCCGGCTCCTCCACGCGCGGGTCAGCCACCGCCAGCGCGATGTCGGAGCACAGAATGCCGAGCGCAAGAAAGATCGAGCCAGCGGCGGCGCAGCCGGCAACGAGATAGAGGTCGCGGGCAACGAGGCCCTCATACATGAGCGCGCCCAGCCCCGGCCACGACGTGACGAGCTCGACGGCAAACGACCCGCTCAGCACGCTTCCGACGATCACGCCGTAGATCGCCAGGACCGGCTTCAGCGACAAGCGGAAGGCGTGACGCCAGACGACGCGCCGGACCGAGCAGCCGCGAGCAAGCGCCGCGCGCACCGACGGTTCTCCGAGGGCGTCGTGCATGGCTTGAGACTGCAGGCGCTCGAGTGTCCCGGCGATGGGCAGCGCCAGCGCGATTGCCGGGAGCGCAAGATAGCGGAGCGATGTCCACACCGAAGTCGCATCTCCCATCGTCGGAAACCCACCCACTGGAAACCAGCCTGTGCGCGCGGCCAGCAGAAGCAGCGCGAACGAGGTCACGAGCGGCGGGACCGAGACGAGGATCAGGGACACGGCGCGCGCGAGCGCCGTGGCGAGGTTCCGGCGGCTGCCGGTGAGGATTCCCACGGGCACGCCGAGCGCTGTCGCGAGAAGCAATGCCGTGGCGCCGAGCAGCGCCGTCTTCCCCGCACGTTCGGCCACGAGCTCGGTGACCGGGCGGCCGTACTTGACCGACTCGCCCAGATCGAGCCGCACGGCGCGACCGACCCAGTCGCGGTAGCGCACGAGAAACGGTCGATCGAGCCCGAGACGGTGCCGCTCGGCCGCCGCAACTGCCGGGTCGATGTCGAAGCCGCCGAAGTAATCGCCGGGCGCCGCCTCGACCAGCATCAGGGACGCCGACGAGACCACGAACACGAGCAGCGCCGCGAGCAGCAGGCGGCGAAGCAGGTACGTCAGGAGCCCGCGGTGCACGACGGAGTTTTCGGCTCGATCGCCCCTGCCCGATACGCGGAGACGGCGGGGACACCCGACCTTGGGTGTCCCCGAGCTCAGCTGTTCGCTACCTGCCAGCGGCGAGCGTGTCTGCGCTCCAGAGAAGGTGCGGCGCCAGCGGGGCCGGGGTGGGGTTTGTCACCCGGGGTGACGTCGCGAGCGTCACGCGCGACGCGACGAAGTAGATCGACGGCTGCTCACCGGCGAGGATCTTCTGCGCCTCGGCAAATACGCGCTGGCGTTGCGGCAGGTCGGCGGCCGTCGCCTGCTCGCGCATCAGTTCGTCGATGCGCCGTTCCCACGGCGTGGCCGGGGTGGACTGCGTCGGATGCCAGAAATGATAGATGCCCGAGCTGAGCCAGAAATCCGGGTCCGGATCCGTCGTGCTCGTCTGCAGCCCGAAGTAGATGGCGTCGTAGTCGCCCTTGATCCATCGCTGCCGGATCCCTTTCGGATCGAGCGGCACGATGTCGACGACGATGCCGAGTTGCCGGAGCTGTTCCTGGAGCACCGATGAGACACGCTCGCGCAGATGGCCCCCCTGCGTGAGGATCGAGAACCGTGCCGGGCTGCCGGCCACGTCCTCGAGCGTGCCGTCACCGTTACGGTCCGTCAGACCCGCGTCCGTCAGGAGCTGTCGCGCCCGCTCGCGATCCGCCGTCGAACCAGCGCACACCGGCGTGGCGGCGGCCGAGTACCAGCGGCGGTTGCCCGGCGTGATCGGTCCGTAGAGTGGCGCCGCGGCGCCGAGATACACGGTGTTGACGATCGCCTGGCGATCGACCCCGCACGAGATCGCCTGCCTGAATTCCTTGCGCGCCATCCATGGTGCCCGGCGGACGGCGAGGCGCGCCGGCCGCAGGTTGAACGACAGGAAGTCCGCGTCGAGCGCGACGCTGACGTCGATCATGCGCAGGCGCCCCTGATCCGCGAGCCGCTTGAAGGCGCTGTGGTCCTGGGGGCGGATGTCGCCGTTGCTCATGAGATCGCTCTCGGACGCTTCGAGCCGCAGCGCCTCGGTGTTCTGGTCGGGCACGATGGCGAGCGTCAGGCGATCGAGGTACGGCAGCTGGACTCCGGCCGGATCGCGCCGGAAGTAATGCGGGTTGCGCGCGAAGACGAGCCGTTGTCCCGCCACGTGCTCGACGAGCTGAAACGGTCCGAGGCCGACGACCTCGGTGACGGGCCTGGACGGCACCCAGGCGGTGTGGAATTGCCCGGCGTTCAGCGCCGCCTCGAGCCTGTGCTTCGGGAGGACCGGGAGGTTGTCGAGCAGCCGGAGGCCTGGCGCCCACGGCTCGGGGAAGCGGACGACCACGGTGCGGGGATCCGGCGCGGTCACTTCGAGCGGCTTGCCGTGGACCGTGAGCGCGGAGGCGAGCCAGCTCCCAACAGCAGGGTCATACGCAGCGCGAAATGAAAAGAGGACGTCGGCCGAAGTGAACGGCTCGCCGTCCGAGAACCGGATGCCCGGCTTGAGCGTGATCGTGTGGGTCAGGCCGTCCGGCGAAGACGTCCACCCTTCGGCCAGCCACGGTTCGAGCTCGTCGGTGGCCCGGTTGACGCGAATGACCCGGGCCTGCGTCAGGAACGTCACGACGTCGGTCGCCGCCGCGGATCCGGCAGGCACATAGCGGTTGTACGTCGCCGGATCGGATCGAATCGACGCCACGAGCTCGCCGCCCCGCGCCGGCGCGGTCGGGGCCGTGGCGGGCGGCGGCGGTGCTTCAGACGACCGGCAGCCAGCAAACGACGCGAAACACGCTGAGAACGCGACGACGAGGAACGCTCTACGAGGTGTGGTCACAGTTGACCCCTACCGGCCAATTACTTGGCCGGTCTCCAGTATCACGTAAATCGGCCCTTTTTGACGGGTATCACCTACCCACCTGTTTAGGCCGAGCTTGCAAGGCAACATGTTGGCTGTATCGGCCGGCGGTGTGCGCGTCGAGAGCGGCCATCGTAGTCGAACCTCCTGACGCTCGCAACCATCTTGAACCATGGAGTCCGTTTGTGTTCCCTCAAAAGCGCATTCCGGCGAGCCGCCACCTTCTATTGATGAGCGTGGCACGGACGGTGCCTCGCGACCGGGCACCCTGCGAATTTGAGTTGGCGGCGGTGCCCCATGGTGAACACAAAAGGTTCTCTGAGCTCTATTGTCAACGCTCGCGGGGCCCCACCCCCTCTGGCTCTCGCGCGGCGACCCGCCTACGCTCTTCGAGCTTCGGCGAGGTCTCGCCGTAGCCTTGGCGAAGGTGGACTGCGCGCCGCGCTCGGGCCGCAGGCGCTTGTCAACCGGAGCGGTTTCATTGCGGCGCTGCTGATGGCGCTCGTGGCCTCAACAGTCCCGGTGGAGGCGGGGCAACACCGCGCGCGGCTCTCTCGCGATCTGAGCGACCGGCTGGCGGCCCGCGTCGAGGCGCCGACGGACATCATCGTGACCGCGAGCGACGAGCAGGTCCAGGCGCTCGCGACGCGCTACGGCGCGCGCATCAAGAAGCGTTTGCGCAACGCCGCCGTCCTCGAGGTGTCCGGCGGGCAGCTCCGTGACCTGAGTGAAGACGCCGAGGTCGCCAGCCTCTCCGGGGACGTGCCGGTGCGGACGATGACGACCGTGACCGTCGAGGCGATCGGCGCCGACCAGGTCTGGCGGGGCGCGTACGAGGGGCTGCGCGGCTTCACCGGCCGTGGAATCGGGGTGGCGGTAATCGACACCGGAATCGACGCGCAGCATCCGCACCTGGCCAGCCGCGTGGCGCTCAGCCTGGACTTCACCGGCAGCGGCGTAGAGCACGCGCGTGGCCGCGATCGCGACGAGAACGGCCACGGGACGCACATTGCCGGCATCATCCGCGACGTCGCGCCCGGCGCGCACCTCGTCAGCCTGAAGGCGATGGGCGCGGACGGTTCCGGGTTCACGAGCAACGTCATCGAGGCGATGGACTGGGCGATCGACAACCGGCACGCGTGGAACATCAAGATCGTCAACGTGTCGCTGGGCCATCCCGTGATGGAGTCCGAAAAGGACGATCCGATGTGCCAGGCCGTGCAGCGGGCGACCGACGCCGGCATCCTGGTGACCGTGGCCGCGGGCAACGTCGGCAAGCTGGCCGACGGCAGGCCGGTCATCAGGGCCATTTCTTCGCCGGGCCACGCGCGATCGGCGCTGACCGTGGGGACCGTCAACACCCGCCAGACCGCCGCGCGGTCCGACGACGTGATGGCGACCTACAGCTCGCGAGGCCCGACGATGATCGACGGGTTGCTGAAGCCCGAGCTGGTGGCGCCGGGGAACCGGATTCTGGCTGCGGTGCCGAGGGACGCGTATCTGCCGACTTTGCTGCCCGAGCGTGTGGTGGGGCGTGGGGCCGATACCTCCATGGAGCTGAGCGGCACGAGCATGTCGGCCGCCGTGGCGGCGGGGGCGGCGGCGTTGCTGCTGGAGGCGCGATCCCTGACGCCGGGTGAGGCGAAGGTGCTGCTGCAGTTCACGAGCGGCCCGGTGACCGGGAGCGGCCTGCTCGAAGCCGGAGCCGGGAGCCTGAATGTTGTCGCGGCTGTGGGGGCGGCGAGGGGAAGAGATCCCGGGCCAACGCTTATCGCCAACGAGGAGATCAAGCCCCAAGGACTGGCATTCTCTACGTCAGCGTCTGAGAGCTTCTCTCGCGACATCGCCGCTCTTCTCGCGCCACCTCGGACCATTGTCTGGGCCGACACCATTGTCTGGGCTGACACCATTGTCTGGGCTGACACCATTGTCTGGGCTGACACCATTGTCTGGGCTGACACCATTGTCTGGGCTGACACCATTGTCTGGGCTGACACCATTGTTTGGGCCGACACTATCGTCTGGGCCGACACTATCGTCTGGGCCGACTAACCTTAGCGACGGAATGACCGATAACCAATACACCAAGGAGACTACCGTGCGCCGTCTAATCGTCTGGGCTGACTAGTCTTCGCGCGGCCTGATCTGGGCCGGTATCATGCCTTCTACTGACCTCAGTGGCTCCAGCCGCCTGTACATATTTGTCGTTGTTGCGGCAGGTGTGTGCGTCGTGCTGGAGTCGCTCTATTCACTTTCACGAGCCCCCGTTGATCCCAACTGGCTGGTGCTCGCGGTTCTGACTCTCCTAAGCGGCTCCTTTACTGTTAGAATACCTGGAATTCCCGCCAGGCTCTCTGTCTCCGAGACGTTCGTTTTTGCCGCTGCTCTGCTCTTCGGACCGCCGGCGGCAACCATGATCGTCGTATTGGATACACTGGTCATTTCCTTCTGGCTTGGCCGACAATCATCGCCGCCCTGGTCCCGACTCACGTTCAATGTTGCTGCAGCAGCGGTAGCAATCTGGGTCGCCACGCATGCCTTCTACTACAGCACCGGCATCACACCCCTCTTCGATGTCCCGCGCCCGATAGTTCGTCTCCTCCCTTGGTTGCTTCTACTGGCGACTGTCTATTTCCTGCTCAACAGTTGGTTGGTAGCGATCGTCGTAGGTCTGCACAAACGTCGCTCGCCGCTTTCCGTTTGGCGTCAAAGCTTTCTTTGGCTCTCACTAAACTACTATAGCGGGGCATCAGTCGCCGCGCTGATTCTCCCATACTTGGTGCAGGCTGGCGACTCCGCATTCATGTACGTAGCAGGTGTAATACTTCCCGTCTTGGTCATTTCATATCTGACGTTCAAGACGGCTCTTGGCAGAATAGAAGACGCAAACAAACATCTCAGTCAACTCAATAGGCTCTACCTCTCCACAATCGAAACACTGGCCATGGCCATCGATGCCAAGGACCAGATCACTCATGGACATATTCGGCGTGTGCAACAATATGCCGTCAGCCTAGCGAAGCACCTCGGCATCACAGATCCTGCGCAGATTAGTGCCATCGAAGCAGCATCTCTTCTGCATGACATGGGGAAGCTCGCTGTTCCAGAGTACATTCTAAACAAACCAGGAAAGCTGACGCCAGCTGAGTTCGAGAGGATGAAACTGCACGCCAGCATCGGAGCTGACATCCTCTCGGCAATTGATTTTCCCTACCCTGTCGTACCTATCGTTAGACATCATCATGAGAATTGGGACGGCAGTGGCTATCCGGATGGTCTCCGCAGCACTGCAATCCCGATCGGAGCTCGGATTCTCTCGGTCGTTGATTGTTTCGACGCACTCACGTCGGACCGTCCCTATCGCCCAAGAATGGCGGACGCCGATGCAATCAGCATCCTTCTAGCGCGCAGAGGCTCCATGTACGATCCTCTCATTGTGGACACCTTCATTGCGATACACACGGCCGCTACACACTCCGGCCCTGCTGAAGGTGTTGTTGATGAGTCGTCTTTCGGATCTGTGGTCGCTGAGCCGCCATTACTCGGTGGAGCGCAGGCAACCGCTACGACCGCACAACTCACCGCAACCGCCCGCCTTGATGAAATCGCGGCCAGTACCGAGGAGACACTTGTACTCTACGACCTTGCAATAGGTTTAACAGGCCACGTAGACCTTGGTGACGTCGGTGACGTAATAGCCAAACACTTGCGTCGCATCGTTCCAGCGTCTGTCATCGTCTTTTTTGTCTACGATGCCCAGACGGACGACTTGGTCTCGATGCATGCAGCCGGCAGACACGCGTCTCACTTAGTTGGCCTTCGAATACCAAGAGGAGAGAGATTATCCGGCTGGGTGGCCGCGAACAAGCAGACCATCGTAAATGCAGATCCGATTCTTGACCTCGGTGAGGTCGCCAGATTGCTGCGACCGCGCCTCAGAAGTTGCATCAGCACACCACTAGTGGCTGGGCAGGACCTGATCGGCGTTCTGACGCTCTACTCTGTTGATCTGGACGCCTTCAATGAAGACCATAAGCGCATTCTTGAAATCGTCGGCCGCCAGGTGTCACATACCGTGCGACACGCGCTGACTTTTGAACGATACAGAGCCACCGATCTTCGAGACATTGCCACGGGTTTGCCGAATATTCGACACCTTGAGCGAATGTTTGCAGCGGCCAGCACGAATGTACAGCCGGAGGACAAGGTGTCCGTGATATTTGTGACCATTCGCCAAGGCGGCATCCGACACGGGAGCGGCGTGCCGGCAATCAGCGACCAAACCGTTGAAACTGTCGCTAGCGGAATTCGAAAAGCACTTCGAGTTGGTGATTTACTTTTCCGCTATGACTCGAACGAGCTTACTATTCTGCTCAGCCAAACTGACGCGGAAACAGCCAACCTCGTAGCCGAGAGAACTCGGCTGACCTTGGCGACAGAACTGGCCGAACGACCCGCGGAAGCGTGGCCTATCAGCGTCTCACTGGGGGTAGCGACCACACCGTTGGACGGCGTCTCTGTGGACGATCTCGTCAGGGCTGCGCGCGGACGCGAACGGCCGCTCGTCAGTGGATCCTCACCTTCCGCGATTCACTAGCGACAAAATGGAACAGAACGCCGCTGCTGTTCGGGCCTTCCGCGAAGGGCGCCTGTCGGATTGCCATGAGCTCCTGGCTCGAGATCCCAAAAAATCTGATTCTGCGACCGTTCTTGATGCTGAAGTTCTCAGTCTGCTTGGGAGAGCCGATGAGGCCGAGGCAGCTGCAGGTCGGCTTGTTCAGACGAATAACCTTTCCGACTCATTGGTTGCTAGATGCATGTCGGTCCTCGCCGACTGCAAGTGGTACGCAGGAGAGCTCAAAGCTGGCTTGGAGATGTACCAACTCGCCGCGCGGCGCGCCGAGGCGTCGAAGGATGTATCGACGGTCTGCCGGTCAAATGCCCAGTTGCTGGAGAGAACGTGTGACAGTGCTGGGTTCGACAGTTCACTGCCTCTCGCCAGTGTGGTGAGGCGCTCTGTAACAAGGTCAGGCGATCCTCAGGTTCATTCACTGGTGCACTTGGTTTTCGGACGACTCGAAGCAAAGGCCGGTCGTTTCGCGGTGGCGCAAAGACATTTTCATTTGGCACGCGGACTTCTTGTCGCTGACCCGAACATTTATCTCGAATCGTCGATAGACCTCGATGAATCTGTAGCGTTGTGGATAACGGGTGACATCACTCTAGCGATCGATCTGGCAGAGCGAGGGGCGACTGGCGCGGCGCGCATTGGATGGTCGAGAGGCCGCGTGGCAGCCAGCGGCAACTTGGCCTGCTTGTATGTCTCTGCAGGTAGGCTTTCCGACGCCCACAAGCAAATCGGGCTGGCTTCGCTAGGGGCCTTCTCTAGCCCGAGCTTTAAGGTCGCGCTCGCCGATACAAAGGCGAGAGCTTTGATCGCTTCGGGTGATTACTCGGCCGCCGAGATAACTCTTGAGGCAAGTCAGGATGAACCGGAGGTTCAGCCCTGGTACAGGTTGATGTCCGAACTGACACGGACCGAGCTCCTTCTTAAGATGCGTCGCTGGCGCGAGGCCTTGGATAGATTGGACACCTGCATGAAAGTTGCGCGAGACGCGAAGCTTCACACCCTTCTCACGGCCTTTCAGCTGGCTCGGTCAGAGGCACTGGTTGAGTCCGAAACTTTTCCCGATCTTCGTGATCTTCCTCTCAGCATAAGCCACGAGGATTGGCCGCTACGCTTGGTTGGAAGCCTTCACGCGGTTCTTGGCAAGGCGTTGCACAGAACTCTTCGACAAGACAGAGGCGCCGCTCACAAAGCGAGGGCCAAGCGGTTACTTGAGGGCGCGGGTGACGTTATGGCGGCGAAACAGATTGGCGAGAGCTCGACAAGTGACCCTCAGCCAGCTCCAGCGGGTACAATTAGCGTCAATCAGGATAACCTCGATTCGGCGGTGGCGCTCCTGGAACTCTCTGGGCATCCCCACATCCTCGGACGCGAGGCGTTTGCAATCCTCCAGGAAACGGGGTGTGTCGAGGCCCTGGCACTTGGAAGCCGGAGCGCGCGTGGCGTACGGCTCGTCGCCAGTGAGGGCTGGACCGAGGCGAAAGCGCTCGCGGCCCTGCGGGTGGCCAGTCAGGACGACCTCATCCTCCTCGGCCAGCACCGCGACGAAACCTGGGAGATCCTCGCGCGGCCACGGCCCGAACTAGATCATCGATGCACCCTGGCGGCCATCCGGAAGCTGATCGCCACTGCCCGCACCCTCGAGCAGTACCGCCGCGACGAGAAACAGCGCGCCGCCCTCTGGCCGGCCGAGGCCCTCGAGGGCGATGCCGAGAGCCTGTGGATCTCCGAGCAGTCGACCGAGCTCCTCCACCTCGCCCGGCGGGTCGCCTCGAGCGTACTGCCGGTGCTCCTCACGGGCGAGACCGGCACCGGCAAGGAGATGCTCGCGCGCGTCATCCATCACGCGTCCAACCGCGCCGATCGCCCGCTCGTGCCGTTCAACTGCACCGCGGTTCCCCGCGACATGCTCGAGAGCCAGCTGTTCGGCTATCGCAAGGGCGCGTTCACCGGCGCAGTCACCTCGTTCCCGGGCGTCATCCGCAGCGCCAACGGCGGCACGCTGTTCCTCGATGAGATCGGCGACATCGGGATCGAGCTCCAGCCCAAGCTGCTGCGCTTCATCGAGCAGAAGGAAGTGCACCCGCTCGGCGAGGCCCAGGCCGTCAAAGTCGACGTCCGCATCATCGCCGCAACCAACGCCAACCTCGATCATTTGGTCGCCCAGGGTCGCTTTCGAGAAGATCTCCTCTATCGCCTCAAGGTGCTGCCGCTGCACCTGCCACCCCTGCGCGAACGCCGCGAGGAAATTCCGGCGCTCCTCCAACACTACACGCAGAAGTTCGGAGACGAACAACGCAAAGGACGCGTCACGCTCAGCGACGAGACGCTCGAGTACCTGCTGCTCTACTCGTGGCCGGGCAACATCCGCCAGCTCGCCAACGAAGTGCGCCGCGTGATCGCCCTCGCCGAACCGGACGCGACGATCACGCCGGCGCTGCTGTCGCCGGAAATCCAGGCCTCGCGCCGCACGCTGCCGGCCGCCGACGCTCCCGCCGAACCCGAGATCCGACTGCGACTCGACCAGCCCCTGCCGGCCGCCGTCGACGCGCTCGAACAGACCCTCGTCCGCCACGCATTGCAGCGGTCCCAGGGTCGCGTCGAAGAAGCCGCAAACATGCTCGGGATCTCGAGAAAAGGATTGTTCCTGAAGCGCCGCCGCTGGGGCCTGCAGCAGGCATCGTAGTCACAGGCCGGAGGTCGCGCGCTGTTCGAGGAACCAATCGTCGGTGTCGATCAAGAGGGGGCCAGAATCGCTGCCCTCGGCCCATGACTTTCGTCAGGAATTGCGGGGTGTCGGCACGGCGATCGGAGGGTAGAAGCGGTTGATGCTGACCGGCAGTGAGCGAAGGAGTGGATCGGGGAGCGAGCCTAAGCTCGCGGATGCGCCGGTCACTGGGCTGCTCTCCAATCAACGTGAAACTCGCGTTCCTCGTCGGCCGTGATGGATCTAGCGCTATGACGCAGTGCCCACTCTCGAAGGTCTGCGTGTTCACGCCAGACCTCAGGGCCTGAGCTCGAACTCGCCGCGACGGTGACAGCGATTTAGGTGTAGGGACTCGACCTCGCCAACGTAGCGCATTCGCTCGCCGCATTTCGGGCAATTCAGCGGCAGGTTCCCGAGACCCTCTTCCTGGTCGGCCATCGCGCTGCCGATTCTCGACCAAATCAGCGCTGGAGAAAAGAGCGAAACGGCGTCCCAACCCGAGGAGGTCAGGACGCCGTTGGTGAGTGTCCGTGTATTACGATTGGCGTTCGGTCAGGCTGCGCGACGCAGAACGGTTCCGGTCAGGCGATGGGTCAGAATCCCTCCGCGCGCTCAATCCTTTTCGACGGACTTGCGGGCACCTTCCAGGCCGCCGGATCGCCTCGAGCGTACTGCCGGTGCTCCTCACGGGCGAGACCGGCACCGGCAAGGAGATGCTCGCGCGCGTCATCCATCGCGCGTCCAACCGCGCCGATCGCCCGCTCGTGCCGTTCAACTGCACCGCGGTTCCCCGCGACATGCTCGAGACCCAGCTGTTTGGCTATCACGAAGAGGCCCAGCCCTTTGGACGGTGTTCCTGGTTCTGGGGGCATTGCTCTGGCTGGCGAGTGTCGGAGTGTGGCGCCACCCGGCAGACCGGCTCGTCTTGATGCTCGCCGTGCTCTCGTGGTTCGCCTTCGTCGTCTGGGCTCCCAAATCACACTGACCCGCTACCGGCTAGTGCGGAGTCTTGACCTGGTGGCCGACGGTCACCTCAAAGCGACGGAAGTTCGTGTAGGTCGAGTCCACTTCGAGCCGATCGTCGTTGGGTTTGTGGGGGATCGAATACCGCTCCTTCACGTCGATCGGCACCATGAGTTCCAGCTTCGCGTCCTGCCCGAACCGGACCGCGAGCGAGGCCGAGTACGTGGGTCTGGGCCCGGACGCGGTGAATTCGGCGGCGAGGATACGTCCACTGTGCGGTTCAATCGCAAACGATCCGTGGGCCATGAGATCGTACCGTGTCCCGCCCGATCGCTGGCCGAGGACACTGGGCGATCGGAATTCCTGGAAGCTCAGGGAATCGCCTGTCACGGTGAACCTGAACCCGGATGAGACACCAGGGCTGAGAAAGCGGAGCGGCAGCAACGGCGAGTTGCCTGTGCGCTGCATGCCGATGTTATAGCGTTCGCTTTCCCTGCCAATCGCCCTCGCCTGTTCGACGGCCGTCCTAGGGTCTTCCAGAAACAACTTGCGCAGACGGTCCTCGCGGTTCCGGACGGGCTTCCGGTCGACTTCGAGCACGTCTCTGAAGACCTGGGCCCAGGCGGCACCCGTTTTGACCAGTAGGAAATCGGATGTCAGCTCTCGGACCCTCCGCACCCGGCCGTCGGCGCGCACAAGCCGCTGGACCTGATGTTCCTCCGAAACGATCGCTGAGAAGGCCTGCTCGTAGGCCTCGACGTAGCGGCCCGCCAGTCCAACAAGCGCTGTCGTCGCTGCATCCTGCGCCTGCGCGCGGAAAGTGCTCGGACCCGTTGCCGCCGCCACGACGGCGAACAGCATCGTGACCAGGCGGCGTGTCGTAGCTGTGGCTCCCGGCGTGGTCATGCGCATTGAGACGTGCGGCGGGTGCTATCGGTCTTCGATGGCCGCCGCCGACAGAGCGTCCGGAGTGGCCGCAGTCTCTTCAGCAATGGTGACTTAGGGCTGATCGGAAACCAGAGGACGCCATCTCGGGCGCGGGAATTGCTGAATTGGAAGCAACGGCCAAAGCGGAAGCACTGGTGCCGCCCCCAGGCACCGCAGAGCTCGCGCAAGGCGATGATACGTTTGAGGTCCACATGACTCTCAAATTGGTGAGCGTCGACTCCGCACCTACTTGCGGCCCAGCCTCCTCGCGATCGACGAAGTGGGATATCTCGCCTATGATGCCCACGCCGCCGATCTCCTCTTCCAAGTCGTAAGCCGCCGCTACGAACAGAAATCCATGCTCGTGACGACGAACTTACCCTTCAAGCAATGGGACACCGTCTTCCCAAACGCCGCCTGCGCCGTCGCCTTGATTGATCGGCTCACGCATCACGCCCAAATGATCACGATCGAAGGGGAGTCCTACGGCAAGCGGGAGGCCGAGCAAGCGCAGAGGGCCAAGCACGCCCAGACGCCGCAGCGGTCGCCGAAGCTGAAGCCGTGAGCGCGCGCGACGTCATCCGCCGCTCAGTGTCGGTCCAAATTTACGCGGTTTTACATGAGCGGCGCGGGCAACCTCGCCGAGAACGTTCGCCACGGGGACGCTTGTAAGCCACTGACTCTGAGGCGTTCACTCTCCTTATGCTCCGCCTTCGTTGTCAGCCGTTAGCTGCCGCCGCCGCAGCCACCCCCCGGCGGCAGCCCAACTCACGGAGGCCAACTCAGGTCACGCGTCGCTCCCCGCGCAGTGCTAAACTCCGCCTTTCGTCGCGCTTGGATGTGATCTTCCTCTAACGGATTGTGCGGGTTGGAAGCGTAGGCGCCCGGCGGTCCACTTCAATACTTGGTAGGCGCACCACGAACGCCAGAACGGATGCGAGTAAAGGCAAGCGCGCAAAAGCCATATCGCCCATGAACCACGACCAAACTTTCCGGGCCGTACTGATTGTTGTCTTTCTTTTGGTCCTTCCAATCGGCATCTACTACAGGCTCAAGTCACAAGCAACGCGCGAGAAACTCGATCGACGGCAGGAGGGCCTGTTCATTTTGGCGACGTTACGGCCTGTGGGCATGGCTTTCTGGCTGGGGCTGATCGCCTGGATGGTCGATCCAGGCTGGATGGCCTGGTCCTCAGTGTCCCTTCCAGTCTGGCTGAGGTGGACAGGAGTCGGCGTGATCGCCATGGCCTGCGGGCTGCTGGTGTGGA